>OLNS01002524.1_pt1 | contig 11873 bp, 9 predicted proteins | sample 1673031 | NCBI WGS metagenome assembly OLNS01 (sample SAMEA3136748, study PRJEB25190) | human gut metagenome | biome: human gut; feature: human-associated habitat; material: faeces | place: Austria | collected 2013
GATTTCAACTAAGAATTTTGGTAAATATTTTTTCAAAGTTTCTAAAGATCTTTTCTTAAAATACATAATCTGTGTTCCAATAATACTATCATCTTCTTCGGAATATATAAGATAAATATTATTATGAACTTCATCAGAATAGGTTGACACAGGTGTATTAAATGTAATCAGTAAATCATCATATTCTTTGTCATAAAAATAGCTATAATCTCTTGCTTGAAATGATTGAGTCGTATAAGTGTTTTCACTAAATGATACTTTGCTGAATTTAATTTCTACGTTTCCAGATTGGTTCATTTTTAATTCTCCTTTCCTTTTTAGATTATAGTGAGAGATCTTAGCTAAAGCGGTTTGTACTGGGCTAAATGGAGTGTACTTGGATAAAGCACTCAATGTCCAGAAAAGAAAAAAGGGAACCCCTAATTGGAATTCCCTGGACTAAATAGATTTGTACTTGACTAAAGTACATTACTTTTTCAATATCAAGTAACCACCCTGCTCTATTGATTTTGCCATTTCAATTTCTACTTTTTCTGGATTAAAGTTAATAAGTGAATTGCATCTAGAAAACATATTATCAGAAATTGTAACCTTATTTACATTCCATTTATCTGAAACGTAGATGATTGCAAGTTTTGCGCAATTATAAAACATTCCATGCATGTCAGTAACATTACTAATGTCGAAATTACTTAGGTCAAGTTGTGTTAGCTCTTCGCAAATGCAAAACATAGAATACATTTCTATAACGTTACTCGTGTCGAAATTACTTATGTCAAGTTGAGTTAATGCGCTGCAGTCTTCAAACATAAAACTCATGTTAGTAACCTTAGAAGTGTTGAAATTACTTAGGTTAAGCTTAGTTAGTTTTTTACAATAGTCGAACATGCCACTCATGTTGGTTACTTTATGAGTATCAAAATTACTTAAATCTAACTCAGTTAATTTTTCACATCCAGCAAACATAGAACTCATATCAGTAATTTGACTAGTGTTGAAATTACTTAGGTTAAGCTGTGTTAATGCCTTACAACCATGAAACATTCTATGGCATGATGTTGCATTAATAGGTATTACAGGTGTTAAAGTACAATCATCTATGTAGCGTAAGCAGCTATTATATATTATTTCATACATAGCTATGTCATAAAGTACCCAATGCTTTTCTCCAGTCTCCTCTTTGAACCAATAGTACTTGGCTAAAGAATTAGCATTGACTTCTGCTTTAATTCTTATTCTTTCAAATTTTGAATTAACATTTAGAGAATATGTCTTCCCTTCTAATTCAAAAGTGAGATTACCGTATTCATCTTGTATTGGTGCTGGTGGTAATTGATTAGGTGTGCTTACACTAGCTAATGCTCTACTGGATTTGTTATTACCTTCAAATAACGTTTCACTGGATTCTCCCTTACGGTTGAATAACGCTTCGCTGGATTTGTCGTTACCTACAAATAAGTTCATTTTGTCCATTTTTAATTCTCCTTTCTTGACTAAAGTAGCCAGACTCTATTACTTCAACAAAAACAAATATCCCTCAGCTTTTCTTTTACTATTAATAATCTTATATAAAGTAGTGTCTCCAGTTGGATTAATTGGTGACGCCATTTCAACATCAACTTGTTCTGCGTTATATCTTGGTAATGAAGTACACCAAGTAAATACATCCATACCACCTGCTCCCTCCTGTAATTTCCATTTAGGTGATACGTAAATACGCTGAAGACTATTGCAGTCATAAAACATACGAAGTAACGATTCTAGAGAAGTGGTATCAAATGAAGTTAAATCTAAGAACTCTAATGAATCACATTCAAAAAACATACATTCCATGTTTATAACATTTTCTGTGTTAAAGCTGCTCACATCCAATAAAAATAAATTAGAGCAATCCTCAAACATATACCTCATATTTTCTACTGATTCTGTATTAAAATTAGATAAGTCAAGCTTTACAAGATTACTACAGATTGAAAACATTCCTTCCATTGTGGTGATTCCTGTTGTATCAAAATGTGATAAATCAAGATATCTACCTTGGTAATTATAAAACATATAGAAACAACTACTGCAATTCAATGGAATGATTACCTTATTTCCTGCTGCATTATTCTCTTTGTAATGCAAATATTTAAAAATCCCAAGCTTTCCCACATAAAAATAGTCTGTATCATAAAGCACCCACTGCTTGTTACCTGTTTCTTCTTTGGACCAATCAAAAGTATGTCCAAATCCTAAATTATTAAGAGTTTCTTTGCAGTTTTCTCTTGATTCTTCTGATTCCGTGTCTACAGCGTATCTTTGATCCTTATAAAGAAAAACTAGCTTCGTGTCTTTCTTCTTAAGAAGTACTGGGCTAAAGTGAGATAGTCTAGTCTTCTCCTCAAGGTTATCATAGTTAACTTTAACTGTGCCGTCTTCATTGTTAATGAATGCTGGTTTAATCAATTCGTTGTCAGTATTACTTTTAAATGAATTCATTTTGTCCATAACTAATCTCCTTTCTGAACTTTAGTACTGAGTTAAAGCACTTAGTCACATAAAATAAAATGGAACTCCGTAATTAGAATTTCCTTGGTTAAAATGACTATGTTATTATTTAATAAATCTGATTTTTATATATAATACCAGTATTGTAACAATTATCAATATCTATATTTTCTTTGCTAAATTGGTTAGCTTACTTTGTTAAAGTTCATCTGCAGAAGCGTATTCACTGAATTTATCCTTATGAATGACGCAGCTTTTTACCCAGCTTACTTTTCCATTCTTTGAGGTTCTGTAATAACCTGACCTCACATGTGGGCATTTTTCAGTACTAGCATGTGGCTTGTGTGGTGCGTGGTAAACCATATCTGTGTTAAAGTCCTCGAAACTACGCACTGTAATTTTTCCCTCAACACGTTGTGATTTATATGGTGTCTGTTCAACTGCAATTTGGTTATTATCTGAATTGTTTCGAACTGGTTTGGATTGCTCCATTAATGTGTCAAGTTCTGGCAAGCTAACAGACTCAGCTAAAGAATTAAGTTTGGCTAAAGATTTGGTCTTTCTCTGCTCCTCTTTATTAATTAGATATTCCTGAAGACATCTTAAAACCGTGTATGCCATCTGTAAATAACCACTAGGACAGCCGTTAATATATTTTACGCAAGAATTACTTTTGCTATAAAGAGCTTTTTTGCACAAGAAATCAGCACCTTTTATTGTACAAACATCGCAGGGTGATAATACTGGTTTATCATAAATATTATTAATTCTAAATTCATGTAAACCAACACATCTATCCCATATATAAATTATTAGAAAATCGCCGTTTTCGGCACCATCTGAATCTTCTGGTACCATAGCTTCAACATGGAATCCTAATCGAGATGCTCTGCCTTTTCCCTCTACAAAGATTTCAAAAGTCGTATCTTTAGGATATAACTGTGCTAAATCTTTCAAATCAACTGAATCACATCTTAATGAATCATCATATTGCACACTCTTGTATGCATCTTCAGAAATTAAAAACAACTTAGAAGTTACCCTATCTTTTGTATTAAAATATCCATGCAATACATTGCTATATTCTAAAGTACTAAGAAGAACATAGCATTGATAAAAGAGTTGGAAGTATGAGCCTAAATTTGTAGAAGTTTGCGCCTTCTGTTTTAACTCTATTATCCTGTTCTTCATGTTATTCTGTCCAATACCGTCAGTAAAACAAAGTTGTGGAAATTCGTTGATACATACATTTACAACTTGCATAGCAACATTAAATAATTCGCTTCCGTAATTTTCTTGATTAGAGCAGAAATCTGGATTTGTAACTGTAAGCATTATATTACTTGCACCCCAAACAGCCTCCATAGTATCTAATGGAATTTTCTTTGTAAATTTAAAGAATGGTATGTCATTAAGATTTATTTTTCTTGATTTTCTGTGTTTAGGTTGTGCTTGAGATACTTTAGTTTCTGCGTTGCTTGATTTGTCATTACTGTCGAACAGGTTCATTTTGTCCATTTTAACTCTCCTTTTCTTTTTATAGGATATAGTAAGAGATCCTAGCTAAAGCGGTTTATGCTGGGCTAATGCACTTAATACCTAGAAAAGTAAAAAAGGGAACTTCCAGAATTTAATCCGAGAGTTCCCTTGTCTAGAGCCACTACCTATTTTACTACTGTTAAGCAACCACCTTCTTCTACTGGCTTAAATAACTCAACTACTGTTTTATTTGTGCTAAAGTTCGGCAATGAGTGACATAAAGTAAACGTATTAGCATCATTGTAAGCGGTTATACTTTTTAAGAAACCTTTATTCACTTTAAGTTCGCTTAGTAAAGTACATGCATAAAATGTACCAAAAGCATCTATTTCATGAGTAGTATTCAGTTTCCAGTTTGATAAATCTAATTTCTTTAAAGAGATGCACATCTCAAACATATAGTAAAGTTTTTGAACTTTATTTAGACTCCAATTAGATATTACAAGATTTGATAAAGAGATACATCCTTTAAACATATATGCTAAAGCTTTCACATTTTCCATATTAAAGTTAGATAAATCTAAAGATACCAAGTACCTACTTTCTTCAAACATAGAGCACATATCTTCAATGTTACAAGTATTGAATTTGGAAAAATCAATTGAAGTTACAGCACCGTGAAATTTAGCAAACATTCTATAACAGCTGGTTGCATTGATTGGCGTAACAGGGACAACCTTAAGATCTCCATCATAGCGATAAGCAAGAAAATCATATTCATTTTCTTCTGGGTCGTATTCTTCATCATTTTCACAAAATTCATCCATTGCAGGATAATACATTAATGTATTGTATAAAACCCAATGATATTGTCCACCATTTTCTCTAATCCAATCATACTTGGCAAAAGAGTTAGCATTTACCTCTTCTTTAACTCTTTCCCTCTCTTCTTCTGAGTTGACATTTAAGGAGTATGTCTTGCCTTTCAATGTAAAGGTGAGATTACCTTCTTCGTCTTGGATTGGTGCCTCTGGTAATGTTGCAATTGTTTTTGATTCATTGAATAAATTCATTTTGTACATTTTTAATTCTCCTTTCATTTTGATTTCTCCTTTCTTTGTAAGTTATAGTTGGAGATCTTAGCTAAATCGGTCTGTACTGGGCTAAAGCTCGCTTTACTCTCGTGATCTGAAGAAACTGATCGTGATTTCGGACTTGTTCTATTCAGAGTGGTCTGTACTGGGCTAAAGCCTTAGAAAATAAAAAGGGAACTCTCAAAGTCTATCTCTGAGAGTTCCCTGGGTTAAGGAGATACATCAGGTGCCAGTACATTATTTATAGCTAAACTATTTCTATCTCAACATCATAAGATAAATGCATTTTATATGATTTTTGGAAATGCTCATTAACTTTTAACAGCTTAAGAGAATTACATCCGTGAAACAAATTTTGTATTGAAACTTCATGAATTTCTGGAAAATACCCATATAAAGCATTAGGATCTCTCTCACTCTCAGCAGGTCTATAAGGTTTAACTAAATAACTTGTATAAAAACCACGAATATCGAGAACAGTGAGTCTTTTACAATTCATAAAAGCACTATTTAACATTCTGACTTTAGATGTGTTGAAGTTACTAAGGTCTAATACTTCTAAGGATTCGCAGCCACTAAACATATATTCCATAAGCTCAAGGTTAGAAGTGTCGAAGTTACTTAAATCCAATGATTTGAGTCGTTTGCAATCTTGAAACATATAATACATCCATGTTACTTTAGATGTATCAAAACTACTTAAGTCTAAAGCTGTAAGATTTAAATTGTGCTCAAACATGAAACACATATGAGTAACATTTGAAGTGTCGAAATTACTAAGATTTAAATTAACCAATTTTGTACAAGCTTCAAACATGCTAGACATATCAGTAACTTTAGATGTAATTAGATTGTCAAGATCTAATGTTGTGATCTTCCTACAATTTTTAAACATACCTTTCATACTAACTATATTAACCGTGTTAAGTTTACTTAAATTCAATTCTGTTAATTTATCGCAATCACTAAACATATTTCTACAAGAAGTTGCATTAATTGGAATTATAGGTGTTTGATTACATCTTGGATTATAATGTAAATTGAGATTTCGATTATCTTCTTTAGGCCCATACATTGATGTATCATAAAATACCCAATGACCATCCTTCACATCTCTCTCAAATTCCTCAAACCAATCATACTGGGCTAAAGTGTTAGAGTTTACTGTTGCTTTAATTCTTTCTCTAGCTTCTTCAGAATTTACATTTAGAGTGTACTCTTTACCTTCTAATGTAAAGGTGAGATTACCTTCTTCATCTTGGATTGGAGCAGGTGGTAATTGATTTGTAGTTTCTTTTAGTTTTGTGTTTTCCTTTGATGTGTTGTTTCCAAATAACGCTTCGTTGGATTTGTCATTACCTCCAAATAGGTTCATAGATTTCATTTTGATTTCTCCTTTCTTGGTTAAACTCTGTAAATACAAAAATGGAACTCCATAATTAGAGTTCCCTGGGCTAAAGCGCTTGTCGTTTTAATGTTAAGTAACCGCCTTCTTCTATTGGTTTTGCCATTTCAATATTGGTTTTCTCTGGGCTAAAGACTGTAAGAGAACGACACCCATTAAACATATTACCTGAATATACTACCAAATTAGTCTTCCATTTATAAGAAATGTAAATAGTAGCAAGCTTTTTACAAGTTGCAAACATAGAACGTATATCAGTAACCTGACTTGTATCGAAATTACTGAGATCAAGTGATGCGATCTTTGAGCAACCTGAGAACATAGAATACATTTTAGTCACTTTACTTGTAACGAAATTACTAAGATCTAAGTTAGTTAATGCTGAGCATCCATAGAACATCTGACCCATATTAGTAACTCGTTTAGTGTCAAAATTACTAAGATCAAGTGAGGTGAGTTTTGAGCATTTACTGAACATAGAATACATATTAAAAACTTTTGAAGTATTGAAATTATTAAGGTCAAGCTGAATTAATAATTCACAACCCAGAAACATATAATTCATGCCAGTAACCCTGCTTGTATCGAAATTACTAATGTCAAGTGATGTAAGATTTTTACAATAATAAAACATAGCTTGCATATCAGTAACTTTACTTGTATCGAAATTATTTAAATCAAGCTGATTTAATGATTCGCAACAGGAGAACATGCCATTCATTCTAGTAACATTATGAGTATCAAAACTACTTAAATCTAATTGAGTAAGTCTGTAACACCTGCAGAACATATTGATCATTGTAGTAACCTGCCTAGTGTCGAAATTACTTAAGTCAAGCTGTGTAAGTGATTTACATTCGCTGAACATCATATAACAAGATGTTGTATTAATTGGCATTATCGGAGTTAAATCACAATCTTCCATGTAATGTAAGTATTGTCCATTCCACTTATCATTAACTATTTCATACATTTCAGTATTGTAAAGAACCCAATGCTTCTCTCCGGAGTCTTCTTTAAACCAATCATACTTAGCTAAAACATTAGTATTAACCTCTTCTTTAACTCTTTTCCTTTCTTCCTCTGAATTGACGTTTAATAAATAAGTTCTTCCTTCTAAGTTAAAAATGAGATTACCTTCTTCATCTTGGATCGGTGCTGGTGGTAATTGATTTGTATTTTCCTTTGGTTTTGTGTTTTCCTTTGGTGTGTTATCTCCAGGCAACGCTTCGCTTGATTCCCCCTTGTTAGTGAAGAAGTTCATTGATTTCATTTTTATTTCTCCTTTCTTTTTAAATTATAGTTAAAGATCTGTGCTAAAGTGGTTAATGCCTAGAAAAGTGAAAAGGGAACTCTCAAAGTTTATCTCTGAGAATTCCCTGAGTTACGATTTTTAATTTATTTTAATATTTTCATGACAGGCGTACTGGACTAAGGTACTACAACAAATACTAGTCCAGCACACTACTGTCCATGATACTAATTATGATTACTTAGTCAACTTCAATCTTTATTTTTTATTGTAATCTTTATCTCGATTACAATGGTATTTTTACATACCCAATTGTATAAAGTTGAGTAAGGTACGCGGAACTCATGTGCAATTGCTGATATGTTCCCAGATTCATTGCACATTGCTACAAGTTCAGCCTTGAAGTTATCTGAGTAACTTCTTTTGCTATAATCATCTCGGATTTTCTTGTCTTGAGTACCTTGACATCTTCTAGTAACATGTTCAGATTTCTTGTAAACTCTTATTTCTATATAAAAGTTACAATCTCTGAAAATGAAAATACTCATCTTTTCACCTCCTCTCTTGTGAGGTTATAAATGAAAAGATGAGTAATGATGTTTTATAAAAATTTAAAATAAAAAAGGAATTCCGTAACTGGAATTCCCTGGGTTAAATTGATTATGCTATTAGGATACTTTCTTCAATGTTAAGTAACCTCCCTCTTCTACTGCTTTTGCCATTTCGATATTGGTTTTCTCTCGGCTAAAGCCTGGAAGAGAACAACACTTTTTGAATATATCATCTGAGTATACTACAGAATTAATATTCCATTTGTCAGAGATGTAAATAGTAGTAAGCTTTCTACATTTAGCAAACATTTCTTCTATATGAATAACATTACTTGTATCGAAACTACTTAAGTCGAGTGTTGTGAGGTGCGAACAACCACAGAACATCCAATTCAGGGTAAATACTTTACTGGTGTCGAAATTACTGAGGTCGAGTGATTTAAGTCTGGAACAACCATCAAACATAAATTCTATGTCAAGAGCACTAGAGGTGTTAAAGTTACTTAGGTCAAGTTGGATTAAGGATGAACAGCCTGAGAACATATAACTCATATCAGTAACATGACTTGTGTCGAAATTACTGAGATCAAGCTGTGCTAGAGCACTACAATCCCTGAACATACCGATCATTTTAATAACACTACTGGTGTCGAAATTACTGAGATTTAGCTGAGTTAAAGACTTGCATCTCCAGAACATTGCATACATTTCAGCAACCCTTGAAGTGTCGAAATTACTAAGGTCAAGCTGAGTCAATGATTCACATCGGTTGAACATGCAGTCCATGTTAGTAACTTTACTTGTGTCGAAATTACGTAGATCTAGCTGAGTTAATGATAAACAATTGTCGAACATATAACTCATATTGATAACCTTACTTGTATCAAAATTACTAACATCTAATTTGATTAAAAAGTAGCATTCAGAAAACATACCACACATATTAGTGATATTCCCTGTATTGAAATTGCTAAGATTTAGCTTTGTGAGATTGTTACATTTGCTGAACATATAATAGCAAGATGTTGCATTAATTGGAAGCACTGGGGCTAAAGCGCTGTTCTCCCTGTACTGTAAATGATCCCTAATGGCAACGTACTCATCAACAATCTTTATGTATTCATACATTTCTGTATTGTAAAGTACCCAATGTTCTTTTCCAGTTGTTTCTTTAAACCAATCGTACTTGGCTAAAGAGTTAGCATTAACTTCCTCTTTAACCCTTTTTCTTTCTTCTGCTGAGTTTACATTTAAAGAGTAAATCTTGCCTTCTATGTTAGAGCACACATCCTTATCTCTCGTCGTGCTTTCGGATGTGTTTAATGTAAAGGTGAGACTACCATTCTCATCTTGGATTGGTGCGGGTGGTAATGCTGTGGGTCCTTTGGATTTGCGGTTGAATAGGTTCATTAATTTCATTTTAGTTTCTCCTTTCTTGGCTAAAGTACTGTAAATATGAAAATGGAATGCTTTAAGCAAAAGAGAATTGCTTAAAGCAAAAGAGAGAACTCCATATTGGAATTCCCTGGGTTAAAATGGTTATGCTACTATTCTACTTTTTCAATGTTAAGTAACCACCATCTTCGATTGATTTAGCCATTTCAATATTGGTATTCTCTTGATTAAAGTTTGGAAGAGAGTAGCACTTTTTGAACATATTATCTGAATATATTACAGAATTAGTCTTCCATTTGTCAGAGATGTAAATAGTAGTAAGCTTTTTACAATCATAGAACATTTCTTCTATATCATTTTCTTTATTTATATTGAAACTACTGAGGTCAAGTGATGCGAGGTTTGAACAGTAGCTGAACATATAACACATATTAGTAACCTGACTTGTATTGAAACTACTAATGTCCAACTGTGTTAAGGCTTCACATCTACAGAACATGCAATACATAGTAGTAACTTTAGAAGTGTCTTTAGAAGTGTCAAAATGACTAAGATCTAGTTGAATTAAGACTTTGCAGTGGTAGAACATTCCACGCATATTAATAACCTTACTTGTGTCAAAATTACTGAGGTCAATTTGTGTTAATGACTTGCAGTCTGAGAACATGCAATACATATTAACAACATTACTCGTGTCAAAATTACTGAGGTCAAGTTGTATTAAGGTACAGCAGTCGTAGAACATTTTATAGCAAGATGTTGTATTAAGTGGAATTATAGGAGTTAAACTACTATCTTCTTTATAATGTAAATAATTTATACAAGAAAAACGATCATACACTATTTCATACATTTTTGTATTGTAAAATACCCAATGATGCGCCCCTGTTTCTTCTTTGAACCAATCATACTTGGTTAAAGAGTTAGTATTAACTTCTTTTTTAACTCTTTTCCTTTCATCTTCTGAGTTGACATTTAAAGAATATTCTTTTCCTTCTAAGCTAAAGATGAGATTACCATTTTCGTCTTGAATTAGTGTTAGTGGTAATGCTGTTGATTCTTTTGGATTTGTATTTTCATTTAGTTTACTATCTCCAAATAACGCTTCACTGGATTTGTCATTACCTCCAAATAGGTTCATTCTTTCCATTTTAATTTCTCCTTTCTTGGTTAAACTCTGTAAATACAAAAAGGGAACTCCGTAATTGGAATTCCCTGAACTAAAAATACCTTATCTCTTCAATGTTAAGTAACCGCCCTCTTCGATTGATTTAGCCATTTTGATACCTATCTTATCTGGGCTAAAGTTTGGAAGAGAACAGCACTCTTTGAACATATCATCTGTATTTAATAGGCGATTAGTCTTCCATTTGTCAGAAATATAAATAGTTGTAAGTGTTCTACACTGATAGAACATACATTTCATATATTCAACCATAGAGGTATTAAAACCACTGAGGTCAAGTTGTGTGAGACTAAAACATTTGAAGAACATAGCACTCATATCAAATACATTACTTGTATCGAAATTACTAAGGTCGAGCTGTTTGACATTGTAGCAATTAGTAAACATATGACTCATGGTAGTCACTTTAGAAGTATCGAAATTACTAATGTCAAACGATGTAAGTTTTAAACAGCTGCGGAACATTCCTTCCATATTAGTCACTTTAGAAGTATTGAAACTACTGAGATTTAAATTAACCAATTTTGTACAATCACTAAACATGTAATACATATCAATAACCTCAGAAGTGTCGAAATTACTGAGATCAAGTGATTTAAGTCTTCCGCAGTTAGCAAACATTTTGCTCATGGTAGTAACTTTAGAAGTGTCGAAATTACTGATGTTAAGGGTTGTAAGACTGCAGCAACCATTGAACATATAACCCATGTCAGTAACTTTACTTGTATCAAAATTGCTTACATTAAGTGACATGAGATTTTCACAATCAAGAAACATACAACCCATATCAACAATGTTTTTAGTATTGAATCTACTTGAGTCAAGTGTTGTAAGATTTCTACAGACTTCAAACATTTTAAAACATGATGTGGCATTGATTGGAATTATCGGGACTAAAGCACTGCCCTCCCTGTAATGTAAGAAACTACCTACAGAATAAATATGAATCACTTCATACATTTCAGTATTATAAAGTACCCAATGTTTTTCTCCCATCACTTCTTCAAACCAATCGTACTTG
>OLNS01002526.1_pt1 | contig 11855 bp, 8 predicted proteins | sample 1673031 | NCBI WGS metagenome assembly OLNS01 (sample SAMEA3136748, study PRJEB25190) | human gut metagenome | biome: human gut; feature: human-associated habitat; material: faeces | place: Austria | collected 2013
AACGCCTGACAGGCCGAAACGAAGCTCTCGTAATCGGTGGGCAGAGGAATATCGTACTGCTCAAAAAGGCTGCGATTGACCACAAAGCCGTGTGCGTCGGCACATACCGGCAGCCAGTTCACGCTGCCATCCTCGTTTTTGAAGCTGTTGAGGTAGGTGTTGTACACAGCACCTGCCTCATTGGTTAAGGCAAGGTTCATCAGGCTGTCCTTCAGGGGAGCAGCATCGTGCAGCGAGAACCGGCAGCAGGTGATAATATCCGGCAGACCGCCGTTCTGCTGCAAAAACTTGTAAAAATCCAGATCGTTGTTGCCGACGATGAACTCGATATTCACATCCGGCAGCTGCGCCTGGATATAGGGTGCATAGTTTTCGTACAGGCTGGTGGTCCACAGATACACTTGAATGGTCTGGGCATCCTCCTGCTCCTGTACCTGTTCTGCGCTTTTTGTTCCGCATCCGGTTAGCAGGGAGACCGCCATCACCAGTGCCATAAGCACGGAAAACATGCGGTGCAATGTTCTTTTGTTCATCAAATTGTTCTCCTCACAACTCTTGGGCAGCTGTCGTTCTGCACTCCCGAATACCGCAAAAAGGCATAGGTACAGCACGACAGAGATATAGGATTATATTACCACCGCCATGAGGGATTTTCAATAAAATTTCATATATTGATTTACAAAAGCAACGCATGTTCGATTCCTTTGCGTCAGTCGATGCGGCTTTTTGTATCAACGCACATGGTGGGCGGAAAACTGTGGGGGCAGCCTGCGTTACTGAACCGCGCGGATGGCTTCTATCGTGATGTTGTACTGTTCTGTCACACGGTCAAACCATTCCTTTGAGCCTTCCAGTGTGCCCGCACGCAGCACCCATTTTCTTATAACATTCCTGAATCGTCATAACTCTTAGCTCCGCCTTTCTTTGTTTTTCATACCCGTGGCATTGTACCGTCACAAAAGTATCGTTCACACTCGTTGCATTTTGCTGTACCCTCAGCATTCTGCATCTTCTTGTGTTTATTATCAAAGGCACACTTTCCAACCTGGTGAGCCAAGTATATCACATCCAAAAGAAAATGCGAAGGTCATCTTTCGCATCCGAGAAGTCAAGGGTTCGAATCCCTCTAGGTCCACTTTTGGCAGCAGTGTAATGGTGAAATGAACCCTAAAAGTTAGACAAAAATCAAATTAAGCGGCCCCAACGGTCTGAATCCTGTACTGCACAGGGCTCAGGCCGTTTAGTTTTAATTTGATTCGGCGATTGTTGTAATAGTCGATGTAATCGACAATAGCCTTTTCGAGCTGGTCAATGGAATCAAATTTTTCCAGATAGAACAGTTCCGTCTTGAGCAGTCCGAAGAAGTTCTCGGCAACTGCATTGTCCAGACAAGTGGCTTTCCGAGACATTCTTTGTGTAATGCCCTTTGCCTTCCGTAGATTCTGGTAGGACTTCATCTGGTACTGCCAGCCCTGATCAGAGTGCAGAATCAGATCATCAACCTTATCCGGCAATTTTTGAAAAGCGTCTTCCAGCATATCCGTGATCTGTTTGAAGTTTGGATGGCAGCTCAGACTATAACTGACAACTTCGCCATTGAACAGATCAAGAATTGGAGACAGATAGAGTTTCTGGTCATGCACCTTGAACGTAGTAAAATGTGCTGCGAGGAAGTCCGGCAAGTTGCAGCAGTGCCTTCAGGGGATATTTCTGCCTGATTTTAATGGATATCCAGATGCCCAAGATGGACGGCTACGAGGCGACACGGCAGATCCATGCCCTGCCGGATGCTGCAAAGGCAGGCATTCCCATTTTTGCAATGACAGCAAACGCCTTTGAAGAAGACCGCCAAAGTGCATTGAAGGCCGGGATGGACGGCCACATTGCAAAGCCGTTGGATATTCCGCACCTGCTGCAGGTTCTTGCAGATGTACTGAAATCATAACACCATCCGACAAAAACAAAAGCACCCGCAGCAGGCTTCGCAGAGGCTCTTGACCTCAGGAAGCGAATGCTGCGGGTGCTTTATTTGTTTTGCATGACAGGCGTTTGGCTCACAGGATCTTGTGCAGCTCCTGCACCAGGTCGCTGATCACGATGGGCTTGGACAAAAAGCCATTCATGCCGCTTTCCAGCGCGTTGCAGCGATCCTCGTCGAATGCGTTGGCGGTCATGGCAAGGATCGGGATCTTTGCCCGAGCCGGGTCGTCCAGTGCACGGATCTTCCGGGTGGCAGTATAGCCATCCATCACCGGCATCTGCACATCCATCAGCACCAGATCATAGCTGCCCGGCGCTGCCGTGCAGACCTTTTCCACCGCCACTGCACCGTTTTCTGCCGTATCGACCCGGAAGCCGTACTCGCGCAGAATTTCCTGCGCGATCTCGCGGTTCAGCTCGTTATCCTCCACCAGCAGGATATGCCTGCCCTTGAAGTCGGCATTCTTTTGGGGCAAAAGCTCCTGCGCCGCATCTGTCTGGTTCTGCCCGAGGGCGCTCATCAGGGTCTCGCGCAGGTCGGACATGAACATCGGCTTGGAGCAGAAGGCGGTCACACCGGCTGCCTTTGCCTCCACCTCAATATCCGACCAGTCGTAGGCGGTCAGGATAATAATAGGTGTATCATCGTGCAGGCTGCGGATCTGACGGGTGACCTCAATGCCGTTCATATCCGGCAGACGCCAGTCGATGATGTAGGCGTGGTAGACATCGCTCATCTCAATGGACTGCCGCGCGCGCAGCACCGCCTCCTTGCCGGAAAGGGTCCACTCGGCGCGCATCCCCACCTTGACCAGCATCTTTGTCACGCTGTCGCAGGTGTTGAAGTCATCATCCACCACCAGCGCCTTCAGGCCTTCCAGCTCGGTGATCTTTTCCACCGGGCGGTGCTCTGCCTGTGTGCGCATGGGCAGGCAGATGATAAACTCGCTGCCCTTGCCCTGCGCTGTCTGCACCTTGATGGTGCCGCCCATCATATCCACGATATTTTTGGTAATGGCCATGCCAAGGCCGGTACCCTGTATCCGGCTTACCGTGGAGGTGCGCTCCCGCTCGAAGGGTTCAAAGATCTTTTGCGCGAACTCCTGGCTCATACCAATGCCGTTGTCCTTGATGCGGAACTCGTACTGCCCGCAGCCGCGCACCTTACCGGCAAGCTGCCGCACCCGCACCGAGACCGTGCCGCCCGCCGGGGTAAACTTGATGGCGTTGGACAGCAGGTTCAGCAAGATCTGGTTCAGTCGGGTCTTGTCGCAGTAGACGTCCTCGTCGGTCACGTCCATGACATCCATGTAAAGCTCCAGCTGCTTTGCAAAAATTTGCCCGCTGACGATGGTTTTCAAATCGTGCAGCACATCCGAAAGGTTGACCTCCACCTCTTCCAGATGGATCTTTCCGCTTTCAATGCGGCTCATATCCAGCACATCATTGATGAGGGAAAGCAGATGGTTGCTGGATGCAAGGGTCTTGCCAAGATAATCCTTCACCCGCTCGGTATCGTTGATATTGCTGAGCGCCAGCGTAGTAAAGCCGATGATGGCATTCATGGGGGTGCGGATATCGTGGGACATATTGGAAAGGAAGGTGCTCTTGGCGCGGTTAGCGGTCTCGGCGGCGGCAACCGCGTTGGAAAGCGCCTGATTCACTTGCTTATCGGCGGTGCGGTCGGACAAGACAAGGATATACTTGGCTCTGCCCTCCACCTCGCTGCCTATGGCGATGACGTGGAACCAGCGGCGTTCCTTAGTCTCCCGATGCTCAAACTCGAAATCCCATTCGCGCTGCTGCCCGCTGAGCAGCCCTTTCAGATAGTTTTTGTCGCGCTCCGGGAAACCATTCGGGTGCAGCGCTGCCAGAACACGGGCATCCTGCCGGACTTCTCTCCACGGGATGCCCAGCAGCCGCTCAACGTTCGGGCTGACATAATCCACCTTGGAGGTCTCGGCGTCCAGCATCAGGAAAACATCATCCACGTTCAGCGAGAGCTTCTGGAACAGCTCGTCCCGGTACAAGATCTCGGTATTCTTCCGGCGCAGGGTCGTATGGCTTCTGCGCACAATGAGCAGAATGACCAGCAGCGCAAGACCTGCAACGATGCCCGCCACGATCTGCACCGTATGGAACCACAGTTCGTCCAGACTGGCATTGACGATCTTGGTCGGCACAAGCCCCACCATCGTCCAGTTCTGGACCGCAGTGCCCTCGTAGACCAGATAATAGCTGGTGTCGCTCAGTTTGACCCTCAGGTTTCCGCTGCTGCCCTGCGCAAAGGCATTGGACAGCTCCGTGATCTGTTCCTCGGAAAGGTCGGAATGGTCGCGCAGCATCGCAATGAAATTGTAAATGGTCTCCTTGCGGTTTACGGAGTTGTCGATGACCACCCGCCCATCCGGGTAGATGACATAGTTGCTGGCATTGCCCTCAAAGGCAGAGTTGTCCAGCAACCGAAGCACCGCGTCGTTATAATAAGAGATGGCAATGGCGTCGTAGGCAAAGCCCCGGTAGATGCCCTGCGTTTCGGGACAGATGAACGCAAGCAGTTGGGGTTTGCCGGGCAGAGCCGTGTTCATGACGATATCGTCGCCGTCGGCAAGCTTTTCGTCCAGATTGGTCTGCAAACCAAGATAGCCGGTCTCCCCGGTCACGGTCATGTAGTTGCCGTCGTAGGTAAGAAAGTAAAAGTCGGCAAATCCGGTATTCTGCTGCGCTGTCTCGATATACGTCTGAATTTCGTCCTCATCCGAGGTGCTTTCCAGAAAGCCGTTGTACAGATGCAGATAGGTCAGGTTTTTGCGCACCATCTCTTTCAGCATATTGTTGGATTTATGCAGCACCTCTTCCAGATGCGAGGTGCTTTCCTGATAGATGGTCCACGACGCAAACGAGAGGTATCGGACGCTGAAACCTGCTGCCAGCAAGACCAGCAGAAAGATGGCAGCAGCGGCAGAAAGCCTTTTCCGCCGGGGATGGCGGCTGCCTTGGGGTTCGTGCTTTTCGTTTGCCATCCTGCTCACCTCAATGTCATGTAGTTTTCCGGTTCAGCAAGCGCCACGCCGCCGCCGGAGACATCCTCCGTCCATGTGCTCTTTACCTGCTGATCTCCGCCTGTGAATCCGGCGCTTTTGTCCGCAAGCAGCGGTGCCATCTGCTTTGCCGTTGCCAGGCAGGTCACGGTAACGGTGTCGTCGTCCCGGAGCGGCTGCCCGTTCCGGGTGATGCCGGTCAGGGTATAGCTGCCGCTTGCCTCTTTGACCTCCACGGCGATGCCGCTGACCACCGGCAGAGAACCACGGTTGAAAGGCACGAACCCGCCCTCGCGGCCTTCCACAAAGGCGCGGACGGTCTCTTTCAGCTCCGCGCCGGTTATGGTGCGCTGGTAAGCCAAAAGACCGTTGGGCATGATCATGGAAGCGGCCATTTTTGGGGTGTAGTCCGCTTTCAGCACACTGCCGGTAAAGCTGTTTGCGGCGGCGATGAGCACGTCGGTGCCATAAACGCCGCGCAGCGTGTTTGCCATCACGGAAAAGGAGGCGTTGCCGCCGTTTTTGTGGAAGACATTGGAGTAGCTCTTCCCGGAGGTCAGCACGATCTCGTCATCGGCAGTCGCATCCTCGGCAAGAAGCCGGGCGTTGAATGCCTGATACGCCTGTTTTGCCGTGTACTCGCCCGCGATCATTTTGGAGACCACATCCTTGGAAATGGCAAAGAAATCGTTGGAGGCAATGCGGATATACATGTGGTTTTCTTCCACCACGCTGCGCACGTCCTTCAGATACTCGGTCAGGCGCAGGGGGACGTTCTGGCTGTAGCTCAGCACATCCTGCCCGTCCGCAACGATGCGGTTCTGCGCCTCCTCGGAGAGCATGACGTTCAGCACCTTCATGGCTTTTTCGCGGCGCGCGGTGTCCTGCTCGAGATCTCGGTTCAGGGCAACTTGGAAATACGGGGTGGTCATGATCCACTTTTCGCCGTTCTGGCTGAAGAAGGGCAAAAAGGTCGTGTCGATGCCCTCGTCCTGAAACATCTTGACCCCGGCAGAGGTGCCAAAGTACATGGCAACTTCTCCGTTTCGGTACAGATCCATCACGTCATCGTAAGTCTGCGCAAGGTCGTCTGCCGTAAGGTGGGTATCCTGAATGAACTGCTCCATCCGCTCAAACGCCCCCGGCCACACGGCATTGTCCAGACCGACCCGTGCGGTGCTGGCGGGGTCGCTGTAAGCGGTGCGCCACTTGCGCCCTTCCGTAGTGGTAAGCTCGGCGGCAGAAAGCCCCTGCAGCGTTTCCATGCAGTTGTAATCGTAGGCATAGTCAGCGGTAAAACCCCGGATGCCTACCGCTTCAAACGCCTGACAGGCCGCCACAAAGCTTGCGTAATCGGTAGGCAGCGGGATATCGTACTGCTCAAAAAGGCTGCGGTTGACCACAAAGCCGTGGGCATCCGCACACACCGGCAGCCAGTTCACACTGCCGTCCTCGTTTTTAAAGCTGTTGAGGTAGGTGTTGTACACAGCGCCCGCCTCGTTGGTCAGGGCAAGGTTCATCAGACTGTCTTTCAGCGGGGCAGCATCGTGCAGCGAGAACCGGCAGCAGGTGATGATATCCGGCAGGCCGCCGTTCTGCTGCAAAAACTTGTAAAAATCCAGATCGTTGTTGCCTACGATGAACTCAATATTCACGTCCGGCAGCTGCGCTTGGACATAGGGAGCATAGATTTCGTACAGGCTATTGCTCCACAGATACACCTGAATGGTCTGGGCATCCTCCTGCTCCTGTACCTGTTCCGGGCTTTTTGTGCCGCAGCCGGTCAGCAGGGACAGCCCCAGCGCCAGTACCGCAAGCACGGAAATAAGGCGGCGCAATGTTCTTTTGTTCGTCAAATTCATTCTCCTCACAGCTCTTGGGCAGCTGCCGTTTTTGCGGCAAAGCTGCTATGGCTCACCAATCGTACATCACCGCCCGCAAGAGTGTGCGCTTTAAAACCCGCCCACGGAAATGATGCCGCAATTTTTTGTGTGCTTCCTGTTTTGCACTTTTCCTTTCCCGCGAAAAGGCACAGCGCAATAGAGACATACAATTATTTTACCATTATCAGGAAGTTTTTTCAACAAATTTTCACATATTTATCCATAAAAACCACGCGCATCCGATTTCTTTGCGGCAGCTCCGGCATCGTGCTGCAATGACCGGGAGGGTTTTAGGTTTTGCCGGTGCAAAGCGCCTGCCAGCGCTCCGCCGGGATGACAGGCTCTGTGACAAAGGCTTCGGGATTTGGGGCAAGAACATGGCGGGTGACCCGGAAAAGCCCCTCAGCATCGCACAAAATGCAGGCTGCATCGCCGAATTTCGTGTTCCGGGCTGCGCCGCAGTCCAGATACGCCTGCTCCAGCTTGACGAAATCCTCCGAGATGTGCGGCTGCTGCGCGTTGTAGTGGCGGCGCATATAGACGGTGTGCTGCGCCCCGGCTTCGTCCGCCACGGTCAGCTGCAGGGGCTTGTCGGTCAGGCGGTTCGGGACGTTCAGCACCTCCTCCACGCTGTGGATAAAGGTGTTGCGGGCGTGGGTCACCCCCAGCAGCAGCACCTTGCCGTGAGCTGCCCGCAACCGGTCGTAGCAACCGCCGGGGGTGCAGGGGGTGTTGGCATCCAGCTCCCCTTCTATGTAAGCAGCCGCGTCCTTGCCGTAAGCCGCCATGCTGTGGGTGGGGTGCAGCGAGCGCACCACCCCGGGGCGCTGCCGGAACAGCTCCGGCAGAATGCCCACACAGCACGGGCTGCGGCACACATCGAACATCCGGTTCTCCTCATTGATAAACCGCCATGTGTGGGTGGGCAGCAGCAGCAAGCCCTCCGCAAAAAACTCCATCAGCGCGTCCAGAACTGTGTCCGCACCGCCCTCCACCGTGCCGATGGACTTCATGGAAGAATGGATCAGGATGGTCTCGTTTCCTGTCAGCCCCATTGCTGCAAGGTCGTGCTTGAGGTCAGCCTTTGTATATGCCATGTCGTCTCTCCTTTTCGGGCGTTTTGCCTACCCTCAGTTTACCGCCTTTTGCGCAGCAAGGCAAGCCCGCAGCAGCACAGTACCCCCGCAATACACAAAAAAGCACATTTCCTGCTGTATTTTCCGGTAACGCTCCGGTGTATGCAGGGTATTTGGCCCCTTTCAGCCTTTTTAGCAAAACCTTGTATACAGCATTTTATCCCGCCGTGCTGCCGCCATAAAACCGCAGCGCTTTGCAATTATAGCATTTGACAGTTATTTTCTGTTTTCTTTGTACATTCCGTACAACATCCGCTTTATCACGGCATTCCATCAGCACTTTTCCCGCATTATGAAGTGGTATATCAATCTTCCCGTTTCATAAGCAGCTCCGTACGCAAGCGCAAAAGCTTGTATACAAGCCGTCAAATAAAGTTCCGTTCCAGCATTGACATTCGTTTGCCGGGACGGTACAATGATATTAAGCTTAATTTACCGGATAAATGGAGAACGACTATGGCTACATTACAGCACACGGATGAGCTTTATCATATTCTCGAGGACGAGATCTGTACCTTGAAGATCCTGCCCGGGGAAGCGCTGAGCGAAAACCAGCTGTGCAAGCGGTTCGGTGTTTCGCGCACCCCCATCCGCAGCGTTTTGCAGCGGCTGGAGCAGAACCGCTTTGTGCAGATCATCCCCTGCAAGGGCACCATCGTTACCGCCATCGACATCGGCGTGGTGGATCAGCTCATCTTCCAGCGTGTTGCCGTGGAGGGCATGGTGTTCCGGGATTTTGTGCAGAGCTGCTCGCCCATGGAGATCCTTGCTGTGGAGCACCTTTATAATATGCTGCTGGAGGCCGCTGCGGGGCGCAGTGACCCGGAAAATTTTGATTTCAACCACTTCCTCAGCTGTGATCTTGCCATGCACGCGTACTGGTTCCGCAAAACCAGCAAGGAGTACCTTTGGGAGCAGATGACCCGCCCGCAGGCAGATTACTCCCGCTTTATCCGTCTGGACATCGTGGGCGCACGCAACGTGTCCAGCGTTGTCAGCGAGCACGCCGAGATGCTGCGTATTCTGCGGGAGAAAGACCTGGACGCCATTGAGCCGCTGATGCGCACCCACTTGTACGGCGGCGTAAGCCGCATGGGCAGCAAGATCTACTCGGACGAATACCGCGTCTACTTCAAGCTGCCGGAAAGCAATAAATAAAGGCAGCCGCACAAAACGTTTTTTAATGCCCTCCGCTTGCGCTCTGGGCATATTTAAAGGAATATTATTTTATCGCAATTTTCAGAAATAGTGTCTATCAAAACAGCATATTTGCGATATGCAGTTTGCGGATGTTGCTTGTGCATTAAAAACGCAAACTGCTATAATTTCGGGATAGCGGAGCGTCTGCGGACGCTCCGCTATCCCATTTTCACGGGAGGGGATCGTGACGGAAAACGGCAGCTCCGGTGCCTGTTTCCTGCGGAAATGCGGCGCTGTGAAGGGAAACTGCCAAAGACCCGATTTCCAAGGGGGTGGCTGCGGACAGGGTGAGCAGACCGTGAGGAATCATCCGATTTTTGCGCAAAAAGTCTGCAAAAACATTTGAAAGTCCTTTTTATAGTATCCTTATTGTGCGATACTGTGTTCACCGGGGAAGTCCCGGGAATAAAACAGACACACAGGAGGGAAACACCATGAAGGATTTTGAGTTGCGTTATGTGGGCAGTCATGTGGAGGTATACACCGGCAGTGGTGTGTTCCTGTTTTCGGCCGATACGGTGCGCGAGGCCATGGAAGAGCTGGCCGGGTAAGCGGAGGCATACCGCATCCGAGATGGTATAATGTAAAATGTATGTAAAATAACGGAAAGCTTTTTGTTTGCCACCCGGAAATATGTTGCGGAATGTGTGAAAAAAGTAATTTTCGTGTAAAATAAACCTTGTTGAGACGCCCCCTTTGATGGTATAATAAAAATAAGCGGCTGCCGGAACAGGGCAAGTGCTGTGCACGTGCAAGGTTTCGGCAGCTGTGTGCTGTAAAGGATAAAAAGGGAAGTTTCATATTAGGAGTATCGTTATGGATATCACACACATTACCTCTCTGCTGGGCGGCGTTGCGCTGTTCTTGTACGGTATGTCCATCATGGGCGCCGGACTGGAAAAGCTGGCAGGCGGCAAGATGCAGGGCGTATTGCAAAAGCTTACCTCCTCTACCATCAAGGGCGTGATCTTCGGCACACTGATCACCGGCGTCATCCAGTCGTCGGCTGGTACGGTGGTTATTTGTGTTGGTCTGGTCAACTCCGGTATCATGACACTGACGCAGTCGGTAGGCGTGATCATGGGTGCAAATATTGGTACTACGGTAACAGGTCAGTTGATCCGCATGGCGGATATCTCAGGCGACAGCCTGTGGCTGACCTTGATCCAGCCCAAGACCTTTGCCCCCGTGGTGGCGTTTATTGGCTGCATTTTTTATGTGTTCCTCCGTAATGCCAAAAAGAAGAACATCGGCCAGATCATGCTGGGCTTCGGTATCCTGTTTACCGGCATGAGCCTGATGGATACCGGTGTAGCACCCCTGCGGGAGAGCGCAGTTTTTCAGAATCTGTTCGTCACCATGACCAACCCCATTCTGGGTGTTCTGGTGGGCGTGGTGGTCACCGTGATCATCCAGTCCTCTTCTGCTTCCGTGGGTATTTTGCAGGCACTGTCCAGCACAGGGCTTGTCACCTTCAGTTCTGCCATCCCCATCATTCTGGGTGCGCATATCGGTACGGCGTTCACCCCGCTGCTCACCATCGGCGGCTCCTCCAAGGATGGTAAGCGGGCAGCGCTCATCCACCTGTACTTCAACGTCATCGGCAGCGTGATCCTGCTGGCACTGATCTATGCGGTGCAGTTCACCATCGGCATCCCCATGTGGGGCGATGTGATGAACAAGAGCTCCATTGCAAACATCCATACCATGTCCAGCGTGTGCGCTATGCTGCTGTTCCTGCCTTGCAGCGGAGTGCTGAGCCGCTTGGCGATGCTCACAGTGCCCAGCAGCGTGGAGGAAGCACAGGAACTGAGTATGCCGGTGCTGGACGAGCGTCTGTACAAGAGCCCGGCTGTGGCTCTGCAGCAGGCTAAGAACGCGGTGATCAAGATGTCCCGCCGTGCCGCCCGCAATGTGGGTCTGGCCGCGCCGCTGCTTTTGAAGATGGACGAGGAGACCGTGAGCGCCATCAAGGTGCGCGAGAACCTGATCGACCGTATGGAGGTGGAGATCACCAACTACCTGATCAAGCTGACCGACCAGGAGCTGGGCGATGACGAGAGCCACGCAGTGACCGAGCTGCTGAACTTTGTCACCGAGTTCGAGCGCATCGGCGACTATGCCGTGAACATCATGGAAAAGGCCGAGGAGCTGTACGACAAGGAAGCCAGCTTCAGCGAAAGCGCTAAAAAGGAACTGCAATTGCTGGATGCCGCATTGGAGCGCATTCTGGTTCTGACGGACGAGGCCTTTGAAAACGATGATACCCAGAAGGCTGCACAGGTGGAGCCGCTGGAGGAGATCATTGATGTGATGGTGGAGCGTCTGCGTGACCAGCACATCCGCCGCCTGAAGGACGGCATTTGCTCCATCGACACCGGCGTGGTGTTCCTCGATGTGCTGAACAACGCCGAGCGTATCTCCGACCACTGCTCCAACATTGCGGTGCGCATGGTGGGCATGGAGGCCGGCGATGATTACGACTCCCACACCCTGAAAAGCATTATGCACCACAACCCCAGCAAGGACTATATGCTGGAATACGAGCAGTGCCGCAAGGAATACCTTGTGCCGCTGGAAGAAATGGAAGCTTGAATCCTATAAATGCAATAGGC
>OLNS01002527.1_pt1 | contig 11853 bp, 12 predicted proteins | sample 1673031 | NCBI WGS metagenome assembly OLNS01 (sample SAMEA3136748, study PRJEB25190) | human gut metagenome | biome: human gut; feature: human-associated habitat; material: faeces | place: Austria | collected 2013
GAAACGTCCATCTGTAATTAAAGCAACGCTTGAACCAAGACCCATACCTGCAATTAAGAATACCGCCTGTACTTTCTCCGGAACCGGAAAATCACTGCTTCCCGGGGTTTTAATTTGCCTTAAAATTGCATCAATATCTTTGGTGCCAACTCCCAGATACGCATTCAGCGCCGCTGCCATCTGCCGCGTCACTGCCGTCAATTTCAACTCATCGCATCTGTCTCCTACAGAAACGGACACGCCTGCCGCCTGCGCCATCACCGCTGCCGCCGGACTGACTTTCGTAATGATGCCCTGTGGGTTCATACAGATTAACCGGCCACCGATATCCAGACAGCCTCTGGCCAAGGTCTCTCCGTCCTCGAAGAGAACCACGTTGGTGGTGCCGCCGCCGATATCCAGATTGGCTACCCGGCAATGATGGTCCATACTGTACTGCCAGGCTCCGCTGCCTTTTCCTGCAATCAGGGATTCCATATCCGGTCCTGCTGCCGAAACAACAAAATCTCCGGCAAAATCCGACAGACTTTTCAGCACCGCATCGGAATTCTCCTTCCTTGCAGACTCGCCGGTGATGATCACTGCCCCGCTGTCCGTATCCTCCGGCCTGTAACCGGCCTTACGGAATTCGGCAGCCACAATGTCCCGAAGGGCATCCGTATCGATCAGCACATCTGTCTTCAAAGGGGTCATATAGACTTCACTCTTATAGACCACTTCTTTGTCCACAATAGCCACTCTGGGAACTGAAAAATATCCCCCCGCATTGTCCATCTGCAGTTTGCTGAAAACCACCTGGGTAGTGGAAGTACCTACATCGATACCAACACTCAGAATTGCTGTTTTATCAGCCATTGTTTCTGATCTTGTTCACAAGGTCCGGATAGTTGCCAATGACGGAATCTACACCGACTCTGAACATCTCCCTGATATCTTCTTCTTCATTCACTGTCCATGTATTGATCTCCAGTCCGTGAGATTTCACCTCAGCCACATTCTCCGGCGTCATGTTCTTGAAGAACGGATGGAAGCATTCCACACCTGTTGAAGCCACGTAAGCTCCCGCATTGATCAGCCAGGATTCCTCCAGCATACCGCATTTGATAGCCGGGTCAATGGCTTTCATACGAAGGACTGAATAATGATTGAAAGAAGAAATAATAATGCGGTCCACCATATCGAATTCTCTGAGCATGTCATAGACTTTCTGCTCAATACCCGTATACTCAAAGACACCGGTTTTCAACTCAATATTCGTGATAATATCCGTATCCTTCACCAGCTCCAGATACTCTCTCAGTGTCGGCACTTTCTGTGGTCCATACTCCTTGAAAATATAAGAAGCATCCAACTGGGCCAGCTCTTCATAAGTCTTATCCTTGATATAGCCCTTGCCATTCGTTGTACGATCTACCAGTTCATCATGCATGACAACCAGAACGCCGTCCTTAGTCAGATGGACATCATTCTCAATACCGTCCACTCCTTCTTCAATGGCTTTGCTGAAAGCCAGAAGTGTATTCTCAGGGTACTTACCGCTGAAACCGCGGTGCGCAAAATTCTTAGTCATATTTATCATCTCCTGCTTTCCATTTTACCATATTTCAGCACTGAATGCAGTTATCTGCGCGATAAATTGCTTACACTTACATAAATACAGCTGCCGTGAAAACATTCTCCACATTCCAACATAAAAAGCGCAGCGAAACAGGCAGCCCCTATCGGCCGTCTATCCCGCTGCTCTTCTTCTCCCACGCGCTGTCTATGTAATTGTATTGCTGCATTCTTCTCCTCCATCTGCAGCCGTCTGGTATTCTCACAGCTGCAATGCCAAAATCTGTTTTGAGTGCTTTGCAATAAGGATTTCAAATTCAATTCTAAAGGAAAATACAGTCATCCTGCTTCAATGTCAGATAAACATCTGTACCATTCGGAATAATAGTTGCTTTCTTAAACAGAACATCCACATCAATCTGATGGTCACCGCACATAACGGCATAACGCAGAACATTGCCATGAGGCAGACTGACAACAACATGTCCCTTGATTGTCGCGCAGCCTTCTCTCTCAACAGGTTTTGTGCTGATATCAATGACTTCCGGACGGAATGCTACGTCTGTACCTTCACCGTCAACGCCTGTCATCTTCTTGAATGCATCAACCGGCACCATGTTGTAATGGCCGATGAATGTTGCTGCAAACTTGGAAACAGGTTCTGTATACATCTCTGTCGGTGTAGCGGACTGTTCAATCTTGCCGTTGTACATCAGATGGATCACATCGGACATAACCATGGCTTCATCCTGGTCATGGGTAACAAAGATAGCTGTCATATTCAGTTCCTGCTGAATACGTCTGATCTCAACCTGCAGGGAATGTCTCAAAAGGGCATCAATGGCTGATAACGGTTCATCCAGAAGGAGTACCTTCGGGTTCGTCACCATAGCTCTTGCAAGGGCTGCTCTCTGCTGCTGACCGCCGGACAGCTCTGATGGATAATGATGCAGATGATCCGATAAGCCCACGATATCTACCATCTCTTTGACACGTTTATCAATCTCTGCATTCGGCACTTTCTTCATCTTCAGACCAAATGCCACATTCTGTGCGACATCCATATTCGGGAATAAGCTGTACTGCTGGAAAACCATACCGATATCTCTGTCCTTCGGATTAACATCGGTGATATCCCTTTCATCCAGATAAACCTTACCGGATGTCACTGTCTCAAGACCAGACAGACATCGAAGCAATGTACTCTTACCACATCCGGACGGGCCAAGCAGCGTCACCAGCTGTCCCTTTTCAACCTCAAGATTGATATCTTTTAATACGGTATTACTGCCAAAACTCTTGACAATATTTTCAAAACGAATATATGACATGTTTCCTCACTCCTTTATTTTCTGTGTGTTTTTCCCTTTGCTTCACGGCTCTTCATAAACAGAACGATGGCTGTGATCACAAATGTAACAAACATGATAACAACGAATACGGCACTGGCCTTTGTACTGTCGCTCTTCATTGTCTGATACAGGAAAATCTGCATGTTCGGCGCAGATGTTCCGGCAAGATTTCGAATCAGTACATAATCACCGAAGATAATGCCGACTGCCAGAAGTGACGATACAATAATCGCTGAAAGAATATTCGGTACGACAACTCTGAAAAATGCATAGATCTTGGATGCACCAAGCATCTCCGCTGCCTCGATTAGTGTCGGCATATTCACCGCACGCATACCGTTTCGGATACCCTGATAGATATATGGCAGAATCACGATACAATACGCACCCATCAGCATGACCAGACGGTTGCTCAGAATCGAACTGGAACCGACATACAGAGACAGGATACTGACTGAAAGGATAACACCCTGAATCGTATAAGGGATCATACAGATGATCTGTACATATTTCTCAAGTTTCGGAAAATAAATCGCCGTTACAAATAATGCCAGAAGGACGATCACGATCGTCACAATAATCGGAATAATACTCATTGCGATAGATCGTCCAACAGATGCAAGGAAATTGCTGTCCGTAAACAGATCCACATAGTTGTGAAGGGTAAATCCTTCAGGAATAACCCCTGTCCACTTATGGAATACAGAATAAATAATAGAGATTACAAGAGGTATCAGCAGATAGATCATGACAAGCAGCATAATCGCTACAGATCCTGCGCTTTTCTTTTTCATTTTCTATTGCCTCCCTTCTGGAATCTTCTGCTCAGGCCGTTGGTGATCAGAATCATGATAACCATGATTGCCATCATCACAACAGATAAGGCACCGCCCAAACCTGCACGGATCTTGACTTCACCTGTGAAGCATCCCGCAATCTGAACTGGCAGAAGTGCGATATTGTCCATCATCAATGCGTAAATCGTTGCGTATGCTGCCAGAGCATTAGCAAACAAAACGCTGAACGTACCGAGGATACTCGGCATCAGTACCGGGATACCGACTTTTCTCCAGAAGATTCCCGGTGTACCTCCCAGCAGTGTACAGGCCTCCTTCCACTGTTTCTGCACACCGTCAAAGGCCGGGATCAGAAGAAGTGTGGAAAGCGGAATCTGGAAATAAATATAGATCAGGCTCATGCCGTTCATCGTGTACAGATTGTATGTGGATAAAGCATTGATGCCCAATTCCTTGCCGATATTGACCACCAGTCCGGCATTGCCCAAAAGAATCATATAAGCGAAAGCCAGCGGAATACCTGCAAAGTTGGATACCATATTCAGAACTGTCATAAAAACATGATTCAGTTTGCCCTGATGCTGATGTGCCGCACGGGCACCCAGAAAAGCAATGATAATACCGGCAACAGCAGATGTCAGAGAAATCTTGATACTGTTGATGATCGCCTTCTGGTAAAGCAGCTTCGAGAAAACAGACTGATAATTCTCAAGTGTGAAACCTGTTCCACCATCCGGCTGAAAACTCTTCACGATCACTGTGATCAAAGGTACAATTTCATAGAGCATAGCCACAATCAGGAATGGAACCAGGGCAAGTAAATAAATGTATGTCTTTTTCTTCATTAAATTCAACCCCTGTCTGATGCTGTTCTTCTGATTCATCGGGTGCATCAGACCCTGTTATTCAATTCAAGTCGGGCGCGCGCGAGACTTAAATAGAATCGAAAAACGGGGGTGCAGGCTTTGCACCCCCTGAAATTCATTCAGTTCAAGCCGAATATCCATATGTCATCTTCGACTGAAATTATCTGTTCTGCATTACTGTACCAGTAATGGCGCAACCTCTTCTTCCCAACGTGTCTTAGCTGTTTCACATGCTGCTGAATAAGCATCTGCATCGCTGATCAGAACTGCATTGGCAATATCATCCTTGGAGATAACCTGATCCTTGTATTCGTCTGCGATTGTGAAGTCTTCTCTTGTAGGGATTGCACCTGCCAGAGCAAGGTATGTCTGACCTTCATCACTAAACATTGTCTCTCTTGTCAGAGCTGCTGCATTTGGATGAGGTGCATATTTGTTGATAACGGAAGCGTAACCATTCTGTAAGCATCCATCAGAAGGAACAACGGCCTGCATCTTGTACTGGCTGATATTCTTGCTGTAAGGAATACCTGTGAAGCTCCATACAACACCAACAGAAATTTCACCGGATTCGAAGTTCGCCTGAGTGATATCAAGTGTATTGATTCTGCCTTCCTTCGCCAGTTCTGTCCAGAACTCGAAAGCAGGATCCAGATTGTTCATATCGCCGCCGAATGCATATGCGGAAGCGATGAAAGCAGCCTGAGCATTACCACCTGTCAGAGGTCCAAGGGCAACTTTGTAGTCGCCGTCTTTGATATCCTGCCATGATGTCGGCACTTTATCAACCTGATCTGTGTTAACAAGGAATGTTGTTACACCTGTGTAAGCAACCATCCACTTACCATCTTCGCCCTTTGCCCAATCAGGAACACTATCCCAATAGGAGGTCTTGTAACCCTGAACAAGATCTTCAGATACAGCCTGTCCTGCGAATCCGTAACCAACATCACCGATATCCTTGGTTCCCTTTTCGCCTTCTGTCGCAAACATCTGAAGTTCCTCAGAAGAACTCATATCTGTATCGTTATGGGAAATGCCGTATGTATCAGACATTGTCTTCCACAGGGATGCCCAGTCTGCCCAGGCATACCAACAGATACGACTTCACCTTCTGCCTTGGCTGCTTCTGTCAGTTCATCAACGGTCTTGCTGTTGAGATCACCTGCTGCAGAAGTATCGCCGCCGGCTGCTTCTGTTGCTGCTTCCGTTGAAGCTGCTGAATCAGCTGCCTTTGTCTCAGCTGCGCCGCCTGAACTGCCGCAGGCTGCTGTTGCCATCACAACGCCCATAATGACTGCTGTCAGGCCCATAAGCTTTTTAGATCTTTTCATTCTTTAACTCCTCCTTTTTGAGATATATCCACCTGCGTTCTCCCCCGCGGATGAATATAAAGAATAAATTGTGCACTTTTAACAAATAGCATCGTTAAAAGCATTATGTTTTAACAAAATGATACCATGAGTTTGTCATTCTGTAAACATCAAACTAGTAAATTTCCTGTAAAGAATGTGTAAAATTCAAGATAATTTCAAAAAATTGATAAAACTTTGACCAGCTTGTCAATTCAAACCGGCTTCAGTAAAATTAAATCTCCTCTACATATTCTATTCCCGGAATTTCCCTGAGAAGATCGATCACAATCCCGTGTTTCGTCTTCTCCGGTACTTCCAATACCAGTGTCGCATTCACAAGCTCTTCCTTATTCTTCTTGGATTTGTTCAGTTCCATCTGCACGATCTTGTAGTTATTCTGTTTCAGAACACTGATAAATGGCGCGATTGAACGTCTTGATTCAAATTCAATATAAATATCAAGAACCCTTGAATGCTCATAGGCAATCTCATCGACCCTTCCCATAAACCGATAGATCACCAGTACCAGGATCGTCGTGATCGCTGCACCACTATAAAAGCCGATGCCGATACTAAGCCCGATGCCTGCACAAGTCCACAACCCTGCTGCAGTTGTTAATCCTTTGACATGATTATCTCTTGTGACCATGATCGTTCCAACCCCAAGAAAACCAACACCGCTGATAACCTGAGCCGCCAGTCTTGCAATATCTGATATGGCACCGAAGTCCACATAGATATACTGACCCGTCATCATGACCAGTGCCGAGCCAAGGCAGACAAGAGCATGAGTCTTGAAACCCGCTCCCCGACGCTTGACACTTCTGGTCAGACCGATGGCACCTCCACATACGACCGCCAAAATCAGTCTGACGGTAATCGTCACGATGTTCCATTCATCCAGATAGGAACCTATCACCTCTAACCCTTTCATTTACTTCACCCGTTTCTTCCTGTAGATTCACCCTGCCCTTTCCTGATTGTCTGGCAGCTGTTCGAATCCGCCTGACAAAATGTCCGGTATTGACATCCATAAGGTCCTGTTCCAAACAGCAATCTATTATGTCGCCATGATAGCACGGTTCCAAAGGAAAATCAAATGAATTTTCAAAAAAATTCATAAATATTTCCGCAATTATTCAATAATATTCCAGTTATAACCAAATATCCTTTCTTTTTCCATTTATATTCGTTTAATTATCTGCCATCTTTTTCCAAAAATGGACTAGAAAAAGTACAAAATTTGCGTTTTTCCTGAAATTGCAGTATACTAGTTTCAATTAATAAAATACGGGAGGTACCTCATGCAGTCACATGAAGCTTACTTAAAACGCGCAATTGAATTATCCGTCAAATCAAGAGAATCCGGCAATACACCTTTTGCGGCTCTCCTTGTTGATAAAGACGGGAATATTATTATGGAACAGATGAATAATGAGATAACAGAGCATAAATGTACCGGTCATGCAGAGACACAGCTGGTAGAACGTGCATCCCACGCTTACAGCAAAGAATTTCTCTGGGACTGCACACTTTACACAACGGCAGAGCCTTGTGCCATGTGTTCCGGTGCCATTTACTGGGGCAACATCGGCCATGTTGTGTATGCTATGACAGAGAAGGATCTGCTCTCCCTGACAGGTGCCGATCCTCAGAACCCGACCTTCGATCTGCCTTGCCGCGACGTCTTCGCCAAAGGTCAGAAGGCCATTGAAGTCACAGGGCCTTTCCCTGAACTGGCACCTGCCGCTGCCAAAGTTCACGAAGGTTACTGGAATAAATAAGCATCCTGCTGCACCGCACTCTCTTTGATCCCGGAAAGCGGTTTGGCATGCAGCATGTGAATAAATAGAGGAAGAGATATGAATACGAATAGCAGAAATTTGACTTTATTGACAGATTTATATGAATTGACCATGATGCAGGGCTACTTTAAAACTCACTCCAAAGAACATGTTGTCTTTGATGTTTTTTATCGCCAGAATCCGTGCGGCGGTGCCTATGCCATTGCCTGCGGTCTTGACCAGGCTATTGATTACATCAAAGACCTGCATTTTGAACAGGAAGATATTGACTATCTGAGAAGCACCGGCTTTTTCCAGGAAGATTTCCTTGATTATCTGAAAAACTTTCGGTTTACAGGTGATATCTATGCCATTCCCGAAGGAACAATCATTTTCCCGAAGGAACCGCTGGTCAAAGTCATCGCGCCAATCATGGAAGCCCAGCTTGTTGAGACCGCTCTGCTGAACATCATCAATCACCAGAGCCTGATCGCCACCAAGGCCGCCCGTGTCGTTCAGGAAGCTGGCGGCGGCGTCATGGAGTTCGGTCTTCGCCGTGCCCAGGGTCCGGATGCCGGTATCTACGGTGCAAGAGCCGCCGTGATCGCCGGATGCATCGGCACCAGCAACGTCCTGGCCGGACAGATGTTTGATATTCCGGTCAAAGGCACCCATGCCCACAGCTGGATCATGAGCTTTCCATCCGAACTGGAAGCATTCCGGACGTATGCAGAACTCTTCCCGGACAACTGCCTGTTGCTGGTGGACACCTATGACACACTGAACTCCGGTGTCAAACACGCCATCCAGGTCTTTAGGGAAATGCGTGAAAAGGGTATCCACTCCAAGCTCTTCGGTATCCGTCTTGACAGCGGTGACCTGGCTTATCTCACCAAAAAAGCCCGTATCATGCTGGATGAAGCCGGATTCCCGGATGCTATCATCTCCGCATCCAGCGATCTGGACGAATACCTGATCAATAGTCTGATGAATCAGGGGGCCAAGATCACTTCATGGGGTGTCGGCACAAACCTGATCACCTCCAAAGACTGCCCATCCTTCGGCGGTGTTTACAAACTGGCCTGCATTATCGATGAAAACGGCACAGAAATACCGAAGATCAAAGTCTCCGAGAATGTTGAGAAAGTCACAAATCCGGGCAACAAGAAAATTCTTCGTATCTATGACAAAGCCAGCGGAAAGATCAAAGCCGATCTGATCACCCTGGAAGATGAGGTCTTCACAGAAGATCAGCCTCTGACTCTGTTCGATCCGCTGGCCACATGGAAGCGTACCCGACTGGAAGCCGGCACTTATACGATTCGTGAACTGCTTGTTCCGATATTCAAAAACGGTCAGTGTGTCTATGAATCTCCGTCTGTTATGGACATTCAGGCTTACTGCACACAGGAAAAGGCCACTCTCTGGGATGAATCCAAACGACTCATCAATCCCCAGGAAGTCTATGTGGACCTTTCCCGCAAGCTGTACGACCTGAAGAACCGATTGTTAGACGACGCTCACACTATCAAAGATTAGCCGCAGAATTTGTTTGCGCATACACTTTTGCCAAACCGCCTGTATCGGACAGGAGATAGCTCTTGTCCGATGGTACTAACGACAGATATCGAAGATAAATTCCGCAACCTGGTCCATAGCATCATAAGCAGTTTTAAAGGGTGACATCTGGAAAACATGCCACATTCCCTTGTACTCTTCAAGACGTACTGGGACATGGTATTTTTCCAGATTTTTTTTGAGCAATAATGAATCTGACAAAAGCAGTTCGTTGCTCCCCACCTGGATATAAGTTGGCGGGAAACCTGTGAAATTGCCGAAAAGCGGGGAAATCAACGGATTCTTCAAATCCTGTCCTGAAGCATAGGCTGCAATGGCATTGTCCAGATATTCCCGGTTCAGGATCGGGTCCACGTCCACCTTTGTCTCATAAGACTTGCCGCTACCTGTCAGGTCTGTCCACGGGGAAAAAAGAATCAGTCCCCTTGGCAAAATTCGTTTCTGCTCTTTCAGCTTCAGGACAAGGGACAGGGCCAGATTGCCTCCGGCAGAATCCCCGGCTACAATGACATCCCTGGCACCATAACCCAGATGCATTAGATAATCCCACACTGCCATGGCATCCTCCGTGGCTGAGGGATAAGGATGTTCCGGCGCCAGCCGATAGTCAAAGCTCAGCACATCCATGGAAGTGGTACTCGACAATTTGTTGGTAATGCTTCTGGCATAATGAAAGCTGCCTGTATTGTAACCGCCGCCATGACAATAGAAAATCACAAACTTCCGCATATGGCTGCGCTTCACACTGACCCATTCCGACGGAATCTCCCCCACCTGAAAAGGCTCATAATTCAACTCTCTATGCTTCAACAGGGCGCTGATATTCTCCTGGGACGCCCGGACTCTCTCAAGGTCATCACTCTCCACAAGGGTATGCATTCTTTTAATGGCTTTCATCAGCCCTTGATTGGATTTTTCACTTATCGCCATTCACTTTCTCCTTCCCGCTCTATATGCGAAACATTTAATTCCTGTACATCTATACGTATTTGCTCTTGCTATTGATGATGAGTAACATTATAATAAAAATTATGAAAACAATCAATAAATCTGAGAATCATTCCGAAAAAAAACAGCATAAAACATGGTATAAACTGGATTTATCCGCCAATGTCTACCCGACCCTTCAGCGCCGGAACTTCTCCAATGTGTTCCGTCTGTCGGTTGTTTTAAAGGAGGAAATAGACCCTGACACACTGCAGAGGGCTGTGGATCTGACATTGCCGAGATTTCCGTCCTTCAAAGTTGCCCTTCATAAGGGTATTTTCTGGCGGTATCTGGAACCCAATGACCATCCCGGTCCCTTTGTGAGGCCGGATATCATTAATCCCTGCATGCCAATGTTGTTTAAATCTAACAACAGATATTTAATCCGAATTTACTATTACAGATGCCGGATTTCGCTGGAAGTCTTTCACTCTCTTTCCGACGGCAGCGGTGCCCTGAAACTGCTGAAAACCATCACAGCCGTTTATCTCCGTCTGAAAGGGCATGAGATTTCCAACACCTGCGGCGTTCTGGATATCAACGAACCGCCTCGGCCGGAGGAAATGGAGGATGCCTATATCAAATATGCTTCCTCCAGAGTCAAACGCCCCCGCAGTCAGGGCAAAGCCTACCGCATCCGCGGCCACAGGGAGCCCTTTTACACACTGAATATCATCCATGGCCTGCTGTCTGTACAGGAAGTCCTGCAGAAAGCCCGCAGTTATCATGTAACCCTGACGGAATATTTGAATGCGGTACTTCTGTATGCTTTATTAGAAAAACAGAAAGCGGACCATGTTTTCAGGGAACATCCCGTGGCACTGGCGCTTCCCGTGAATTTGCGCAATATTTTTCCATCAGACACATTGCGGAATTTTATTGCCATGGTTTACCCTTCTGTGGACCCGCGCATGGGAGACTATACCTTTGAGGAAATCGTCACCCATGTCCACAACTACATGCGTTTTTACATTAATGACAAGTTTCTAAATGCCGACATTACCACCAACGCCTCTACCCAGCAGAGCCCGCTGATCCGTATTGTGCCGCTTTTTGTCAAAGATATCGTTGTGAAACAGTTTTATATCCGTGTGCAGGACAAACAGTCCACCGCCGGCCTGACGAATCTGGGTGTCATTGATGTGCCGGAAGAAATGTGTGAATTTGTCGATTATTTTGACGTATTGATGGGGCAGCCTTTCTCCCTGAGAACCAATTGCGCTGTAGGAAGTTTCGGCGATACCCTGAGCATCAACTTTACAAGTACTATTATCGAAACCGACGTGGAACGCTTTTTCTTTAGGAAATTAGTCCAAGAAGGCCTGCATGTCAAAATTGAAACCAACCGTGATATGAACAGGAGTGAATTTTAATGTCATATTGTGTCAACTGCGGTGTGGAACTGGACAAAACCTGCTCCGTCTGCCCGCTGTGTAATACCAAGGTTATCAATCCCAACCAACCGGTGGATACCGTTTCACCAAAGCCCTATCCTGTGGACAAAGGCTATGTGGATTCAGGCATCCGCAAGGAAACCGCCATTCTCATGGCCGTCTGTCTGGCCACAACAGCAGTTGTCT
>OLNS01002531.1_pt1 | contig 11840 bp, 9 predicted proteins | sample 1673031 | NCBI WGS metagenome assembly OLNS01 (sample SAMEA3136748, study PRJEB25190) | human gut metagenome | biome: human gut; feature: human-associated habitat; material: faeces | place: Austria | collected 2013
GGCACATTTGGACCCGTTGGGTGCGATTCTGCTGGTGGTAGCCGGCTTCGGTTGGGCTAAGCCCGTAGAAATTAACCCCAGCAATTTCCGCAACCGCCGCGAAGGTATTCTGAAGGTTTCCTTTGCCGGTCCCGCAGCCAATCTGTTTTTGTGCTTTCTCGCAGCATTCTTCATGACGTTTTTAAATCGCTTCGGTCTTTTGAGTGATGGCGTTTACCGCTTTTTGCTGTGGATGCAGTTATATCGAACACATTTATCGACAATTATATGCCGGATGCTTTCTTCAACCTGATTCCGGTTCCGCCGTTGGACGGCTCCAAGATTCTTTCGGAGCTTCTGCCGCCGTCTATGGCCTGGAAATTTGACAATCTGGTTGGACGCTACGGCTTTTATATTCTGATTGCGTTGGTGTTCACCGGTATTACAGGTGCGATTATCAGACCGCTTGCCGCTGGCTACATGCTGCTGGTAAACGGTATCTTGGGTTTAGTGTTCTAGGCCATGGCTGATTTATCGTTGAAGCTGACTGCGTTCGAAGGTCCGCTGGATTTGCTCCTGCACCTTATCGAGCGTGATAAAGTAGATATTTATGACATTCCCATCGCTGCGGTTACGGAGCAGTATATAAGCTATCTGCGCAGCATGAGCGAATTTGATATGGAGGTTGCCAGTGATTTTCTGGTGATGGCCGCAACGCTGCTACAGATTAAATCGCGCATGCTGCTGCCCAAGCAATCCGCTGAGAGCGAGGAGGAGGAAGCAGACCCGCGCCAGCAGCTGGTGGAAATGCTGGTGGAATACCGCCGCATTAAGCGTGCCGCTGCTGCTTTGGCGGATATGAAGCAGAGCGCTGACCTGTACTGGCAGCGTGAGCCGATGTTCGGCAATCTGGTGGAGCGTACTGTTGCTCCCTGCACGGTGCAGCAGTTATTGAAGGCTTTGGCAGGCATGACGACTGCGCCCGACGGCAAGCCAGATGAAGCCGATGATAAAGGCGACCAGAGTAGGAAGCACAAATATCGGCCAGTATTTACTAATGGCTTTTTGCATGATATACCTCCTGATGGAGCTGTTAGAAAAAAGAAGGGAGGCGGGCGAACTCATCGCCCGCCTCCCACATTAGTTCTTATGGGAGCTCTTGGTCAATGGCTTAGCCGTTGGCCAGCTTGTATTCCTTGGCCCAGCCGTCCACAAATGCGGTGACCACGTCGTCCCACTTGCCGGTGCCGGCTGCGTAAGCGGTCAATGCGCTGCCCACGCCGTTCTTCCACTCCTCGGAAGGCATGGTGGAGAAGCACCAGTCAACACTGGTCTTGCCGGAGGCAACATAGTCGTTTGCAATGGCGATCAGGGGGTTGGTGGAGTCCTTAGCCTTCTTGAAGGGGATGACGAAGCCCATCTTGTCAGCCATCGCGCTGGTGCCGGCCTCAGAGGTGACACACCAGTACAGGAAGTCCAGAGTCGCCTGGATGTCTTCGTCCGAAGAGGTGTTGTTCACGCACCAGAAGTTCTCGGAACCGGTGCACAGGCCCTGATTCTCCTCGCCGTCCACACCGATGTAGATGGGCAGCATACCCAGGTTGTCGTCACCCAGATCCTTCACGTCATTGTAAGCCCAAGTGCCGTTCTGGTAGAACACAGCCTTCTTGCCCACAAACTCAGCCACAGCGTCGTTGCCGGTCTTGGAAGCCAGCAGCTTGGGGTCGCAGGTGGAATCGGTGATGTACAGATCCCAAATCTGCTTGTAGTTGTCCAGATAGGTGCCCTTGATGGCGTCGGTGGAGCCGATGCCGTCTGCCTTGTACTCGTAGTAGATGGGCAGGTTTGCCAGATGGGTCTTGAAGCGCCAGTCAGAAGAACCGTCCATGCCAGCGGAGGTGAAAGCACCGTCCACGCCCAGCTCAGCCTTGCGTGCCTGAATATCGTCAGCGACCTTCTTCAGATCGGCAAAGCCCTTGATGTCGTCCTGGGTGTAACCGGCGGCGCTCAGCAGCTCTTTGTTGTAGATGATGCCGTAAGTCTCGATGACGTATGCGATACTGGTAACGGCGTCGCCGTCTTTCAGGGCAAAGGAGTCACTGGTCAGCTCGCCGTAGAGCTTGCTGTCGGACAGGTCCAGGCAGTAATCTTTCCAGTTGGCCAGACCCACAGGGCCGTTGACCTGGAACAGGGTGGGAGCTTCGCTCTTCTCCATCTCGCTCATCAGGGTGGTCTCGTACTGGCCGGAAGCGGCGGTGACAACGGTCACAGGCACGCCGGTCTCCTTGGTGTACTCAGCGGCCAGATCCTGCCAATCCTGATCCTGCTCGGGCTTGAAGTTCAGGTAGTAGACCTTACCGGAAGCGCCGGAAGCAGCAGCGGTGCTGGAAGCAGCAGTAGAAGTGGCCGTGGAAGCAGCGGTGCTGCTGGAAGAGCCGCCGCAGGCAGCCAGACCCAGAGCAGCAGCGGAAACACCAGCGGCTTTCAGGAAGTTACGACGAGAGATCATCTTTTTCATAATTATTCTCCTTCTTCATTATTGAAAAATTATGAGGTGCTATTTTACTTGCCGCCCACAGGGAGCGGCAGGAAATCAAAAGAAATATTAGAGCGGGTGGCGGCAGGGGCAGACGCTTTCGCCCTGCTGCAGCTCGGGCTGCAGGGTGATGGTCTGGGCCGGGGCCCCGTGCTCGATCTGATTGATCAGAAGCTCGATGCTCTGGAGCGCGATCTGCTCGCTGGGCTGGACGATGGTGGTCATGACCGGGACACAGTAACGGGACATCGTGATCCCGTCAAAGCCGATGACGGAGACGTCCTGCGGCACCCGGAACCCGGCGCTGACCAGCGCCCGGATGGCACCAAACGCGATGACATCGCTCATGGCAAACAGGGCGGTAAACTCGGCCCGGCGTGCCAGCAGGCTGTTCATGGCGTGGTAGGCGGATTCAAAATCGTAGTTGGAGAGGCCGTAGAGCCGGTCATCAAAGATGAGGCCCGCCTGCTCCATGGCATCCTGCGCGCCCAGGCGGCGCATCCGGCTGGGAAAACTGGTGGCGGGGCCGCCCAACACCGCGATCTTGCTGTGCCCCTGTGCGATGAGGTGAGCCACGGCGGTATGGGCCGCCGCCCGGTCATCCACGCCCACCATGGAAAGGTTGGGGAAGTGGAGCTCGTCCGAGACGAGGGTGGCCAGCACCGCGGGGACGGAGATGTTGGAAAAGCCGTTCTGGAAATTGGCTACGCTGCCGCCCAGAAAGATGATGCCCTTGGGCTTGATCTCCCGCAGGATCTTTTCGGCCGCGTCGATCTCGTTGGCGTTTTCGTCGATGTAGGAGATGATGCCGTTGTAGCCGTACAGGGTGGCCGCCCGCTGCAGCTGGACCAGGAAGTCCGAGAAGAAGAGGTTGCGGGTGCCCTTGACCACAAAGACCACGCTCCGCGACTGCTGGATCTTGAGCTGGCGGGCGTTGGTGTTGGGGACGAACCCGGCTTCCCGCATGACTTTTAAAACGTGCTCCTTGGTCTCGGGCCGCACGTCGGGGCGGTCATTGATGACGCGGGAGATGGTGCTGACCGAGCAGCCGCTGATGCGGGCGATATCTTTGATCGTCAGATTCGGCATGGGGAGAAGCACCTCGTTTTTTGGAAAATCTTCGGGAACGGTGTCGGGAACGTTTCCAGTGGCTATAGTATGGCACAATCCGCACAAAAAATCAATCGGTCGGAATCACTTTTGGCAATTTTGTCTAACAGATCAACCCGTCTTTGTGCAGGTTGATCTGCCGGGAAAGCGAAACTGAAGAATGTTCCCGGTAATTTCCGGGAATCATCAAAAACTCCGGGAGAACCGTACCATTTTGTTACTTTTCACAGATGAAATTGGAAAAATTAGACAGAAAAAATCCCGACACCGTGACCGATTTCTCGTCGGTACCGATGCCGGGAAAATCAAGGCTGCTTCCAGAAAGCGTCCAATGCTTCCGAGAGGGCCTGAGTGTTTTGCAGATATTTCAGGTGCCCCCAGTGACGGGGGAACAGCCGGGTATACTCGCTGCGGGCAAAGCGGTCATCCAGCAAAAGAACCACGCCTTTATCTTCGCTGGTGCGGATGACCCGCCCTGCCGCCTGTAAGACCTTGTTCATGCCCGGGCAGCGGTAGGCGTAGTCAAAGCCGGTGCCGCCGGGGGCCGCGTCGTAATAGCGGCGGAGCATCTCCTGCCGGGGGTTCACCTGGGGCAGGCCCACCCCCACGATGGCGCACCCGATGAGGCGGTCCCCCGCTAAATCGACCCCCTCCCCGAAGATGCCGCCCAGCACCCCGAAGCCTAGCAGAGTCTTTTCCGGGTGGGGCGCAAACCGGGCCAGAAATGCCGCCCGCCCGGCGTCGTCCAGTCCGCTCTCCTGTGCCAGCGTGGGGATGTCCGGGTAGCGGGCCGTGAAATCCTCGTACACCTGCCGCAGGTAGGCGTAACTGGGGAAAAACGCCAGATAGTTGCCCACTTTGCCTTTTGCCATGGCCGCCAGCGCGTCGGAGAGGGGGCGGATGCTGGCCTCCCGGTCCCGATACCGGGTGGAGATGGAGGGCAGGCAGTAGAGCCCCAGGTGCTGGGGCGGGAATGGGCTTTCCAGCGCCACGGCCCGGGCGTCCGGGCAGCCCAACACATTCCGGTAGTAGCCCGGCGGGGTCAGCGTTGCGCTGAACAGGGCGGCGGCCCGCCCGCCGCTGAGGCTGGCGTCCACAAAGGGGGCCGGGTCCAGGCAGAGGATGTGGAGATCCAGCGCGCTGCCACAGGCCGTCAGCTGGGCGGTAAAGTGCTCGTCGTACCGCTCTGCCGCCCGCAGGATGTCCTGTACCTTAAAATAAAGGTCGAGCAAGGCTGTGTGAGCCTCGGCGTCCGGGTGCTGCTCCAGCCAGTCCTGCAGGGGAGCTGTCAGGGCCTGCAGGGGCTTTAACAGCCCGGCGGGCAGCTCCCGAAAAAAGACCGTGCCGTCCTCCGCAAAAAGCGGCTCCGGCAGCGCGAATGCGGTTTCCGCCTCCGGGGCGTCCAGCAGGCTGGTCTGTTTGGCCTCGGCGGGGGCAGCTTCTGCGGGCAGAGTGCCGTGCCGGGGGGCCAGCTCCGCCACAGCCCGCCGCGCTTCCAGAAAGGCCTTGTCAGCCTTGCGCAGGGCCGTTTTGAGGGCGCTTTTGCCCGGGCCCAGAGAGCGCTTGGCCTCGGTGAGGCTGGCCTTGGAAAAGCTGGCGGAGTACATGGCCCGGGCCCGGTCGGGCAGGTTGTGGGCCTCGTCGATGAGGAAGAGCCAGTCACCGGAGGCATCGAAGAAGCGGCGGAGCCTTACCACCGGGTCAAACAGATAGTTGTAATCCCCGATGACCACGTCGCACCACTCGCTCAGGTCCAGCCCCAGCTCAAAAGGGCAGACCGAGAATTTCCGGCCCGTCTCGGCCAGCACGGTCCGGTCAAAACAGCCGCTGCCGCCGTCCAGAAGGGCAGAGAGGGCTGTTTTGAGGCGGTCGTAGTAGCCGTTGGCGTAGGGGCAGAGCTCCGGCAGACAGGCGGGATGACCCTCGGCGTCCCTGCACAGACAGGCTTTCTCCTTGGCCGTCAGGGTCACGTTGCGCAGGGCCAGCTCCGGGGCCGAGGCCCGCAGCCGGGCAAGGGCGTCCTCGGCAGCGGCCTGGGTGGTGTTGCGGGCCGTGAGGTAAAAGAGCTTTTCGCCGTGGCCCTCGCCCATGGCTTTCAGGGCCGGGAAGAGGGCGCTCATCGTCTTGCCGATGCCGGTGGGAGCCTGGCAGAAGAGCCGGGCCCCGCCTTTGCCGCCCGCCTTGCAGGCCCGGTAGATTTCCCCGGCAAGAGCCCGCTGCCCGGGCCGGTACGTTTCAAAGGGGAAGCGCAGGGCGTTCAGACTGGCAGCCCGGCGGGTGTCCCAGTCCAGCTGGCGCCGGGCCCAGGGGGCAACCTGCCGCAGCAGACCCTCGAAGAACGCGTCCAGTTCTTCCTGCGTGAAATGTCGGGGAAACCGGACGATCTCGTTGGTGTCGATCTGGTAATAGGTCAGCCGGACATCCAGCCGGGGCAGGCCCTGCTGTTTGGCATAGATGGCCCCGTAGACCATCCCCTGTGCCCAGTGGCAGGGGTTGCCGTCCTCCTGAATTTCGTCCGTGGGGATGGCGGTGGTTTTGATCTCGTCGATGACGGTCACGCCGTCCTCGCTCTGGAAAATGCCGTCGGCCCGGCCCTCGATGGTGAACGGGATGCCGTCCACCTCCCGGGTTTCGGAGAGGAAGACTTCCGCCTGATAGCCCTCCCCGGCGGCCTTTTGAAGCTTGCGGTGGATGCGGGCCCCCTCGTTGGCCCGGTCGAACCCCGCAAAGCGGCTGTCGATGCTGCCCGTCCGTAATAAAAACTCTACCAGCTCCCGCACGGAGAGCTTTACTTCAGCCATCCTGTTTTCCTCTTACAACAACATAACATCTGCTGCAAAGCAGCAAATCAGCGAAGCTGGAAAATTTGGACAGAGATCTTCACGCGAATGCGTGAATCTCCCAAATTTTTCAGTGTAGCAAACATAAATGGGGTTATTAGGGGCGAGCAGCCCCTGATTCGTGCCCCGCGCCTCGAAACTAGCGGCCCTTTTCTGGTTCTCTTTTGGGGACAAAAGAGAACATATCCTCATAGTTGCAGCATCTCAGCGCATTTCTGCACCTCTGCATTGACGGCCTCAAAATCCACCGCCGCGCGGTAGTAGGTTTCCAGCTCATCGTGGCAGCTTTTGGCCTGTGCCATCAGGGTAACGGCCTGTTCCAGCAGCTCGTTGGCGGCCCGCTCGTTGAACCGCAGCCGGGCCCGGCACCGGGCCAGATTCTCCCGGTCCAGGAAGCGGGTGCACCGCACGGCCTGCACGCCGGGCAGCTGCACCGGGTGCCAGCTGTTGTCCGTGAGGAACGCCAGCCGCAGGGAGGGGATGAGAATGTGGTCGATCTTATCCTCCGGGTGCATGGCACAGGGGCAGGTGATGATGTGATACCCCCGGGCCAGCGCTTCGGCCCGGATGAGTTCCAGCAGCAGCCGGGAGACGGCCCCGTAATCGTCCCGGAAGACGATGCAGCGGTCGGCCAGAGCCTGCACGGTGCCCTTGTAAAAGACCATCCCCTTGGGGGTGATGGCCGAGAGCAGACGCAGCTCCTCGCTGGGGGAGCAGTCGTCCGGGCACCGGGGCAGCACCCGGGTGCAGAGCCGCTTGACATAACGGCGGACTTTTTCAAAGTTGGTACTGCAGGCCTCGGCCCGGCGGCTGTCCAGCAGCAAACTCCCGGCGGAGGCTACATATCGCGCGGCCCGGGCCCGCAGCTGCGCGTTGCGCCGGAACAGGGCTTTGACTTCCTCGCGGTGGGGAGCCAGGGCCTCGGCCCGGATGGTGTGATAGAGGCTGACAACAATCTCGTCGGCCCCCGGGGCGTCCGGTTCCAATACATGGGGCGCGGTGGCGTCCACGATGGCGGCCCGCTGCCCCAGAAACACCACCCCGTCCAGACTGTCCGGGTCGCTGGCGCAGTGCACCCGCTCAATGGACTGGCCCTGCTGCTCGGCCTTTTGGGCCAGCTGCTTCATCAGGGTGGATTTGCCGCAGCCTGGCCCGCTTTTGATGAGATACATCTGCATCCCCGGCTCCCGCCGCAGGGGCTCAAAATAGCCTTTGAACCCGGCGGGCGTGGTGGCACCGAGGAAGAAATCAACGGTTTTGCTCGTGGTCTGCATCATGAGAGAACACCTCGCTTTTGCTATAAAGCTATGCAAAAGTGGGGCGGATTGTGTTTCCTCCATGGATCAGTAAGTGTGCTCGCACACCTGCCCGATCTTCTCCCGCAGGGCCAGGAAATCCGCAAAGGCGTCCGGTTTATTCTGCTTCTGGCGGAGCAGGGCGGCGGGGTGGAACGTGCCCATGAACCAGATGCCGCCTTTTTCAATAAAGGTGCCGTGCTCTTTGGTCACGGAGAAATCCGCCCGGATCATCCGCTGGGCGGCAATGCGGCCCAGGCAGACCACGATCTTGGGCTGCAAGATGCGGAACTGCTCCCGCAGCCAGGGCATACAGGCCTCGCTCTCGGCCGGGAGCGGGTCGCGGTTCTGGGGCGGGCGGCACTTGACGATGTTGGCGATGTAGCAGTTCTGGTTCCGGTCCAGGTCGATGGCAAACAGGTATTTATCCAGCAGCTGGCCGCTGCGGCCCACAAAAGGCAGGCCCTGCTCATCCTCGCTCTGGCCGGGACCCTCGCCCACAAACAGCACTTCGGCCGTGGGTACGCCCTGCCCGAACACCACGTTGGTGCGGGTGGTATGCAGCGGGCAACGGGTGCAGGAGAGGCATTGGGTGCGTAACGTTTCAAGATCCATAGCTTCGTTCATTCCTTAACAAATTAAATGACAAACATTTCACAAACCTGTGATGAATTTCTGGAATTAATATACCACAAAATTGCGGTTTTGTCTTGAAGTTTTCTGACTCTGTGCTAGAATAAAAAAGAGGGCGCTCCTGTGCGCCCAGGAAAAATTGCAAAAGTTATTTCGGAGGTAATCACAATGGCTGATATGTTTGCACCGCTGGTAGCCCAGCTGAAAGCGAACCCCAAGACGATCGTTTTTACCGAGGGCAATGACCCCCGCATCCTGGAGGCCGCAAGCAAGCTGCTGGCTGAGGGCGTGCTGAAAGTGGTTATGGTCGGCAATGAGGCAGAGTGCAAGGCTGCCGCTGCTGCTGGCAACTATGATATTTCCGCTGCCGAGATCATCGACCCTGAGAACTACGCAGGCTTCGATGAGATGGTCAACACCATGGTCGAGCTGCGCAAGGGCAAGCAGTCCGCTGAGGAGTGCACTGCTCTGCTGAAGAAGTCCAACTACTTCGGCACCATGCTGGTCAAGATGGGCAAGGCTGACTGCCTGCTGGGCGGCGCTACTTACTCCACCGCTGATACCATCCGCCCCGCTCTGCAGCTGGTCAAGACCAAGAAAGGCGCGCATCTGGTGAGCTCCTGCTTCATCCTGGACCGCGACTGCGGCGAAGAGGGCCTGAAGCGCATTGCCATGGGCGACTGCGCTGTCAACATCGACTACACCGATACCGTGGACAAGGCTACCGGCGAGGTCAAGGTCGCTGCTTCCGCAAAGCTGGCTGAGGTGGCCATCGAGACCGCCAAGACCGCAAAGCTGTTCGGCATCGATCCGAAAGTGGCTGTCCTGAGCTTCTCCACCAAGGGCTCCGGCAAGGGCGGCACCGTTGCTCTGAGCCACGATGCAGTCATCAAGGCTCAGGAGATGGACCCCGAGCTGGCTGTGGACGGCGAGCTGCAGTTTGACGCTGCCGTTGCTCCCGAAGTTGCACAGGTCAAGTGCAAGGGCAGCAAGGTCGCTGGCCAGGCCAACACCTTCATCTTCCCCTGCATCGAGGCCGGCAACATCGGCTATAAGATCGCACAGCGTCTGGGCGGCTATGCTGCCTACGGCCCCATCCTGCAGGGCCTGAACGCTCCCATCAACGACCTGTCCCGCGGCTGCAACGCAGACGAGGTCTACAAGATGAGCCTGATCACCGCTTGCCAGTCTTAAACAATTTTAGCACAAACGAGGAGAAGCCTTCGGGCTTCTCCTTTTTGTTTTGCCCCCTCTTGCAATCCGGCGGGGTTTATGGTACAATATCTTAGCATCCACAAGGATGTGTCGGACAGCGCCTGCTGCGTGGTTCGGCATACGGATGCGGGTCCTGTACGATGGGCTCGCTGTGAACCAGGTCAGGTGGGGAACCAAGCAGCCTTAAGCAGTGCGTTCGTGCGTTTCAGTAAGCCTGCATCCGTATGCCGAGTTACGCAAGGCGGGGACAAAACCCCGTCGAGCGCTGTCCTTTTATTTTTGCCGCAAAGGCCGGGAAAGGGGAGACATCGCCGTGTATCGTGCACTTTACCGCAAATGGAGACCCCAGCGGTTTGAGGATGTGGTGGGTCAGCGCGCCATCGTGACTGCCCTGAAAAACCAGATCACCGCAGGGCGCGTAGGCCATGCGTATCTGTTTACCGGCGTGCGCGGCACCGGCAAGACCACCTGCGCCAAAATTTTTGCCAAGGCGGTCAACTGCCTGCATCCAGTAAATGGCGACCCCTGCGGGGAGTGCGAGATCTGCAAGGGCATCGACAATGGCAGTCTGCTGGACGTGGTGGAGATGGACGCAGCCTCCAACAACGGCGTGGACGATATCCGCGACCTGCGGGATGAGACTGCCTACACCCCCAGCGCCTGCCAGTATAAGGTATACATCATCGACGAGGTGCACATGCTGTCCACGGCGGCCTTCAATGCGCTGCTCAAGACGCTGGAAGAACCGCCGGCCCATGTCATTTTTATTCTGGCCACCACCGAGATCCAGAAGGTGCCGGCTACCATCCTTTCCCGCTGCCAGCGGTATGATTTTACCCGCATCGGGCCGGAGGACATCGCACAGCGGGTAGAGTATATCGCCGGGGAAGAGCACTTGGAACTGACCTCGGACGGCGCGGAGCTGATCGCCCGCCTGGCCGACGGTGCCCTGCGCGATGCGTTGTCCATTCTGGACACCTGCGCAGGCGTCACGGCAAAGATCGACGCGGACGTGGTGCGCCGCATGGCCGGTGTGACCGACCGCAGCTATTTGTTTCGCATCTCCGACGCGCTGGAAGCGCAGGACGGAGCCGTCGCACTGGCCCAGTTGGCCCAGCTGCGGCAGCAGTCGGTGGACGTTAAACGCCTGACCGAAGAACTCATCGCCCACTACCGCGCCCTGATGCTGGCGGCTTTGCCCGGCGGGCAGGCACTGCTCTCCGGCGTGTCACCGGAAGAGGAGGCGCAGTATCTGGAAAAAGGCCCGCAGCTGGGCCAGCGGGAGGCCATCCGGGCCATCCGCACCCTGGGCACGGCACTGGAGCACATGACCCGCGGCAGTGACCAGCGCATTGAGCTGGAACTGGCGCTGTTCAGCCTGTCGGAACCGCCGCAGCAGCGGCAGACCGTACCAGTGCAGGCAGCACCGGTCGCCCGTGCCGCACAGCCCGCTGCCGTGCAGCCGTTTGCTTCGGCTCCGGCGGTGCAGCCCTTTGTGAGCGCACCGGTACAGCAGGCTCCCGTACAGCAGCCGGTCGTGGAACCTGCCCCGCTGCCGGAACCGCTGCAGCCTGCGGCAGAGCCGGTGCAGTCCGCACCGGAACCGACACAGGAACCTGCATCTGTGCAGGTGCCCGTGCAGGCCGAAGAACTGCCGCCGCTTCCGGAAGAACCGCCCGTGCAGGGCGGGGAAGCGCTGCCCTGGGAGGAACCCTCCGCACCGGCACAGCCCGTGCCGCCGCCCCGCGAGGAACCGTCTCCTGCGCTGCAGACAACGGCCCCGGCCCCGAAGCAGGAAGCCGCTCCCGCACAGCCCAGACCGGCAGCGGGCAGTCTGGCCCCATACCCGGAGTGGGCACGGATCACCCAGAAGCTGCAGGAAGTGGACCCCATGCTGTACAGTTACCTGCGCAAATCCAAGGCGTACTTTGACGGTACCCGGGTGCTCATCGACGGCGGCAAGACCTTCCGCGATTTCATCCGGGCCAACAAGGACAGCCAGCGGCTGATCAAAAAGCTCATTTTGCAGGTGTCCGGCAAGGCGATCCCCATCGGCCCTTACGAACCCAGAACCGCAGGGAAAGCCGTGTCCAACGCGGAACAGTCGCTCCACGCACTGGAAAAGCTGGGGCTGGATGTGTCCATTGAGGACACCGCCCGAAAACAGAAATAAGGCTTCCCCTTTGGGGGAAGGCTTTTCAACCGATAAGACAAAGGAGAACAAACTATGAA
>OLNS01002534.1_pt1 | contig 11824 bp, 9 predicted proteins | sample 1673031 | NCBI WGS metagenome assembly OLNS01 (sample SAMEA3136748, study PRJEB25190) | human gut metagenome | biome: human gut; feature: human-associated habitat; material: faeces | place: Austria | collected 2013
GTTATGGATTTGCATTGGAATCTGCAAGAGAATGTGGGCGAATGATAATAATAGAGATCGGCATTGATCCGGACGATATCAGTCAGTCATTTTCAGAAGAAAAGATTTCCTGCTCTCCGTCAGCCTCTGGCAGCTCTGCCACGATCCTGATCCATAACCATCATCTTTCCTTCTGGAATATCACAAAAGATGACCTGTATGCACTTGCATGCAAAAACACACCGGATCTCCAGCATTATGAGCTTCGCAATATGAGCGACGTGCTAAAAGAACTTCTTTCCGATGACGACAGCTCCGCCATCCTTGCTCCACCGGCACCTTTTCCGATGTATGTGCTGTCCAATCATACAAAATTAAACGGCTCTGCATGTATCCTGTATCAGGATCTGCTAAAAAACTTCGCAGAGCACTTAAGAAGTGATCTTTATATCCTTCCAAGCAGCATCCACGAAGTTCTCATCATTCCCGTCAATTCTTTTGCCACACCGGCCGATCCTCTGCTATCCTCCGCAAACAGTCCCGCAGATACCCGTCAGCAGTCCTATCGGGAACTCTCGGAAATGGTTCAGGAAGTCAATGCCACACAGCTTTCCACAGAGGATATTCTCTCCGACCATGTATATTATTATTCAAGGGAAAGCAGCCGTATTACCATGTAAATTATTTTTCAAAAAAGTGACCGTATTACCATGTAAACTTTGTCATCAGACTGTCGTACAACTTTTCATATTCTGCCACCGATGCGTTCCAGGAGAAATCCTGACTCATACCGTGTTTTATCAGTATATCCCAGTCATTTTTATGCTGGTAAAATACGGATAACGCATAACGGATCGTCGCTAACATCTCATGCGCATTATAATTAGCAAAGCTGAAGCCAGTACCTGTCTTCTCATACTCATTGTACGGCTCTACCGTATCCTTCAGTCCCCCGGTCTCACGGACGATTGGAAGTGTACCATAACGCAGGCTCATAAGCTGGCTCAGTCCACAAGGTTCAAACAGTGACGGCATCAGGAATGCATCACAGGATGCATAGATCTTGTGAGACATCGGCTCTGAATAATAGATCTGTGCAGATACCTTATCCGGATACTTCCATGCGAAATGACGGAACATGTTCTCGTATCTCTCATCTCCGGTACCGAGTACGACGATCTGAACCGCATCCTGGCAAAGTTCATCCATCACACAGTCGATCAGGTCAAAGCCCTTCTGGTCAGTCAGTCTGGATACGATACCGATCATCATACGGTGCGGATCTCTCTCCAGTCCGAGTTCTTCCTGCAGCGCCATTTTATTTTTCACTTTCTCCTTGCGGAAGTTTTCGACAGAGTAAGTTCTTGCAATGTTGGTATCTGTTGCCGGATTAAAATCACCATAATCAATACCATTGACAATTCCTGACAGGCAGTTTGCTCTTGCCTGCATCAGTCCTTCCAGCTTCTCCCCGTAAAACGGTGTCTTGATCTCTTCCGCGTAACTGCTGCTTACCGTTGTCACACGATCAGCGTAAACAATTCCGCCTTTCAGATAGTTGGCATTGTCATATGCTTCCAGCTTATCCGGTGAGAAATAGTATGCCGGAAGTCCGGTGATATCCATAACCGTCTTCTTATCCCAGATACCCTGGAATTTGAGGTTATGTATGGTGATCACAGTCTTGATTCCACGGAAAAACTCATTGTTATAGCGGAAATTATCCAGATAAATCGGAACAAGCCCGGTCTGCCAGTCATGACAGTGAATGATATCCGGTCTGAAATCCAGAAGTGGCAGTGCACTTAAGGCTGCTTTTGAAAAGAATGCAAACTTCTCAATATCGTATGCAATATCACCATATGGCTTCGAACCATTAAAATAATATTCATTGTCTATGAAATAAAAAGTGATTCCTTCGTACTGAAGTTCAAGAAGCCCTACATACTGCTGTCTCCAGTTCAGATCCATATAGAAATGAAGTCTGTAAGAAAGTTTATCTTTCCATTCGTCTTTCATGCACATATACTTTGGAAGCATAACACGTACATCGTATTTGTTCTTATCAAAATATTTTGGTAGTGATCCCACTACATCGGCTAATCCTCCTGTTTTGATAAACGGAACTGATTCAGATGACACAAATAATACTTTTTTCATTTAACACCCTCCTTACTCTCGCGGCTTATTTATAATTATACCGCAATTTCATTAGTTTGAAAAGAATTATCTGCGCTTTGATTTCAGTCTGATCGTGTCTGCGACCAGAGCAATAAATTCAGAATTGGTCGGTTTTCCTTTCCCATTACTTACTGTATAACCGAAAAGAGCTTCTAAGGTATCCAGCTTTCCCCTGCTCCATGCAACCTCGATTGCATGGCGGATCGCCCGTTCAACACGGCTCGATGTGGTCTGGTTCTTTTTCGCGACTGTCGGATACAGGATCTTTGTGATCGCATTTAAAACTTCCATATCGTCAACCGCCATCAGAATGGAATCCCTCAGATAATGATACCCTTTTATATGTGCCGGGATTCCGATTTCATGGAGCAGTTCTGTCACCTGTGTTTCCAGGTCCTCCTCAGAAGGTTCCGCATATACGGTATAATCTGTGTAAGGCGCTACACTCTTTTCCGCATGTCCGGAGCTTTTGATCCGCTGAAGGATTGTTTCATTGCGAAATGGTTTCAGGATGTAGTAGGCTGCTCCTTTTTCGAAGGCATCTTCCGTGATCCTCTCCTGTCCAATCGCAGTTACAATAATAAAATTCGGCTGTTTCTTTACTGTTTTATCTGCGCCTATCATTTCCATCACACTGATTCCATCCATTTTCGGCATGATCAGGTCAAGAAGTACAACGTCAGGCTGTTTATCTCTTATAATGTGATAAATATCTTCTCCGTTCCTGGCTTTTCCCACCAGTTTGAGATCTTTATCACTTTCTACAATTTCTCCTAGTAAATTCAACATTCTTTCGTTATCGTCAGCAATCGCTACATTCAGTTTTTCCATAAAGCCTTTCCCCTCCTTAAAGTGACAATTTGCACTGGAATGTAACCTATTATAACCTTCTGTATTCTGCGAATACAAGCAAATGGTGTCGCAGAAATCTGACAAGGTTCGCATATTTCAATCTTTTTTCAGATTTTCCAGCATGTTTTCGATAAATATTCCGTATCCTTTTGTCGCATCCTGTACGAAAACATGTGTCACTGCACCTATAATCTTTCCATTCTGCATGATGGGGCTTCCACTCATTCCCTGCACAATCCCACCGGTCAGTTTAAGTAACCGTTTGTCAGTAACCTGAATTTCAATCCCCTTGTTCACCTCCCTGGCATCCAGGTCAACTTTTGTGATTCTGACTGTATAATCTTCTGTCTTTCCGCTTACCGCACAGCGGATATACGCCTTTCCGACCTGAATTTCTTCCTTTGCCACAGCCGGATAAGCTTCTTTGCTGTCAAATATTCTCTCAATCCTGTCTAATTTCCCATAAATCCCTGTCTCTGTGTTTGTAGTAATCGAACCTAAAATATTGTAATGATTGTAGACAATGATCCCTTCCATCCCTCCGGGATTTCCGTTCTCACCTTTTTTAATATTCTGAATGCTGGTATCATATAATCTTCCCGTTGACATTTCGATCAGTTTGCCGGTATCTACATCATGTATTCCATGTCCCAACGCACCGTATTCACTATCCGCATTCAGAAAAGTGATTGTGCCGAGTCCCTGCGCGTTATCACGCACCCAGATTCCAAGTTTATATGCCCCGCCTTCATCTTTTGTCGGATGAAGTTGTACATCAATATACACTTTTTTTCGACGAATGTGTAAGATAACGGACTTATTCGATAATTTTTTAACCCGTTCGATAAGCTCAGATTTATTATAAATACTGTCAGAATCAACTCCGACAATATAATCTCCCTCCTTCACCAGATGCTTCGCCGGATTCACACCGATCCCATCTTTTCCCTTAATTTCCTGCGTCCCCAGCACCATCACGCCATCCGTCTCCATATAGATCCCAACCGGCATCCCTCCCGGAATCAGAAGGTTTCCCGAAAGTTCACTGACCGAAGCCTCCCTCTCCGCTTTCTCAGCCCGCCATTCCCTGTAGCAATAGCCGCCTCCTATAACCACGATTACCGCTAATAACACACTTAACATTTTCCGATAACTTCTAACCGACATTACACACCCCTTTTTCCTCCCTAAAATTCCGCAAAAAATAAGGCAGGATTTTTTCTCCTGCCTCTAGTATGTGCTCAATCTTATTTTTTCAAACCGGATGCCAGAATTTTCATCTCCCGTGCGTTTTCCAGCACCGCATCCGTAATCTTTGCGCCTCCAAGGATCCTTCCCAGCTCCTGCACAGATTCTTCCCCGTCAAGCTGCCGGATCTTGGTCTTTGTCATCTGATCTTCCACCCGTTTTTCAATCAGGTAATGAGTATCTGCCATTGCAGCAATCTGTGCCAGATGCGTAATGCAGATCACCTGATGTTTCCTGCCGATCAGGCACATCTTCTCGGAAACCTTCTGTGCGGTACGACCGCTGATCCCCACATCGATTTCATCAAAGATCAGTGTCTCGATCTCATCTTTATCCGCCATGACTGCCTTGATTGCAAGCATGATGCGGGAAAGTTCACCGCCGGATGCCACAGTTGCAAGCGGTCTTGTCGGTTCACCCGGATTCATGGAGATCATAAATTCCACCTCATCCGTTCCTTCTACTGTGTACCCGGAGGTTTTTGAAAACCGAATTTCAAAGCAGACATCCAGGAAATTCAGATCCTGAAGTCCTTCTGCGATCTTTGCCTGCAAAAGCTTTGCCTCTTTTTTACGGATCTTCGACAGACCCTCGCATTCTTTTTGCAGACGTTCCTCTGATTTTTTCAGTTTTCCCTTTAATTCATTTAAATATTCATCATAATTTTTTAAAATCAGGAGGCGCTCCTCGTCATCCGCCTTATGCTGCAGGATTGCCTCTGCCGAATCTCCGTATTTGACCTTCAGATGATTGATCTGATTCAGCCGGCTCTCCGTCTCATAGAACTGTTCCGGTTCAAAGGAAAGACTGTCCAGATAACAGCGAAGCTCGCGCCCGGAATCCCCGATCAGATTCTCCACTTCGACCAGCTGTTCATACAGTTCTCTCGATTTGTCATCATGTTCTGCCGCCACAGTTGCCGCACGTACTGCCCGTCCGATCGCTTCTGCCGCACCGCCTTCTCCTGCTGTATACAGATACGCCTCTTCCAGATTCTCTGCGATTCTTTTCCCCTGCATCATCCGCCGGTAATCTTCTTCTACCGACTGGCATTCTGCCGCAGTGATTCCTGCATTTTCAATCTCATCAATCTCAAATTCAAGAAAAGAAATCTCTTTGGCTCTCTCAGCCTCGTCTTTATCGGCTTCCTTAAGTTCTTTTTCCAGACGGCGGGATTCCCTGTATGAATCCGCCACTTTTTTCTTCCATTCTCCGGCTTCTTTTGCAAATGCATCCAGAATTGCCAGATGATTTTTTTTATATAACAGTGACTGATGCTCATGCTGTCCGTGAATATCGATCAGAACCTGGGCTGCTTCCTTTAGCCGCCCCAGTGTCACAGTCTCTCCATTGATCCGGCTCACACTTCGGTTTCCGTTAAACCGTCTGGTGATAATGATCTGCCCTCCGTCCGGCGAAAGATCCATCTCTTCCAGCTTCCGTACCGTTTCCGGATTTTCCACATAAAAGGTCAGTTCTACAAGTCCCTTATCGGCTCCCTTACGAAGCATATCTGCTGAATATCTTCCGCCCAGGGCAAGACTGACACTCCCCAGGATAATTGATTTTCCGGCACCGGTTTCCCCGGTCAGGATATTGAGTCCACCAGAGAAATCCACTTCCGCCTCATCGATCAGCGCCAGATTTTTTACATGCAAATTTTGTAACATTCTTTCTCCTGTCTATTGTTCCAGTAGTTTCTTGATCTTTTCCATCAGTAGAATCGTATCATCCACGGTCCGCACAGCGCACATGATCGTATCATCCCCGGCAATACAGCCAACAATCTCATTCCAGTTCATCGCATCCAGTGCCGCAGCCACCGCCATCGCCATACCGGATACCGTTTTCAGTACCAGAATGTTCTGAGCCATATCCATAGAGCTGAATCCATCCCGCAAAATGCGCACATATTTTTCAGTCATTCCGTTCTGTGCACTCTGGAGTACCGCATATTTCTGCCTGCCGTTTTCTGCCGGAACCTTGGTGAGCTTTAAGTCGCGGATGTCTCTGGATACCGTTGCCTGCGTCACTTTAAATCCCGCTTCATTCAGATACTCGGCAAGCTCATCCTGTGTCTCAATCTGATATTTGTTGATCAATTCTACAATTTTGGCATGTCGGTTTACTTTCATCTTCTAGTTTCCTTTCATCTTTTCACGTAATGTTTCCAGAAAGCTCACTTTGCTGAGTTTTACGATTTTCGCTGTCTCCCACGCCTTTTTGATCCGGATCCGGTCACCGGTATGAAGCGGGACTTCATCCGCACCATCATATGCAATCACTGCTTCCTCGATCTGATTTTCCCGTTTTGCACCAATCTCGATCACGATCTCATCTTTGTCCGAGAAAACGATACTGCGGGAATTGAGTGCATGCGAGCAGATCGGTGTCACAACGATCAATGATGCTGTCGGCTCCACGATCGGTCCTCCTGCAGACAGATTGTACGCAGTAGAACCCGTTGGTGTGGACACGATCAATCCGTCCGCATCATAGGAGTTCAGAAACTCTCCGTTAACATAGAGATTAAAATGAACAATCTTCATGATGCCGGATCTCGTCATGACAATATCATTAAGTGCCACATCCCTTACATTGCGGTATGCAGCGGATCCATACAGCATCATCCTCTCTTCAATCGTATAATTGCCCTCTACGAGCTGTTTTACAGCCTCTTCTACATTCTGCACCTCTACCTCGGTCAGATAGCCAAGGGTACCCATATTGATTCCAAGCATCGGAAGATCCCGCCCGAACAGACGTCTGGATGCCTGGATAAAGGTTCCGTCTCCGCCTACCGTCAACACACAATCAATATCCTTTGGAATCTTGATCTTTGAAAAATTTCCTTCTTCCGGCTGCTCTTCCAGATAACATTTCTTCCCGTAGGATTCAATGCATTTTTTTATTTTCACGGTGATCTTCCGATTTGCATCCTTCATATCATTCGTGATAATGTAAAACTTTTCCATGTCTTTTTATTTCTTCTCCTCAGCCGGATCCTTTTTCGCAAGTGTGTCAAAAGCAGCATCGACAGTCCCCCGAATGTCTACGCTCTCCACAATCCTTGCCTCTTCCTCCGGCCTTTTTTTCAGATGTACCAGATACTCGATATTCCCTTCCGGTCCTTTGATCGGTGAAAATTCAAGTGCTGCTACTTCAAAGCCGATCGATACTGCATAATTGGTTACTTTTTCGATGACCTCGATATGGGTACTCTTTTCCCTTACCACACCTTTTTTCCCAACCTTCTCACGTCCGGCTTCAAACTGTGGCTTGATCAATGCAACGATCTCTCCGTTCTCTTTCAGGTAATTGCGGATTGGGAGAAGTACCTTCGTCAGCGAAATAAAAGAAACATCAATCGATGAAAAATCAATCGGTTCTCCCAGATCTTCCGGCTGTACATAACGGATGTTGGTCTTTTCCATGCAGACCACTCTTTCATCCTGACGTAATTTCCAGTCCAGCTGACCATGTCCCACATCGATGGCAAACACCTTGACTGCTCCATTTTGCAACATGCAGTCTGTAAATCCTCCTGTCGAAGATCCCACATCGGTACATACCTTTCCTTCCATGGATACATCAAAATTCTTCATCGCCTTTTCCAGCTTAAGTCCTCCGCGGCTGACATACGGAAGTGCATGTCCACGGACTTCGATCTGAACCTCTTCCGAAAAGGAAGTTCCCGCTTTATCCTCTCTCTGCCCGTCCACGAATACATTGCCGGACATGATGATCGCTTTTGCCTTTTCTCTGGAGGATGCCAGATTTCTCTTTACAAGTAATACATCCAACCGTTCTTTCATTCTCTATCAATCCCTCCTGCTCTCTTCTGCTATATATGCAGTGATAATCCTGGCCACGCAGGATTCAATATCCAGCATCACCTCACTGCGAAGTAGGTCTACACTTCCGTGTTCGATATAGTCATCCGGCAGTGCCAGATTCAGAACCTCTGCGTCTGTCTCAAGACCTGCCAGATAAGCAGTCACAAATTCTCCGAATCCGCCTCTGCGGATATTCTCTTCCAGTGTCACGATCAGCCGGTGTTCCACCGTCAGTTTCCGGAGCATCTCCTCATCCACCGGTTTTACAAACCGGGCATTGATCAGGGTACAGTTATATCCAATCTCTTTCAAACGCTTCCGAACCTGAACTGCCTGCTCAAACATATGTCCGACACTGATGATCGCAATATCCTCTTCTTCATAGACCGGCTCACTCTTTCCATACTCGATCGGTGCTCTGTATTCACGGAATCCGTCAAATGCGCTGCCTCTTGGATAGCGCACTGCTGCCGGTGCTCCAAGTCTCACCGCAAACCGCACCATGTCCGCCAGTTCCCATTTATTTTTCGGAGAAAGGACGGTCATATTCGGAATCATTGACAGATAAGAAAGATCAAAGATCCCCTGATGGGTCTCCCCGTCGCTTCCCACAAGTCCTGCCCTGTCCACAGCAAATACGACCGGAAGCTTCTGCAGACAGACATCATGGATCATCTGGTCAAATCCTCTCTGTAAAAACGAAGAATATACAGCAAATACCGGATGCAGTCCTGCCGCAGCAAGTCCTGCCGCAAAGGTCACGCCATGTCCCTCTGCGATCCCCACATCAAAAAAGCGGTCCGGATAGTATCTGTGAAATGCTGCCAGGCCGGTACCGTCTTCCATTGCCGCCGTGATTGCTACCAGTCTGTCATCTTTTTTTGCCAGATCCAGCATAACCTTGGAAAACACATCTGTGCAGGAATCCTTTCCACTTTTGGAAATCGGCTCTCCTGTCTGGATATCAAACGGACCTGTTCCATGGAAACGGGAAGGGTTTTCTTCTGCCGGGAGATACCCTTTCCCCTTTTTCGTCAGTACATGGACAAGCACCGGTCCTTTTACCCTTTTTGCCTCGGTAAACGCACGGCGCAGCGCCTTCAGGTCATGCCCGTCCACCGGTCCTAAATACTTGATTCCCATATCTTCAAAGAACATTCCCGGAACCAAAAGCTGCTTGATGCTGCTCTTGGTGCGCTTAATATGCCGCACCATCTTTTCACCGCCAAACGGAATACTGCCAAGTACATTTTCCACGGTATCCTTCAGGTCGGTATAGGCCTGGGCAGTGCGCAGCTCCCCGAGATAACTGGACATTCCACCGACATTTTTGGAAATAGACATATGGTTATCGTTGAGTACGATGATGAAATTCGTCTTCATCTCCGCAGCATTATTCAGTGCTTCATAAGCCATTCCTCCGGTCAGTGATCCATCACCGATAACAGAGATCACGGAATAATCCTGTCCCAGGATATCCCTCCCTCTGGCATATCCAAGTCCGGCCGAAATCGAAGTGGAGCTATGACCGGTATCAAAGGCATCACAGTCACTTTCTTTCCTCTTCGGGAAACCACTCATACCGCCGTATTTTCTCAAACCATCAAATCCTTCTTTCCTTCCGGTCAGAATCTTATGCGTATAAGACTGATGCCCTACATCCCAGATCATCTTATCCTCCGGAAGCTGAAAACTGAGATGCATTGCCATGGTAAGCTCTACCACACCCAGATTGGACGCAAGATGCCCGCCTGTCTCACTTACTGTCTGGATCAAAAAGCTCCTGATTTCCTCGGCAAGGCGCGGAAAATCCTCCAATGAAACTTTATGAATATCATTTGGCTTTTTAATTTTTTCCAGAATCATTTGTACCCTTCCTTTGTTCTTTCTATTTCCTGCGGCTGACAAGACTTTCCACAAGAAGATCCAGAAATCCGTTCTTCCTGTCAAGGTCGTCTAAAAGTTCTACCGCATGGTCAGAAAGTTCTTTAACCCTGCTGGCTGCTGCCGGGGCTCCAACAAGGCTTACATAGGTAACCTTGTTGTTTTTTTCATCACTGTGGATCGGTTTTCCCAGTTCCTCCTGGGTACTGGTCACATCAAGGATATCATCCTGGATCTGAAAAGCCAGCCCGATGTTCTCTGCAGCCTGCTCCACAACTTCAAGTTCTTCCTCCGATGCCCCTGCCAGCACGGCGCCGGTCATCATAGAAGCCTCGATCAGTGCGGAGGTCTTGTTCTTGTAAATATAATCCAGCATCTCACGTTCCAGAGGTTTGCCGTCATTCTCCACATCCACACTCTGTCCTCCAAGCATACCGTTAATGCCTGTCTTATCTGCCATGATCCGCATGGCAGCTATCACACGTTCTTTATCTTCAGTCAGGTCGAAAGCGGAAATCATCACCTCATAGGCTCTGTTTAAAAGTGCCACGCCGCTTAAAACGCCCATGGCCTCTCCATATACCTTATGTGTAGTCAGCCTTCCCCTCCGGTAATCATCATTATCCAATGCCGGAAGATCATCGTGGATCAGCGAATGTGTATGGATCATCTCCATCGCCGCCATAAAGGGCTCACAGAGCACACCCTCTCCTCCAAACAGACGATAGGTTTCCCGGATCAGGATCGGACGAAGTCTCTTTCCGCCTGCCGTCATACTGTAATTCATGGCCTCTGCCATGGTTTTTGCAAAACCGGATTCTTCCGGAAGATATTCCCGGATCACATGTTCTGCTTCTTCTGTTCTTCTTTTCAGTTCTTCTTTAAAATTCACGAAATGTCCCATCCTCATTCATCTGAAGCATCTTTTTTTCTACAGTATCCAGTCTGTCACTGCAGTATTTCAGAAGCTCCATTCCTTTTTTGTATAAACGAAAAGAATCCTCCAGCGATGTGTCACCACTCTCCAGCTTTTCAGCAATGGTGTCCAGTTCCTGAAAGACTTCTTCTATTTCTCTGTTCTGTGTATCTGTTTTCTGAATCTGTTCTGTCATTTATTCCAGTCTTCCTTCCTGCTGCTTCGCACTTCTGCCTCGATCACACCATCTGTCACAGAAATCTCCAACAGATCTCCGGAATGTACCTGTTTTGTGGATATAATTCCATTTCCCTCTCTGTCCGAAACAAAAGAATATCCCTGATTTAATTTATACAAAGGAGACAGTCCTCTGTATCGTTCCAGATAGATTCCAAGCATATGTCTTTCTTCTGCAATGCGGTTTTTCATTGCTCTTCGAAGCAATTCATCAAGATCAGCCAGACGCTGTCTGTTATCCCTGAGCTTTGCTTCCGGGTTCAGATACTGAAAACGCATCTGATACTGCATCAGCTGTGCACGGCCAAGTTCTGCCCTGCGCTGCATTGCCTTCTGCATACGGTCTCTGAGGCCAGCAATATTCTGCAGTATCTGTCTGAAATCCGCCACTGCAAGTTCTGCAGCTGCCGAAGGCGTTGGGGCACGAAGATCTGCCACAAAATCTGCGATCGTAAAATCAGTTTCGTGACCTACTGCCGAAATAATGGGCGTCCTGCACTCAAAAATAGCTCTGGCAACTTTTTCTTCATTAAATGCCCAGAGGTCTTCGATCGATCCACCGCCTCGTCCGACAATAATCACATCAACCTCTGCCTGATCCAGCATATGGATTCCACGTACAATACTGTCTGCTGCTCCTTCTCCCTGTACAAGTGCCGGATACAAAATAATCTGCAGATAAGGATCACGT
>OLNS01002535.1_pt1 | contig 11821 bp, 9 predicted proteins | sample 1673031 | NCBI WGS metagenome assembly OLNS01 (sample SAMEA3136748, study PRJEB25190) | human gut metagenome | biome: human gut; feature: human-associated habitat; material: faeces | place: Austria | collected 2013
ATGGGAGAAGTGAACGCTGCGCGTACTTGATAATTTTTAGGTTGTGTGGTATATACAAGGCAACTGGATTTCAAACACGGCTGCCCATCGGGGTGCGATACAAGCAAGTTGCTATCCGATGACCTCGAAAACAAATTGTATTACGATGGTTTTCAAAAAATGCTGTATCACTACTCGCACCAAGAAAAACCAGTACACATTGTGTACTGTTTTTTCTTTTTTGTTTGCGCGATGGAAGGGGCTCGAACAGGGCGGCGGCGCATAGCGCCGCAAGCAATCAGCCCAGTGGGCTGTTGCTTAGCCCGCGGGTTCCAACGCGTAGGAATGTCTACCGTGGAAGCTGTAAATCGAAAGATTTCATGGCTTTTTTGTTTTGTAAGCCATGGGTGCACGGTTTCTGCACGGTCGGTGTTTTCCATGTCCGATGATGTAGGGCGCTGTATTGCATTGCAATCAGTGCCCTTTTTTGCATCAGGTGAGCAGGGCCAAGCGGAGCTTTGTCTTCATTTCCGGGTCGGCATCCTTCAGCAATTCCAAGAGAGCCGTCATGGAGATGGTTGGTTCGCCTGCGGCGGGTACAGCCTGCGGGCTGGAGGTGTCGGGCTTGGCATAGAAGCCGCTTTCAAACTTCTTGCCCAGCTCCACACGGGAGGACTGCTGGATATGGGCGTAGGTGTTCACCAGCATATCCGCACTGGCGTGACCAGTGGTCCCCTGTACCGCCTTGATGTCGCCGCCGGAGATCATCAACTGGTAGGTGGCACTGGAGTGCCGCAGACCGTGAAAGACGATGCGGGGGAACTCCGGGTGTGCATGAATGTCCTGATGGGACAGATCGGCCGACTATTCCAAGCTGACGAAAGAAGAACAGATGACCCTGCTGCGGGTGTTCAACAAATCCTCCATGCTGAAGCACCGCACAAAAGCAGGGATGCGGGGTAAGCACAGACGCTGGTCATTTGCCCTGCGCCTTATAGGAGGAACGCTGCTGCGGCAGGAAGGAGAACGTACACCATTGGTTCCTCTGCAAGCCTGCGCTGGGTGGGCAGAAACCATTAGCTGCCATCCCCATCCGCGCATCCTTCTGCCGCAGAATAGGTGCTTGCCGGATCTGCTCGCAGTCCCTTTTCCGCATCAGCCGGAACCAAGGTGTAACACACTAGACTTTGCAGGCAAAGTCGTGTGCCAAAGGGATGCTGCCTCTCGCCTGTCGGCTCGGTCAGGTGCTTCAAAATGTGCTGCATTTTGAGGTCGCCACTGGCGACCCGCACCCCTTTGGAAACCCAAGAGAAACGCACATCAACTGCGCTGCTCATACTCGGCCAGTGTGCTGATCCGCTTGCCCATGGCCTTGACCAGAGGAACGACAAGCACATTCCCCATGGTGAAATAGCGCAGTCGTTCCGGCATCCCGGCTGTCCAATCATCCAGGATGCCGTTGAGCCGTTCGCATTCGATGGGCGTTAGCGTACGCAGACGTTGCGCCTATGGGACTGAGAAGGTTTTTACGGATGAATATCTTTCGGGTCCACATAGTCCCTCAAAGTAATCCAAACCGTGGGCAGGAACGATGCCAAGGATCTGTTCCCGTACACTGCGAGCCGCTTCTGCATCACCATTGATGATGCTTTGGTAGATTGCCTCATGAGAAGCTTCCGTCATTGTATCCACACTTCCCAGTGAAAGCCCGGCCGCTTTACGGCGATGGACACGGGTATAAATCAGGTGCCGGATGTGGGAGGAAATGAGCTGCTGCACCATCATGTAAATATCCATATAAAGCTTGTTGTGGCTCATGCAGATGATCTCATAATGGAACGCAAAGTCGGCCTGGACCACATCATGGAGCTTCTGTTGATTTTCAATGTCGTCGTTGTAGATCGCTTCCAGGCGGTTGTATTCATCCAGACGATCTTTCAGCTTCTGGCGGTCCTCCTCCGTGGAAGAGATGATGGCAATGTTGGTGCACTCCCCCTCCAGCAGGTTGCGCAGCTGCTCCACATCCCGGCGGCCTTCCTTGTTGTCGTACAGAGGAGCCAGTTCACTGAAAATGGGCTGGACGGAAAAGTGAGCCACAAAGGAGCCTTCGCCCACGCGCGTCTCAATGAGGCCCAGCGTGCTGAGTTTTTGCAAGGCCATCCGCACGCTTAGGCGGTTGACGCCATAATATTCCGCAAGTTCTCCTTCGGACGGAAGCTTGTCTCCCTCTTTCCAGACCTGGTCCAGCAGGCTCTGCTTGATAGAGTCGCTGACCTGGTCCACCACGGACAGACGCCGGATCTTTGGGCTGCGGAGTTTCTGTAATGCCATGATTATTCTCCATTTCCGCTTCGCGTTTTATGTCCCAAAGAATCCAAAACCATATTCCTCAGGCGAAATAATTCCCGAAACTAATTGCTGGATTTTGTAGATGCAACTTTTTCCATTCACAATCTAAGTATAAGTTTTTTGGGGATGGACGTCAAGCTAAGAATTTAGAGTGAAACTCGTGAAATGAAAAGTTTTTCATAAATAAAAAATGCTGCACAAGGCAACGCCCTGTGCAGCATTTTCTATTGTTTAGAGGTTATGATCCATGACTGATTTGGTGGATCTGTATTTTATCTTTGTGTTGGGGCGTTGGAGACGGATTTAGCCTCCAATGACGACCTTGCGGCAGGTTGCCAGGAACTCGTCGGTCATTTCCTGGCCGATACCGGGCAGATCGGGCACGGTGTAGTAACCGTTCTCGGGTTTGTAATAGTACTTGCCGGCCTGGATGAAGATGTTCTTCAGGTTTGCGTTGTGCTCCTCATGGATGGTGAAGTTGGGGATCGCGGCTTCGACCTGCAGAGCAGCGGCGGTAGCGATGGGGCCGCCGCAGACATGGATCTGAACGCCCATATCGTAGACCTGAGCCATATCACAGATCTTCTTGGTTTCGGTGATGCCGCCGGTGTTGCACAGGTCGGGCTGGATCACGGACAGGGTGCGGTCCTCGAAGAACTGCCGGAAGCCCCAACGAGTGTAGCTGCGCTCACCCGTTGCCAGAGGCAGGTCGCATTTCTGCTTGATGTGGCGGAAGTTGCTGGGGTTCTCGGGGCTGGTGGGTTCCTCAAAGTACATGATGTGCAGCGGCTCCAAAGCCTTGCCCAGCTCGGCGGCGGTGTTGGCGTCCAGCAGAGAGTGGATCTCAACGATGATGTCCATATCGGGGCCGCCGGCCTCACGGCAGGCTGCAATGCGCTCTACCGAGCGCTGCAGGTCGTGCTGACGATAGCAGCCGCGAATCTGAGTGCCCTGGCTGCCCCAGATCTTTTCGAGCGGGGTGTCGGGATCGGTGGGAGCAAAGACGGGGTCTACCTTGATGGCATCGTAGCCGTCGCGGAGGGCGTTTTTAGTCACTTCGTAGTAATCCTTCGGGTCGAACAGCAGGCCGAGAGCCTCGCCCTTGTTATCTTTCTGGATCAGGTCGCTCCAGCCAAACTGCAGCTGAGAAGCGTATGCGCGGAGCTTCGGATTGGTCTTGCCGCCCAGCAGCTTGTAGACGGGAACGCCGAGGGCTTTGCCTTTGATATCCCAGCAGGCGGTATCGATGGCAGCCATAGCAGAGGTGATGACAACACCGCCGCCCATGCCCCAGAAAGTGTGGCGATGCAGGTGTTCCCAGATCTTCTCCGTATCAAACGGGTCCATGCCGATGATCAGCTTGGCAAAATCCTGGCACTGACCAAATGCTGCTTCAAAGCTGTTGCCGTATGCCAAACCGGCTTCGCCCCAGCCGTAAATGCCTTCGTCAGTGTTGATCTTCATAGTGATGAACTGGCCAAGATAACACTCAACACTCGTGATTTTCATAATAGATGCTCCTTCCCAAAGAGTGGATTGTGGTGAGAATGTGGAGAAAGGTTATTCGATTACGACCTTCTTTGCGTTGGCAATGTAGAAATCACTCATTTCCTGACCGATGCCGGGCAGCTCGGGAACGGTGTAGTAGCCGTCCTTGGGGGCGTAGTAATATTTTCCGCCCTTCACAAAGGCACTGGTCAGATTGGCATTATGCTCTTCGTGGATGACAAAGTTTGGAATGGTCGCTTCCAGCTGCAGAGCAGCAGCGGTAGCGATGGGGCCGCCGCAGACATGGATCTGGACGCCGATGTCATAAACCTGCGCCATATCGCAGATCTTCTTGGTCTCGGTGATGCCGCCGGTGTTGGCCAGATCGGGCTGGATGACGTTGAGGGTGCGATCCTCAAAGAACTGACGGAAGCCCCAGCGGGTGTAGCTGCGCTCGCCCGTTGCCAGAGGCAGGCCGGACTTCTCTTTGATATGCTTGAACATATCGGCGTTGCAGGGCATCGTGGGCTCTTCGTAGTACATAATGCGGTAGGGCTCCAAGGCCTTGCCCAGCTCTGCAGAGGTGTTTGCATCCAGCAGGGAGTGGATCTCAACGATGATGTCCATGTCGGGGCCGCCAGCCTCGCGGGCTGCTGCGATGCGCTCAACAGAACGCTTCAGGTCATGCTCGCGGTAGCAGCCACGGATCTGGGTGCCCTGGGTGGCCATGACATCGCCCATGGGGGCAGGCTCGGTGGGAGCAAAAACCGGGTCAATCTTGACCGCGTCGTAACCCTCGTCAACCGCTTCTTTGACGACACGGTAGTAATCTTTCGGGTCATACAGCAAAGTCAGGCCGTCCTTGGCCTCAATATCCTTTCGCCAGCCGAACTGCAGCTGAGAAGCGTATGCGCGGAGCTTATCGTTGGTCTTGCCGCCCAGCAGCTTGTAAACGGGAACACCGAGAGCCTTACCCTTGATATCCCAGCAGGCGATATCGATCGCAGCCATGGCGGAGGTAATAACGACGCCGCCGCCCATACCCCAGAAGGTGTGACGATGCAGGTGCTCCCAGATTTCCTCTGTGTTGAACGGATCCATACCGAGGATCAGTTTGCCAAAATCCTGGCACTGGCCAAATGCAGCTTCTGCGGACTTACCGTAAGCCAGGCCAGCTTCGCCCCAGCCATAAATGCCGGAATCGGTGTTGATCTTCATGGTAACAAAGCCGCCGATCGCGCCAGTGCCCAGATAACATTCGACACTCGTGATTTTCATACGTGGAACCTCCATTCTAATGGTGTTGTGATTTAAACTTATTCCGTCGGAGCTTTGGCTCCGAAAGGTTCTGAATTAAAAGCCTCTTCCACCCCTTATCCGCACCCTCTGCTGTTTGGGAGGGTGCGGATAAGATTTAAGGAAGATGGTATGATGGGAAAAAGTGACAAAGTGTAAAAAAGAGAAGAACTCAGGAATTTGCGGCTTCCTGGTAATCCTCAGCCCATACGGACGTGTGGATCTCGATGTTGCCCGTCTTGGAGCGCCAGAAGCCGATGAGGCCGGCGATGACGATGACCACAACGTTGATGACAGCCAGGCCGATGTTCATGGAGAGCAGGCTCTTCCACAGAACGACCAGGAACAGCGCCAGAGAAACACAGCAGATGGTGTAGTACAAGCCATCGGGCACATGGTAGCGAGACTGCTTCCAGGCATCGGGATATTTTTTGGGCATCTTGATCTCAGCTGTGAAATTCAGGATGGCGAATGCAGAGGTGATCAGCTGGACCATATTGGTGATGGTGGTGATGGACAGACCAAAGACGATGGGGATGATGCCGACGACATACATGAAAGTCAGGATGTAGGGGCGGGCACCGCTCTTGTTTTTCTTGCCGAAGCTCTTGGGCAGCCAGCCATCATCACAGGACTGACCGATGGTGATGGAGTTGTAGGCAAAGCTGGAGTTCAGGGTGGAAAGCAGAGCCATGATGGGGCCGCCGATGATGAAGAAGTAGAACAGCCAAGTGGGGAAGATGCGCTGAGCAGCGAATACCAGGGTAGTGGAGTTGCCGTACTCTTCCACGCTCATTACGCCAACGCCTGCCATGGCAACGCCAACATACAGGATGCACAGGGTGGGTACGCAGAGCAGCAGGACAAAGGGGATATCCTTGCGGGCATTCTTGGAGTCACGGCCATAAGCAGTGGTCATGTAGTAGCCCTGGGTGGAGTAGACGAACAGCAGGACTGCACCGAGGAAGCCGCCGCTGATCTGGCCGTTGTTGAAAGTGATGCCCCAGCCATTGATGGCAAAGTTGGGGTCGCTGAAATCGAAGATGGGCAGCTTCATCTTGAAGATACCGACGATCGCAAAGAGGATGAGGGCTGCGATCAGAAGCCAAGTCATCATTTTTTGTGCTTTTGCCATGATGTCAACGCCCATCAGGTTGACGACGTAGAAGAAGGTCAGCAGCGTAACGCCGACAATAACTCTTGCCCAATGGGAGTTCAGCGCCGGGATGATGTCGCCCAGGTAAGCGGCAGCGGATGCACCGAACAGGGAGAGCGACAGGCACTGGGTGAGGTACATGTAGGCGAAAACGCCGGATGTCCGCGGACTGGACAGATCGCACAGCATGGAGTAATTGCCTCCGCCCAGACGCAGGGTGGAAGAGATGAAAACGAAAGGAAGGATCATGACAAATCCCATCAGGATCGCCACGAAATACGCCAGCCATGCGGAGTAACCAGTCATTTTGATGGCAGGGACGATCAGAGTGATGACGCCTGCACCGATGACCTGACCGATGGCCAGTGCATAGAGTTCGGTTCTACCAAGAGTACCTGGTTTTGGGACGGGTTCTTTTACAACGTGAATCGCCATGGTGACAGCTCCTTTTCTTTTTAGTATGATTGAGCGACCGATTACTCGATCACCTTGTACAGCGTTGCGCGATCAATGGCTTCCTGCAGGAACTCATTGCCGATGCCGGGCAGATCGGGAACAGTGAAGTAGCCGTTTTCCGGCTGCAGATTGTACTTGGTCAAGCCCACAGAGGTATCCATGCGGTTGCAGGTATGGTGCTCATGGATCAGGAAGTTGGGCAGGGTGCACTCAAGATGCAGGGCAGCGTTGGTGGTCAGCGGGCTGCCCGCGCAGTGGACCTGGATGCCCACATCGTAAGCATGGGCCATATCGGAGATCTTCTTGACCTCGGTGATGCCGCCGCAGTTGCCGATATCGGGCTGAGCCAGCTGAAGCAGGTTCTTCTTGAAGTACTCTGCATATTGCCAGCGAGAGTACAGACGCTCGCCGTTTGCGATGGGCACGGAGCTGTACTTGGCAATGTATTCAACGGTCTGGGTGGTGGGCGTGTTGGGCTCCTCAAAGGCCATGATGTTATACTTTTCTGCCAGCTTTGCCAGCTGCACAGCTCCCAGTGCATCCGGGTAAGAGTGATTCTCCATGATGATGTCCACATCGTCGCCGGCGGCTTCACGGGCGGCTTTCATGCGGGATTCTACCATCTTCAGCTGTTTTGGGGTCAGCAGGCCGGTGGTATCCAGGAAGTTGAGGGGCTTGCCTTCTTCATCGCGATCAAAGAAATCGATCTTGATCGCGTCAAAGCCTTCGTCCAGTGCCAGCTTGACGTTGTGTGCGTAATCCGCGGGGGTCACAGCCCACAGGTGTTCGGAAACGCCCACCTGGCCCCAGCCAAACTGCAGCTGGCTTGCGTAGGTGCGGAGCTTGTCGCGAACCTTACCGCCCAGCAGCTGGTAGCACGGAACATTGAAGTATTTACCCTTGATGTCCCACAGAGCCACATCGATGGCTGCGATGCCGGAGAAGACGACCGGGCCGCCGTTCTGGCCCCAGAACGTCCGCTTGTACATGGTCTCCCAGATAAACTCGGTGCGAAGCGGATCCATACCGATGATCAGCTCTGCCAGATCGCAGACCATGCCAAACGCGCCGGAACCACCAACGCCGTAGGCCATGCCGGCTTCACCGTCGCCGCAGATGCCGACGTCTGTATGGATCCGGCATCCGATGGGGCTGTTCTGCTTGCTGTTCGCAGTCGGCAGGCGGAACACCTCGACCTTTGTAATCTTCATAGAATTGCCTCCTTTTTCTATCGTCAAGGACAGCTTAAGCGCAGCTGTCGCTTCTCACCAATGGAAACGACTGATACAGAATATCGGCTCAACTGTTCAGTTGTTCGCTAAGTGAACTACAACAAAACTCGACAACTTTGTAAAGGGGTTTTGTGCAATTCTACTTTTTGATGGTTTTCAGGGGAGGCCTTTTGTTTAAGATTGCCAAACGAGCGTGGTTGGGCGGATTTGCAATGGGATGACGTTCGAAAGACTTCTCTACGGATTGGAAATATCGTATTATCGACGTTTCCGGCCTGTTCTGTTTGCCCTGCCCCAAAATAGCAAAAACACGAAAAGCTCCCCGCCTGATCCATCGCTAAAAATCAGACGAGGAGCTTTTCCGAGATTGAGCGTTCAGGCCGGCGGTGCAAAGTGGAGGGCGTTGCGGAGATGAAGCGGCTGCTCAAGTACAACGACAACACCATTGCCGATAAGCTGGGTCTCGGACGGACGACATTGTGGAGAATGCAGAAGAAATCCGGTGCAGCCAAAGCCAAAAAAGAGGAGTGACCTCCGACCGCCTACATTATAAATAAGAGAATCAAAAAAACACACCAGCACGGCGCGGAATCCCCCCAAAACCGTTGACATGCGGGGCGCGGAGGTGTAGACTGCTTGTTATAGGGGGTAACAAGTTGCGGCGGCGTTGGCCGCGGCAGACAGCTCCCGAACGATCAGAAAGAAGAAAAAAGGAGAAGCATCATGAAAGTTATCAACACGGAAAAAGCTCCCGGCGCAATCGGCCCCTACTCTCAGGGTTTTGTGGTCGGCAACCTGGTCATTACCTCCGGTCAGATCCCGGTGAACCCCGCTGACGGCTCCGTCGGCGAGGGCATCGCTGCTCAGGCTGAGCAGAGCTGCAAGAACGTTGGCGCCATCCTCGAGGCTGCCGGCAGCAGCTTTGACAAGGTCGTCAAGACCACCTGCTTCCTGGCAGACATGGGCGATTTTGCTGCTTTCAACGAGGTGTACGCAAAGTACTTCACCTCCAAGCCCGCCCGCAGCTGCGTGGCCGTCAAGACCCTGCCCAAGAACGTCCTGTGCGAGATCGAGGCTACCGCTGAGCTGTAAGCTGATTGGGAAACTTGAATTGAGCAAGTAAAATCACAGCCCCCGGAGTGTTGGCGTTGGCCGCACCCGGGGGGCTGTTTTAGCTTGTTTGATAATGGTGTTTAATAATCGTATTTTACTTCAGTAAACCCATCGGGCAGTTTCAACAGATCATTGCGGGGTGTTCCGGTCAGCTCCACGATCTCAACTTTGGAGTATTTATCACGGATAATATACTTCAATGTTGTGCCGTCAAAGATAAAGTCATAGGTGCTATGGTCAAACGCCCGGAAACTTTCTTTGTAATAAGTCTTTATTCCCTCCTGATAGCTGCCAATGGTCATGGAGCGATAGCCGGATGTGGCCGGATTGTACAGCCAGCCGCCGACGTTCCAAATGCTTGACCCATCATCATAGTCGTTTTTGGTATACGTTTTATTGCTGAAATTGATGTCGTACACTTCGTCTTTGCCCGCCACATACTGGCCGTTGTCCAGCGTGCCGCCAATGTACGATTCGCGGTATCCTTTCTCTCCATTTACGGTGCAGCGGATCCGGTCAACGTAATTGTCGGTCATCTTACCGTCAAAATAGAACCGCTTATCCGTAATGCCGTTGGCTTTGAAATACTGCACCGTGCGGGAAGTACCGGTGGCGCTCTCCTGATACCAGCTGGGCAGGGCAAAACAGCTCTCCGGCGGGTTGGCGGAGATGGACTTCACTTCTGTGATGGTCTGCATCAGGTCACTGATGACATATTTCAAATCATCATTCTCATCATACAGATAATCCCAGGTGCCGGGGTACACGTCGCCGTCGATGGTCACACAGAGCTTGAAGCTCTCCATGTAATACGTCTTGCCATTATAAGCATACTCGCCCACAGTGAGAGCACCTACATTTGCAGAGTTTGGCACCGGGATATAATACTTCAACATTTCCATATCCTCGGCGACATAGCCGTCGCTTTCGCTGCCTGCCGGGTAGGCCGTCACGGTCTTTTCGTCGTAGTCTACCTGATATTCGTTGCCTTTTTCATCGACGATCTCTTTGAGGTGCCGCACTGTGCCATCTTCGTCCTGTGCCGTTCCGTCTGCCGAATAGCGCTTGCCGGAGACCGCATAGGTCATTTCAATGGGCTCTCCCTCGAACGTTGAGCGGAATGTTGTGTACAGGTTATCCTGTTTGATGCCCTTGCTCTCAAAGAATTTCTTGGTCTTGGATTCCGACCAGTTTTTCGGGACAGCCGGTGTTTTGGTGCCCGAGTTTCCGGGCTGATCCGGGTTTGTCGGTGTACTGCTGCCCGAGTTGGCGGGCTTATTGCTCCCGCTGGAGCTTGAACCGCCGCTACCGCCACCGCCGCAGGCAGTCAGCACAAGCAGGGCCAGAACTGCCGCAAGAATGACCGTGGAAAATCGCTTTAATTTTTTCACGTCTGGATTCCTCCCTTGAAATTTTAAAATTATCAACTACCATTTTACATCTTACCCCCCGGCAATATTTGTCAATCAAATTTTCGAACTTCGTCATATTGCGGAAAATATATTGCAAAAACTGGAATTTCCCACAACAAAAAACTCCACCAGCCGGGGCCAGTGGAGTTTTTTCGATTTTACAGTTGGTTTTCCTTGAGCTTCTCCAGAACCTCGTCCAGCGAGGCGCACTCCATGGTGTACAGGCTCCGCATCTCGTCGTCGGCGGGGACGAGGTCGGGCACCATGACGGTGATAAAACCGCCCCGGGCACCGGCCCGGACGCCGTTGTAGCTGTCTTCCAGCACCAGGCAGCGGGCGGGTTCCACGCCCAGCTTTTCCGCGGTCAGGAGGAAGATCTCCGGGTCCGGCTTGGAGTGAGCCACATGCTGGCCCGAGACGATCGCCTTGAAGTAATGGGTCATCCCCCACTGGTCCAGATTGTTGCGGATCATGGCCTCCCGGCTGGAGGAAGCCACGGCCATGGGGAGGCGCTGCTCGTCCAGCCAGGCCAGCAGGGCGTCCAGCCCCGGCTTTTTGGGGACAGGGGCGGAGAGGAAGACTTCATCCGCTACCCGGTGCAGACTCTCCACGATGCCATCGGCATCGCAGTCCGGGCCGTAAAAGCTCCGCACCACGTTGCGGGTGGTTTCGCCCGCCGTGCCCCGGGCGGCCTCGGCCAGGCCCTCTTTGTAGGGCAGGCCCAGCGCCTTGAGGGCCGGGTCCCAGAATGTGGCCCACATCCGCTCGGTGTCAAACATAGTGCCGTCCATATCAAAAATCACGCCGTTTATCATAAAAAAGAGTCCTTTCTTTGGTATGCTCCACGCTTTATTCTATCATACTTTACCACAACTTACACGCCTCAAAGATGAAAGATTTTTTGATTCCTTGAAAAAATAATTCAGCATACTATAATAGAAAACAACATTCGGCATTTTTGGCGCGGGGCGTGCTGCCCGCGTTGGCTGTGTGAGATCAGAAAAGAGGGAAAATTATCATGTTGGATATCAAGATCACCCGCACCACTTCTCCCAAGGAGAAGCCGCAGGACGAGAGCAAGCTGGGCTTTGGCAAAAAGTTCACCGACCATATGTTCGTGATGGATTATACGGAGGGCGAAGGCTGGCATGATGCCCGCATCGTCCCCTACGCGCCGTTCCCGCTGGACCCGGCTACCGTCGTGTTCCACTATGCGCAGGAGATCTTTGAGGGCATGAAAGCCTACCGCACCGCAGACGACACCGTGCAGCTGTTCCGCCCCGAGTGCAACGCCAAGCGTTTTCAGGATTCTGCCGACCGTCTGTGCATCCCCAAGATCC
>OLNS01002543.1_pt1 | contig 11790 bp, 10 predicted proteins | sample 1673031 | NCBI WGS metagenome assembly OLNS01 (sample SAMEA3136748, study PRJEB25190) | human gut metagenome | biome: human gut; feature: human-associated habitat; material: faeces | place: Austria | collected 2013
CTCCATGGCGTATGACAGATGTATGGACAATGCAGTCCCGTGAAGACGAGATTGATTACTGTAAAGCTCATGGAATTGATCTTCCATTTGACGCAAAGCACAGCTACAGCCGTGACCGTAACCTGTGGCACATCAGCCATGAAGGACTTGAACTTGAGAATCCGGCAAATGAGCCAAACTACGATGATCTTCTCGTACTGAGCACAACACCAGAGAAAGCACCAGACAAAGATGAATACGTTACAATGACATTTGAAGCAGGTGTTCCAAAGAGCGTAAACGGAAAAGAGATGAAAGTTTCTGAAATCATCACAGAACTGAACCGTCTCGGAGGAAAACATGGAATCGGAATCGTTGATATCGTTGAGAACCGTGTTGTTGGAATGAAATCACGTGGTGTTTACGAGACTCCTGGTGGAACAATCCTTATGGAAGCACATGACCAGCTTGAAGAGCTCGTTCTCGACCGTGCTACATATGAAGTTAAGAAAGATCTTGGAAATAAATTTGCTCAGATCGTATACGAAGGAAAATGGTATACACCACTTCGTGAAGCAATCCAGGCATTTGTTGATGTTACACAGCAGTATGTAACAGGAGAAGTTAAGTTCCGTCTCTATAAAGGAAATATCATCCGTGCCGGAGAGACATCTCCATACTCACTGTACAGCGAATCCCTTGCAAGCTTCACAACAGGAGATCTGTATGATCACCATGACGCTGACGGATTCATCAACCTGTTCGGACTTCCTCTGAAAGTTCGTGCTATGAAAATGCAGGAAGTAGAATCACAGAAGAAGTAAGAGGAATTTGTTGAACTTGGATTCAAGCAATTAATATGAAACATAAGAGCCAGAACAGTTACCGTGTGTGGTGCCTGTTCTGGCTCTTACTTTAATTATCTCTCTCCCCACAGTTCGTCTGCTTTTGTTTTCCACTCTTTGGCGTAATGTTCGCATTTTCCGCAAAGGTGTTCTACAGTTTCCGGGGACTGGAGGTCTGTTGATTTTGCGCCGGTTTCGTGTACCATCTGCTGCAGTTTTTCTGGATTTTCGAGCATTGGGCACGGACGCAAATGATTGTTGTTAAATGGCTGATTGTTATGGTAAGCCATAAACAGTGGCTGGCGCAGTGCATCAAGCACGCTCACTTCTTTAATGTTTGCACTTGAATAATGGATAAATACACATGGCTCTGCATCTCCATTTGCATTAATATGGAAGTAATTTCTTCCGCCGGCAATACATCCTCCTACAAACTCTCCATCATTCTGGAAATCGAATGCAAAGAGCTGTTTTCCACCTGTCAATCCACGGATCTCACGGATGCGATGATACATGTATTCTCTCTGCTCTTTTGTTGGAAGCAGATCCAGTGCTGCATCATTTCCAACCGGCATGTAGTGGAAATACCATGCATAACGACATCCTTTTTCAATGATCATATCAAGGAATTTGTCGGATGTTACTGTATCAATATTAGCGCGTGTATAGCAGATTGATGTTCCAAAGATCAATCCGTATGTTTTCAAAAGATCCATTGCATGCATAACCTTCTGATAAACGCCTTTTCCACGGCGGCCGTCGTTGACTTCCTCATATCCTTCCAGACTTATGGACAATGACAGATTACCAACCCGCTGCATCTCCTGGCAGAACTCATCATCTACAAGTGTTCCGTTTGTAAAAGCATGGAATACACAATCGTTGTGTTTCTCGCATAAACGGATGACATCTTTCTTTCTCACGAGAGGCTCTCCGCCTGTCAGCATATAGAGATAAATTCCAAGTTCTTTTCCTTGTGTGATCACACGATCCATATCTTCAAAAGAAAGGTTCAGAAGATGTCCGTACTCTGCTGCCCAGCATCCGGTACATTTCAGATTACATGCACTGGTTGGATCCATCAGAATCAGCCATGGAATATTACACTGATATTTTTCACGTGACTCATGCATTAACTTTGTTCCGTAAAGCATTGCATCAAATCCAAGATTCAATGCTGTTGTCTTAAGGACATGCGGATCTACTTCATCAAGAAGTCTGTTCAGATACTGAACCCATTTGTTGTCCGGATCCTGAATCATCTTTCTTGCAGCTTCATAAGACCCTGGCTGGAAACGATCTTTTGCAAAATTTTCTGTAAGATCTACAAGCTTAAGAAGTGCTTTCGTTCTATCATCTGTCTTGTTCATATATTTAAGTACTTTATCTGCTGCCAAACTAAATGCTGCTCTTTCTGCCTGAAATTTTAATCCTGCCATTTTTTTCACCTTTTCCTTACTTTTCAAGGAACCTTTCTTAAGTATAAACTATTATTTCATAATCTAGCATTTTCCTTTTTTTCATGTAAGATTCAGTTTTTTCCAAATGTGCTGTAGTTTGAACATTTTCTTTTTGTTGTTCTTTTTTGGCTACAAATCATGTGAAATGTATCCGAAATATCAAGAAATTTCAACACTATGTTCTTGAAAAGTCATGTTAAAGAACTGTCAATCTTAGAAACTTTTTTAATCACATTCTCTTTTTTATGGTATAATATTTCCATTGTAGAAAGGATTTGAACAAATGACAGAAGTGAAAAAAGAACTGACAAAAGATTTGCTGGCACTCTCTTTCAAAGAACTTATTATGAAGATGCCTTTTGAAAAGATTACAGTTAAGATGATCACCGACGGAGCTGATGTGATCCGTCCAACTTTTTATAAACATTTTCAGGACAAATACGAAATCATCGAATATATCCTCAAAAAAGAAATCAAAGATAAGATCCAGGTACTGATTGAAAATGACATGGAAGACGATCTTCTCCGTCTTCTTTTCACCTGTCTTTCTAAAGACAAAGAATTTTATAAGAGACTTTATTTGATCGAAGGTCCTAACTCCTTCGATCATCTGATGTTCCAATTTATTTATGATACATTGCTTAGATTATTAAACAAATATCCATTGAAATCACCTGCGAAGCTCCAGATACTCAGTCGCGAGACAATTGCGCGATTTTATACCTTTGGGCTCGCAGATTCTGTAAAATATGCGATCATGCATGATATCACATATACCCCGGAAGAGATTGCAGCTGCTTATGATTACCTGATTCATAACTCCGCATTTGATCTTGTGGAACATCCAAGGATCTGATGATACATAGAGGACTTAGGAACAATTTTTAGACATATTACCGCAATCTTCCATTTACCCCTAATTTCACCATAAGAGCTTCTTGAAGAATCTGAGAAAAGTTAAGATTCTCTCGAATAGCCGCTTCTCTAAGTGCTGCTTTAGCTGCACTATTAGCCTCATCATAAGATGTATAAGCACCATAAGGAATCGTATCATCACAAGCTGGAATTGTTTCTGGCACAAGTATGATTTCTCTTTCTCCATTATCTTCAGGTTGTGGTGTTTCCTTTACCTCTGGAACATAAGTATCATTTGAATTGGATTCAATTTGCTCATTATAACCAGTTACCTGATTATTCGCATTCGAATTTTCCTCTATAGATTCATTTTCATTTGACTCTTTATTTTGTTCCTTTTGCTCTTCTACCACTTTTACTTTTTCTTTATTGTTTTTTACCTTATCATCACTAAAATCATTTGTACTAGAACAACCAACCAATAATACACTTAACAAAAACATCGTACTAAACACTTTTTTATTTAACATTTTCTTTACCTCATTTTTAAAATTATCATTCCAATAATTAAGAGCGTAAATAGTAAGCTCCAAACATTTCTTTTTACAATCAACAACAATTCTTTATATGTAAAATCTGACAAACAACTACAATAGATTCCATTAAAACATTTTCTCTGAAAAGGACTCAGCCTCAAATACTTAATAATCTCTTTCACACTCAACTGATAAAGTACAATCAAATCAATTCCTTTTTTATCTAAATATCTGCTCAACCAATCTAATTCATGTTGCATACCAACATCTCCTTTTTAAAAGCCCATACTCATCTGAACTTGTTGATCAAACATTTGTTGCTGTTGCTCAAACATCTGTTGCTGCTGTTGATTAGCCAATTCATTTTGTTGTTGTACAATCATATCTTGTTGCTGCAAATAAGATTCAACCTCTTCATTAAAACGACGAAATTCTTCTCTAAACAACGCTTCATCTTGCATAGCAACCTCTCTAAAATAGGCTAGTTGATCATCTGTGAAACCTCCATAGTACTGTGCTAAATCCAATTCTGCATCTACCCATTCTTCATAAGACGCAAAATTTTGTTCTTGAAATGTAGATGGATCTTCATAATCAACACCACCATTACTTGCACACCCTGTAAAACACACTAACATCACTAATAAACCGATAACCTTTTTCATTTTCATTTCCTCCTTATTTACCTCTTCACTATATAAGACGAAGTCATTCTTCAATTGGTTGTATAAAAATATAAATTTTTTCATTTTTTTTAATACATCTGATACAAATTATTCATAAAATTGTAAATATCCATATTTGCTTCTTTCAATTCATCTGGATGATTGATATACATTTCACCTGCATCCGCAAAGAATTCTGCCGTATCATCTCTACCATACTCTCCTAAACTTCCAGGAGCCATTTCATGTAATCTTTGCCATTCATAACTATCAGAAATACCGTAATATGTATAATAATTCGCATGTGCAAAATCAAAGATATGTGTTAACTCATGACTCACTGTTCCTTTTTGATCATAATCTTTATCTGCATCCATTTGTAAAGTAATCGAAAAATCACTAGCAGATGCATATGCATAGGTTCCAAATCCTCTATTATCAATATCCATACCATCCGCAACTGCAATCGCATCAAAATTTTGAGGTTCACAAAATTTAATCAATCTACAATTATCCAATAAGAACTGCGGCTGCGTTCTAATAAATTCATCCACATATTTCTGAACATCTCCAGCCTTTAAATTATTACCAGGAAGAATCTCAATTGTAGGTAAACCCTCATAATATAAATATTGTTCTGTAACAATCTGGTTATATGCCTCTTCCTGCTGTCTAAGAATCTCATTATATTGCTCCTTAGCCGATACATAATCTGAGTGAACCGGACTCAAAACTAAAATCAATGCACAACAAATGACTCCCAACAATCCAAATTTAACAAACTTATTTGTCTTAGGCTGTTTCTTTTCAATATAACTCAAACAATCCGCTACATCATCCAAATCAAAATGATCTTGATAATAATCATAGACACCCTGTTTTGTTTCTTCATCCAACATTTCAAACTTCTCTAAATCAGAAACTGAAAACTTTGTACGAATAAATTCCTCCGTTAAAATATTAGGATCTATCTTTTCCTTGTTATAAGTCAAAACCAACACCAACAATCCACTCAATAATCCAACCAAGAATGACATTTGAAAATCAAAACCATTAATAAGCGCCTGATCAACCATATTAATTTCTTCAGTCCCAATTAAATCTTGATATCCATACAACAATGAAAATACACCTACAAATACTACAATCGATAAAAATACTTTATTTTTAGTCATACTAAATCTCTCCTTCTTACTTTGTTTTTTTATCCTTACACTATTAAGACGAAGTAAATTTAGAATCGGTTATATAAAAAATAAAAAAAATTAAATTATTTTCTAATTATTGCGTTAAAACTATAAATAATCGTTAGAACATAAAAAAAAAGAGAACTCCATGTTCCCTTATATAAGAAGTGCTACCATCTTAAACACAAAGACTACAATCAAAAGAATACCAATCCATTTAATGCATTTAAAAGTAAACTTAATCGCAAAATAAATCAAAGCTATTGAAACCACTAAACCAAGAATGTCTGACATCTTTCAACCTCCAATTTAAGACCTATTTTAATTCATTTTCACCTTCCTTTCAATAGGGCGGTTTGCTATAATGAAAGGTACCCAAATAAAGAGGAGTGATACAATGCGAACACCAGATTTAAACTGGCTAAAAGACTCACGTATCTTTCAAGTCAATCGACTACAAGCATACAGTGATCATAAATATACAATTGGAAAAGACAAAAAACCCAGCTCTTTTTCCCTAAATGGAACATGGAAATTCAACCAATCCAAAAACTATGATACATGCTTTAAATTCTTCTATAACACAGAATTTAATGACTCTAACTGGAACGACATACAAGTCCCCGGACACATTCAACTTCAAGGATTTGACAATCCCCACTATACAGATGTGACTTACCCATGGGATGGACATGACGTGGTTAAACCCGGACAAATTGATATGGACAAAAACAAAGTCTATCAATACCGTAAAACATTCGATTTGCCACAAGACTTTATTGGCAATAAACTCATTCTATCCTTTGAAGGTGTAGAATCCAATATCTACGTATGGCTAAATGGTAAATTTATCGGATACTCAGAAGATTCCTTTACCCCAAGTCGATTTGACATCACAAAATATACACAAGAAAAAGATAACGTACTATGCGTACGCATCTTTCAAAAATGCACAGGCACATGGCTAGAAGACCAAGACATGTGGCGCTTTAGCGGAATCTTTAGAGATGTCATGGTCTACAAACAACCAAGCCAACACATACAAGACTTAAAGATCGATACAAATATTGATCTAGAAACCAAAAAAAGTGTTCTTACATGCACATGTAAAATGAGCAGTAATGAAAGTCATATACTACAAGCCAAACTATACGATCCACAAGGAAATATCGTATGGAATGGCAATATGCAAGACACATTTGAAATACCTGTAGAAAATACAAGTCTTTGGAGTAGTGAATACCCAAACCTATACCAATTAGAAATTGTTCTATACGATGCAAACAACGAAATCATTGAAACCATTCAAGAACAAGTAGGATTTCGTAAATTCACACTCGAATATGGCATTATGAAACTCAATGGAAAACGCATCGTATTCCACGGCATCAACCGCCATGAATGGAACGCCAAAACAGGAAGAGCCATTACATATGAACAAATGGAAGAAGACATCCATATGCTAAAGGCATTAAACATCAATGCCGTAAGAACATCCCACTATCCAAACAACAGCTATTGGTATAAACTATGCGACCAATACGGAATCTACGTCATTGACGAAATGAATCTAGAAACGCATGGTGCTAATGACATCATCCCACAAAACAAAACCGAATGGACCGATTGTTTATTAGATCGTGCAAGAAGCATGTACGAAAGAGATAAAAACCACGCATGCATCTTAATGTGGTCACTAGGAAATGAAGCTGGAAGCGGATCCAACTTTATGGTTCTACACGACTACTTCAAAGAACAAGATGCATCAAGACTTGTCCACTATGAAGGCATCACACAAGATCGAACATTTGAAAATGCCAGTGACATCGAATCTAGAATGTATGCCACACCACAAAGTATAAAAGACTATCTAGAAAGCCATCCAATGAAACCATTTATGCTATGTGAATATATGCACGCCATGGGAAATAGTCTAGGAGGCATGGAAGAATATACAAACCTAGAAGACGAATACGAACAATACCAAGGCGGCTTTGTATGGGACTATGTAGACCAAGCCATTGAAAAAGACGGCAAATACTACTACGGAAAAGACTTTGACGATTATCCAAATGATTCTAACTTCTGTGGAGACGGTATCCTTCTAGCCAACCGACAAGAAACTGGCAAAAGCCAAGAACTCAAACAACTCTACAGATATGTCGATATGGAAATCCATTTTGATTCTGTAACCATCAAAAACAAAAACCTATTCTACGACCTAAGTAAAGACACCTTTATCTTTGAACTCAAACGAAATGGACTAGCCATTCAATCCGGCATCTTTAAAACAAGTGTAGAACCAGGCACTACAAAAACAATGCCCGTACAATTTAAACAAATCAACACGCCAGGCTACTATACAAAAACCATCTACTACAAAACACCACTTGGTATACAAGCTTTTGACCAACAAGTCTTCGAAGTCAAACAAGACCAATACAAAGAAAGTGCAATGCTTGTAGTGGAAGGACAAAATACAATTGGCATTCAATTTATGGACACTGAATATCTATTCGACAAACGAAAAGGCTTAGTATCCATTCAAGTAAACAATACAGAATTACTTCAAGAAGCACCAAAACCTGTCTTCTACAGAGCCTTAACCGACAATGATCGTGGTGCCAAACAAACCTATGCCAACTGGCTTAACGCAAGCCTATTTCAAAATGTAGTTGACTTTAAAATGATACGCAACTCCAAATGCGCACAAATGATCTATACAATTCAACTAGAATCCATTGAAGAAGAATGTAAACTCGTCTATACAGTCTACAACAATCAAAGTATTCAAATCCAATTGCACTTAGACAAAAACTCAAAAAGACAAACCCTACCACTATTTGGAGTTGAGTTTGCCCTAAAAGAAACATTTAAAAACTTTGCGTATTTTGGAAAAGGCGAAAAAGACACATATATAGATCGAAATCACGCACTAACCGATTTCTACTCTGAAAATGTAGATACAAACTACATTCCATACTTAAAGCCACAAGAACACGGCAATCATACCGACTGCAAATGGTGCTGCCTATTTGATGGAACAAATGCATTTAACGTAAAATCAGAAAATATGGAATGTCAAGCCAGCAAATATTCCTTTATGCACTTATATAACGCAAAACACACATTTGAATTGCCACAAACACACACAACCTATTTAAGAATCACAAAACAACAAATGGGCATAGGCGGAATCAATAGCTGGGGTGCTAAAGTACAACCCCAATATTTGATTGATCAATCGAAAAACCTAGACTTTACATGTACACTTTACATTTCAAAGAAGGATTAATTTCCTTCTTTTTATTTACACGTTTCGTAAATATACGTATTGAATATATACGTATATTTCAATATACTATATAAAGAGGAGGCAAACAATATGCTATCAATTTATCCAGCATGTTTCTTTGAAGAAGAAGAAAATCATTATTCCGTTATTTTTCCAGACTTCAATTATCTTTCTACATGTGGGGATTCACTACAAGATGCCATGGAAATGGCCGTTGATTGTCTAGCCGGTGCATTGTTCAGTGCAAAACTAGACAATGAAGATATTCCAATTCCTTCAAAGTTAGAAGAAATGGATCCGACAAAAATCGCATCTGAACTTGAATTCGAATTTAAACAATCTTTTGTCACCCTTGTATCTGTTGATGTTGAAGAATATGCGAAAACACATTTCAATAAGGCCATCAAAAAAACACTCACAATACCTGAATGGTTAAACAAAGAAGCCATGAGCAAGAAAATCAATTTTTCGCAAGTACTTCAAGAAGCATTAATTGCGAAATTACACTCTATGTGAATTATAAATAGCTAATACATTATATGATCAAAATCCCATATTTTTTATTAAGATATGGGATTTTAAAATTATTCCTTTTTTACATTTGGCTTACAATTCAAACAAGAAACCAAATTTCACATACTATTCTCTAATACTTTTTACAACATACATTATAAGAAGGTCACTCTCAAAATATAAGACATTAACAAATCGTTAAGTTACTCTTTAATTTCATATTGAATAGATCCATGACCATCTTTAATTTCAACACTTGCCATAGCGCCATTGACAACAAACATATGCGGATACGTATGTCCAATATCCATTTGAAATACAACATCTATATCAGGTAGTGCCTTTTTAAAAGCCTGGTCATACCCAATCAAATCCGAAACATTTTTAAACAGTACACGACCAACCAAGATAGCCTTTGTAAATTTAAAATATCCCATATACTTCATCTTCAATAAAGCACGATACACATCACATGAATTCATTGAAAAAATATCAAAGAACCAAATAACACCATCCTCTTTATAACGCTCATTAAATTCTTCTACAAAATCATAAGGTGTACCCGCCATATCATTGATACTTTCAAAACATCCACCAAGTAATCTTCCTACAACACTACAACTACCCACATATTCTGTCTTAGTATTAAGGATAGGAGCCCCATCATTATAAAAATCAACATCCTGATGCATTGAACTCGAATGAAGTGCACTATTCTTTCCCTTTAAAAAATCAAGACACAAATTGGAATATTCATTAATACCATATGCATCAAAGCTACCCGCATTAAAACCATAAACCGTAGCCAAATCACATTTACAAGTTACAGGAAATAATAAATTTGTAGGATCACTCGCACCCAAGTACCACTTAGGATTCTTTTCAATCCATTCAAAATCAATATATGGCAATGTTTCAAATTGAAAATCACCACCAGCAGCCAACCATACAGCTCCAATACTCGAATCCTTCACCAATGCATTCAATTCATCAACACGCGTCAAGGCATCACAACTTGGCTCACTATCATTACGAACACTAGCAGTTTCAACAATGTGAAACCCATTGGATTGAATATACTCTATAGACGCATCAAAACTATCTAGCTTATGCCCTACACCACTCGACATAGCACATACACCAATCGTATTATTATTCTCATTTAAAAACTTAGGATATTTCATAATAAAAAAACCTCCACCCCCTATTATAAAGGAAAAACGACAAGACACAAAGTCCTGCCGCATTCCCAATAGTTTTAAGATAGAAAGGAAGTTTTAGTATTGCCCCAATACACTTTTATTATATTAAAAACGAATCCATTTGTCTTTGTACTTTTTAGTGAATTTGTATTTCATGTTTAATTAAATACAAATCAAAGCAAACAAATTGCAGAAGTAAAAATCTATTTACTTTATTACGTATTAGATAGTTACATTTATTATTCTCGCATCAAATATAGTCATTAGTGTATTCCTACAAAATAATTCAGTTTTTTTGTATATAATATATATCTATTAGATTGACTATGCATTGCATTAGATGTACAATTTAAGTGTAATAAATAGATAAGGAGTTGACATTTATGGCTAATACAACTAATTTTAGTGTCCGTATGGACAGTGATATTAAGAAACAATGCGAAGCTATGTATAGCGAATTAGGTATCAATCTTACTACTGCTATTAATGTATTTCTTCGTCAATCACTTCGTGTAGGCGGTTTTCCTTTTGATGTTCGTATAGAGAAACCAAATAAAGAAACAATAGCAGCAATGTTGGAAGCAGAACGCATTGCACATGATTCATCTGTAAAGCGATACTCTGATGTAGAGGAAGCATTAAAGGCATTAAAAGAATGAGTAAGCATTTAGACATCGTTTGGACAAATCAATTTAAGAAGGATTATAAGCTTGCGATGAAGCGTCATCTTGATATCGTCCTTCTTGACAACATTATTCGTAAATTAGCTAGCAACGAAGAACTTCCAGAGAAGAATAAAGATCACGCATTAACTGGCAACTGAATTGGACATCGTGAATGTCACATTCAGCCAGATTGGCCACTAATCTATCAAATTGAAAATGATTTACTCGTGTTAACATTAACCCGAACAGGAACACATAGTGATTTGTTTGGAAAGTAAAAAGGAGCACTCGGTATTACTTCATCAAAATACCGGGTGCTTTTTACTTTATGCAACAATAAAAATTAAATAATCCAAAACGATTATCCGTAAATGACCACTATGATTTTTTTACAAATCCAAACATTTTTTTGAATTCTTCAACATCTTTTAGATCATGATGCTCATTTACTTTTTTGATTTCAATTTTTTTGCATCCGACATAATACGACAAAATCGATCTACATCAGAACCTTTTATTTTGTATGTATCTGTCTGACTACTCCTCACCGCAAGCAGTGAGGGTTCTGAACTGACAACATTATGCAGC
>OLNS01002544.1_pt1 | contig 11775 bp, 5 predicted proteins | sample 1673031 | NCBI WGS metagenome assembly OLNS01 (sample SAMEA3136748, study PRJEB25190) | human gut metagenome | biome: human gut; feature: human-associated habitat; material: faeces | place: Austria | collected 2013
GGTCCCGCAAAAGAGGAAAGATTCTTCTCCACTAGCCACCATCAAAGGCAATTGGTTCAAGACAGACGGTTCCGGTTCATGGGAATATGGAGTTTACGACTCCATCAGCATTCTGAATAACCGGATATACACCAATGAAAATATCCGAAAAAAGGGAAAGCGGATTGAAATGGCTTTAAAAGACAAACAGAGTCATGAAGAAATTGCTTTATCATTTACTCCACAAAAAGACGGAACGTGTAAGATTCAACAGAAAGGAACAGAAGAAATAGTATACAGCAAGGAAAGAACTCCGGTGACACTTGTTAATGCGGAAGATGACTTTCAGCAGTTCTTCCGTCAGGATTCAGCTTACCTGCAAGGGTATATAGACGGATACGATCCCCGTTTAGGGTTCGACACCGGTCTTATTTACCTGTCAAACGAACTCACTCGCGAAGATTATCCGACCGTTATCCAAATAGCTCCGAACGGCAGTTTTAGCTGTCGATTTATTATTAATCATCCGGTAGAATCATCGGTAGTACTGGGAAACAACTGGATTCCATTCTATATCGAACCCGGACAAACTCTCACCATGTATATCGACTGGGAAGCAGTAATGGCACGCAGCCGTGCACGCGACCATTACTTCCCTATCAGGAACACAGCATATATGGGACCATCTGCACCTCTCTCCTACTTACTGAAAGACCTTGACAAACTGATTACTTATCGCTACGAAGACTTGTCGAAATCGCAAAAGACATTCCCCCCCGACCAGTATCAGGAGCACATGAAGCCTATCATTGCACAATGGAAACATATTGCAGATTCCGTAAGGCAAATCTATCAGCCTTCTCTCAAGGCAGTTCATCTGATAAAGAACAAGGTCGATTTACAGGTTGGAAGCACGTTTCTTGGTTTCCTGATGGGTAGAGATTACTATGCAAAACAGGATAGTACCAATCAGGCACTAAAAGTGAAAGAAAACGATTCATATTACAGCTTCTTGAAAGATATGCCGCTCAATGATGCAGTCGTACTTGCGAGTAAAAACGCAAGCATATTCATCAACCGTTTCGAATATATGGATATATTCCGAAAAGCATATCCCTATCAAACCTTTTCTACATCTGACAGCATCGATTATACTTATCCGAAGAAATCCCTGTTGACTTTCCTTAAAGAAAAAGGAGTGAAACTGAATAAGGAGCAGGAAGCGATAAGACTTAAACAGGAGAAGTTGGCCGGAACTACTGTCAAAATCATCATCAAGCAGTTAATTGATGAAAAAGGGAAGACTGCATCGCTCTATGAAAAGGAACAGAAACTCGTACAAGAATATGCAACATTATGTTTGAAGGAATCGGGGAAAAAAGGAGAATCCCAGCAGGATAAAGATAGGCTACGGATAAATATAGATCGGAAATATGATTTAAAGAAAGATTCCATCATTGCTCAATTATATCATATTCCCAATCCATTGCTTTGGCAAATAGCCAAAGTGCGAAGCTTTGACTATGATTTAGGAAATATCAAAGACAGCCAAATAGCACATGAATATGTGGATAGCATCAAACAAACATTCAGCGAACCATTTCTCGTAACAGAAGCCGAACGGATACTAGAAAAGAAACACCCGAAAGACATGACGAAATCTTATCAGCTGCCTGAAGGAAAAGCAACAGAAATATTTCGTAATATCATCAAAAATCATTCCGGTAAGGTGTTGTTTGTTGATTTCTGGGCAACTACTTGCGCACCTTGTCGCGGAGAAATAGAAGCAACTGCCGACCTACGCAAAAAATACAAAGATCATCCGGAATTTCAGTTCATTTATATCACCGGCCAGAAAGATTCGCCCGAGAAAGCCTACAAAAAATATGTAGAGAAGAATCTAAAAGGAGAAGCCTGTTACTATGTATCGGAAACAGAGTTTAACTACCTTCGCCAACTATTTCAATTTAATGCTATACCGCACTACGAACTTGTTGAAAAAGATGGCAGTATATCAAAAGAAGGTTTAAGCAGCCATAGTATCAGGAAATATCTGGATAATCATTTTGAAGTAAAAGGTGAATAGTATCAGGACCTCTAAATAACGGATGCCAATATAAGGCCACCCATAAAAGAATATCAAAAAAAGCGATGCAAAGCACGGAAGCCATCTCATTTTTCCGTACCTTTGCCTCGCTTTTAAATTAAAATCATAGAAATATGGACGATTCAAACCCGCGAACGTGCACAACTAGTATTAATTAAAGCGAACAGAGCCATTGAAGACTGATGCCTCTGCTCGTGTCAAACAAACGAAAGGAGGCAATAAGATGAGAACGTATCTTTATTGTGAGGCTGGCTTTGTGGAAAAAGCACAATGGCTTCCCAACAGCTGGGTAAATGTAGTATGCCCAAACAATGATGACTTTGAATTTCTAACTCAAACTCTCAACGTACCCGAATCATTTCTGAATGATATAGCCGACACGGACGAACGTCCGCGTACGGATACGGAAGGCAACTGGTTGTTGACGATTCTTCGTATCCCGGTAGTGAACAAACAGAATGGCAGTCTGCCTTTCGACACTGTACCGATTGGAATTATCACTAATAACGAGATTATTGTGTCCGTCTGTTATCACAACACGGATTTATTACCGGATTTCATAGAGCATACCCGTCGAAAAGGGATCGTTGTACGCAACAAGCTGGATCTGATTTTCCGGTTAATCTATTCTTCTGCCGTGTGGTTCCTGAAATATCTAAAGCAGATAAACATAGACATCAGTGCCGCAGAAAAGGAACTGGAACGAAGCATCCGTAACGAAGACCTGCTTCGCTTGATGAGACTGCAAAAAACACTTGTCTACTTCAACACTTCCATCCGTGGAAATGAAGTGATGATCGGTAAGTTAAGGACTATTTTTCAGGATACGGATTATCTGGACACTGAATTAGTGGAAGATGTAATTATCGAGCTGAAACAGGCGCTCAATACGGTGAATATTTACAGTGATATCCTCACAGGGACAATGGATGCTTTTGCGTCTATTATCTCCAATAATGTGAATACGATCATGAAACGTATGACAAGTCTGTCTATCGTCCTGATGCTTCCGACATTGATTGCCAGTTTCTATGGCATGAATGTGGATATTCACCTGGAAGAAGTGCCCTTTGCTTTCTCTTTGATTGTGCTCTTTTCCATCGGATTGTCAACGCTTGCGTTTGTGATATTCCGGAAGATTAAGTGGTTCTAAAAGGAGGAACATAAAAAAACAGCTTACCATCTATGATCCTTTATAAGGATTCTTTATGACGGTAAGCTGTAATTATACGTTTTTTATTCTATAGAGAATTAATTAAAAGAGAATGTTTAGAGAGAGAAATTAAAATATTTTATCCTTCTTTATTTGCTTTTCTTCCACCCAACGGAATAGATACCCCAACGAATCCATTAACAGAGTTAGAGTTCTTTCCTAAGAACATATAGTCAGTTCCGACAAACACAGGACCTAATTTCAGACCCAAACCGAAGGACTTACCAGCTGACTGAATAGCTGAATAGCTAAGCGCTACATTAAACCAGCTTTTCGGACGGTAGTTTGCGGAGAATGTTAATTCTGTAAGAGCATCAGGCTGTACAAAACGAGTTGTTGACAATACACCGACTGCTAATTTATTATTGAAGAATCCGTATTCTGCACCTAATACCAAGGTAGAAGCAAGACGAGATTTACGAGATTCTTTAGCATCTCCTACTTCAAGTTGCAACATATCATAGTTAAGCACATCACCTTGTGTCACAAGATCCATGTAATTTTCAGCATCGTTTTGCAACTGATTCAATGCATTTGTAACACTAGATTGTGCATTGGCCGGATCAATCATGCCTGCATAAGTACTTCCTTTAATATCAATTGGATCCGGATTAGCTGATGCTATCTTTGTACTTGATTTAGACCAAGAAATAAAGCCTAAATCAAGAATAGAGGCAGATACAGTCAAATTATCCAGAATTTTATAAGATGCACCTAAGTCGATGCCAAATCCATAACCAGCAATACCTAATTTACCACTGTCAAAGTCGAAATCAGTTACATAGTCTTTACCCTCTTCTTCTTTTAATTCCAGGCCTTTGAAAGAACTCTTCAATTCGGCACCAACAGTTAAGTTTGCATGATAATTATCAAACTTAGCTTTCAATTCTTGAGCCTTTGCAACAATTTCTGCAGAGCTGCCTGACCAATAGCTCTCACTTGACCATTGATTGATTTGTTGATCAGTAGGCAAATTAGCACTCATCGCAATTTTATTAAGTTTCAACTCCATGTTGCCGATACCTAATAAAGCCTTAACTCTAGCACCAACAGTTAAACGACTATTAATCTGACGTGAAAGTCCTAAACCTATTTCCGTATAGGCATTGATATTCAGTTGCTGACCACTAATATCATAGTTGCTATTTCTCCAGTTATCCTCAATTGTTTCCATTTGATTCAGGAAACTGAACATATTCTTAGTCAAGTTAGCACCGATATCTGTACGCAGACCGATATTGAATGACCAGAAGTTCTTACCTTTGTACCATCCTGCAGAGAGAATCTCCGTACTGAAGTTCACATTCAACTTATTATTATCTTTCAGACGATTCATAAAATCTGGTTTAGTATAGAAATCGTCACCATCATCAATAATATCGATGATATCCTGATAGCCTAATGAAGTAGAACCGACAGTTGCATTAACAGCACCAATCACCGGAAGGTTGAAATAACCTTTCGTCGGTGTTAAAGCCGGATTTAGTTGTTGACGATAATGGGTACCTTCCATGAAATAAGAAGTACGTAAAAACTGTGCATTTGCAGAAAGAGTGCAAACCAACATCATAAAAAATACCCCAATGATTTTAGAAGACCACAATAGTTTGTTCGTTGCCATGATTTTAAACTTTTTAATTCTTATTATTGTTTGCAAAGATATAGTATTTCAATAACAAATAAAAGCACTAGGCAACACTTTTTCAGCCTAAACAGAACAATTTTAGGGTTATCCGTAACAAAATCGTGCTTATTTTGCAAAAAAATGTAGAATGTTTGTGCAAAATGAAACAAAGTGACTTTAGAAGTTCAAAGTTAGCTGTCCATCTCCTAATAGATTGAACGTCATTCGATGGTAAGGAGTGGTTCCACGTTCGGCAATGGCGGCGCGATGTTTTTTAGTTGGGTAGCCTTTATTGTGATCCCAGTCATAATAAGGAAACTCTTCGTGGAGACGGTTCATATAATCATCTCTGTATGTCTTGGCTAAAATAGAAGCCGCAGCTATTGAAAGAAATTTCCCGTCGCCTTTCACTACCGTGGTATGGGGGATGCCGGGATATTTAGTGAAACGGTTTCCGTCGATTAGTAAATGCTGTGGGCGGGTAGTCAGTTGGTCCACTGCACGATGCATAGCTAAGAAAGAAGCCCGCAGGATATTTATTTCATCAATTTCTTCCGGTGACACAATGCCAACTGCCCAAGCTATCGCTTCCTTCTCTATTCCCTCTCGTAGTGCATAACGTTGCTTTTCCGACAGTTGCTTGGAATCATTCAACAGTTCATTCTTAAAATCTTTCGGAAGAATAACCGCAGCAGCGTATACTGCTCCCGCCAAACATCCACGACCGGCCTCATCACATCCGGCTTCAATCAGATTCTCGTTCAAATAAGGTAATAACATATTTATCGCTTCTATTTTGACACAAAGGTAATTCAAATTAAAAAAGGAGACTTGTTTTGCCTCCTTTTTCTTACTTCTTTCCTGCTTTTTTTAGAATAAACTCCAAGCAACAGTAAGCCCTGCCATTACAATGGCTACCATGCTCATTAGCTTTATTAAGATATTCAAGCTCGGCCCGGATGTATCTTTAAACGGATCGCCCACGGTATCTCCTACTACGGTTGCTTTATGAACTTCACCGCCTTTTCCTCCAAAGTTTCCTTCTTCTACATATTTCTTTGCATTATCCCATGCACCACCGGCATTAGCCATAAAGATTGCCAGTACGAAGCCACTGCTCAAGCCACCAATCAGCAAACCGAGCACACCGGGAACACCGAAAATAAGACCTGTAAGGATAGGGGCAATAATAGCGATTAAGGAAGGCACAACCATTTCACGTTGCGCACCTTTTGTTGATATTGCAACACAACGTTCGTAATCCGGCTCCGCTTCTCCTGTCAAAATACCCTTTATTTCACGGAATTGGCGACGTACTTCATCTACCATGTGCCCTGCTGCACGTCCTACGGCATTCATTGTCAATCCACAGAACAGGAAAGCCATCATGGAACCGAGGAACATACCCGAAAGAACTTTCGGATTCATCAGATGTACTTCATAATAATCCATGAAGTCGATAAAAGTAGCATTCGCCACACTGATGGAACTACCATCCGCAAAGGTCAAATCTACATTACCAAGCCGTGTCAGGCCGATTCGGATTTCTTCAATATAAGAAGCCAGCAAAGCCAACCCTGTCAATGCAGCGGAACCGATTGCAAAACCTTTTCCGGTGGCAGCAGTCGTATTCCCCAATGAATCGAGCGCATCGGTACGTTTGCGGACTTCGGCACCCAAGCCGGACATTTCTGCGTTACCTCCTGCATTATCCGCAATCGGGCCGTAAGCATCCGTTGCCAGAGTGATACCTAAAGTAGAAAGCATGCCGACAGCCGCAATACCGATTCCATACAGTCCCATACCGACATTGGCAAAATCGCCGGCGGAAGCCAACAGATAGGAAGCAATGATACCAATCACGACTGCAATTACCGGAATAGCCGTAGAAAGCATACCTAAACCGATACCGGAGATAATTACGGTGGCGGGTCCGGTCTTACCGCTTTCACTTAGTTTCTGGGTAGGGCGATAGGATTGGGAAGTATAATATTCCGTAGAACGTCCGATGATAATACCTACCACCAGTCCGACTACTACGCCACAAGAAATCCAAATCCAGTTATCAAGTTGCAGAAGCCACAGAATAAGGAATGTAGCAGCAACAATTAATACGGAACTAAGATTCGTGCCGAAAGCCAACGAACCGAGCAGGTCCTTCATAGTCGCATTCTCCTTGGTACGGACAGCAAATATACCTATAATAGAAAGGATAATACCAACAGCCGCGATCAGCATCGGGGCGATCACTGCCTTGAATTGCATCACTGTATCTGCCGAATGGATAAAAGCAGCAGCACCCAGTGCGGCTGTTGCCAGAATCGAGCCACAGTAAGATTCGTATAAATCGGCTCCCATACCGGCCACGTCGCCTACATTATCGCCCACATTATCGGCAATAGTGGCAGGATTACGAGGGTCATCTTCCGGGATTCCGGCTTCTACTTTGCCTACCAAGTCGGCTCCGACATCGGCTGCCTTTGTATAGATACCACCGCCTACACGAGCAAAGAGCGCCTGGGTAGAAGCTCCCATACCAAATGTCAGCATGGTGGTAGTGATTACACAGAGTTTATGAGTAGGTGTCAGCGCATCAGCAGGAATCACTGCATTCAGCAACAGATACCAAAAAGATATATCGAGCAGTCCCAGGCCAACGACCACCAGTCCCATCACGGCACCACTTCGGAAAGCAATTCTTAATCCTGCATTCAGAGAAGTACGGGCAGCATTAGCGGTACGAGCGGACGCGTATGTTGCCGTCTTCATCCCCAAAAATCCGGAAAGCCCGGAGAAGAATCCACCTGTAAGGAAAGCAATGGGAACCCAGGCATTCTGTACATGAAAGCCGTATGCCATAATTGAAAACAAAATAACCAGCCCCAAGAATACCCAACCTACTATTTTGTATTGTTGCTTTAGATAAGACATAGCTCCTTTGCGCACAGCAGCAGCTATTTTTATCATTTGGGGTGTACCTTCACCCTCTTTCATCATTTGCTTATGAAAGTAATAAGCAAAGCAGAGGGCTAACACGGAAGCGACTGGAACGAGCCAGAAAAGAATGTTGTCCATAGGGTCAATTTTTAAAGGATTACGGAGGCTAAAAGTATGGAAATCAATCGAAATAAGCAAGTAAAAAAGAAAGAATTTACAGAGTTGAATCATTCTATTTTTTATACGTCTCTTTGGACAAATGAGCAGATGGTAGTTCTTTTTAGACATAAGAACAAAAGAACATAAAGGCTGCGCTTTGAAAATTATTCCTGTTGCTTATTGAACGGCTATTTTATTTTTTTTTCTTATGTTCTTCTGTCTGAATTAAATTCCCATTTAACCAGAAACTGCCTGGTTTGGAACCAATTGCCACTAATGATTTTATTAGTTATTTTTAAGCAAGCGTTTACCTATTAATAGTTATTTCATTGCCTAACAAATTTTCGTTTGACTATAGTCAAGCGATAGTTCAACATATGTCAAGCGTTCGTTCAACTATAGTCAAACGAAAACTCCTTAGGCAATTGAAAAAATAATATAAGCAAGAGAAAGAAATAAAAGCTGCATACTGACGAGTTATTGCCAGCAATAGTATCTTGGGGTATTTCTGTATAGAAATGAACTAATTTCAGTTCAAATTCAAACAAAGAGATAACGAACAATAGTCAATAACAACTAACTATATGCCATTCTCTGCTTATTCTGCTGGGCAAACTCCATAGGAGTAACTTTAAACTGTTTCTGAAATACTTTGGCGAAGTAAGAAGGAGACTGAAATCCTACCCTGTCACAAATTTCATTGGTGCGCAGTTCTCCCTCCTGCAACAATTCCGCAGCATGTTTTAGCCGGATGATACGGATAAAATCGAGTGAGGAAAGGTCGGTCAATGCCAACGGAATGATCGTAAAAGAGATCCCGCAGATACTTGTCGAACTCGACCCAAGCTACAACATCACGAAAGACTTACGCCTCTAGCTTAGTTTCCGCTATTTCGGCAAGACGTACGCCAATCTTCAGGAAGCGCTCTACTTCAACGGGCGCTGGGAAACGTTCGGAGGAATCAACTGAAACGTAAACAAGCACCTGTCTCTGGGGGCAACAGTCATCAACTTCCTGAATCAGAAAGGAGCCAGCGGAACCATCAACGGTTCGGAACTGATTACGAAAGAAGAAGCTGTCCAATACGCCGGAAATTATATGAGTGGAAACTATTTACGCCCATTCACCGTAGAATTTAGCGCAAGCATTAAATTCTAGTTCATTCCTGACGAATTATAATTATCTTTGCGGCATTCTATGCCCACAAACTAACTAATACCTAATTAATTATTAAAAAACCATGAAGAAACTTTTCGTATTACTTACGGCATTGTTTACCCTGGCACAAATGGACGCCCAGGAAAAGAACGTTATCCGCATCGCAACGGACAACACAGACCTAATTCTCCAAGTAGCTCCCAACGGACGACTTTATCAGGCTTATCTGGGCGATAAGTTGCTGAACGAGAAAGACATCAACAACTTTTCTCCATACGTGAAAGGAGGCAGTGACGGCAGCGTATCCACCCGTGGATGGGAAGTATATCCGGGCTCCGGCGCCGAGGATTATTTTGAACCGGCTGTAGCAATCACGCACAATGATGGAAACCCAAGCACGATTCTCCGTTATGTATCTTCCGAACAAAAAGCAGTGGCAGGCGGCACGGAGACAGTCATCCAACTGAAAGACGATCAGTACCCGGTGGAAGTCACGCTGCATTACATCGCTTATCCGAAAGAAAACGTCATCAAGACGTGGAGTGAAATCAAACATGCTGAAAAGAAACCTGTCACCATCTGGCGTTACGCTTCGACCATGCTTTATTTCTCGGGAAACGAGTATTATCTGACTGAATTCAGCAGCGACTGGGCTAAAGAAGCACAAATGAGCACACAACCTCTATTGTTCGGCAAAAAGGTGATCGACACCAAACTGGGAAGCCGTGCCGCCATGCATACCCACCCGTTCTTCGAACTTGGTTTTGAACAACCGGCACAGGAAACACAAGGACGTGCCATGCTAGGGACTATCGGATGGACAGGCAACTTCCAGTTTACCTTTGAAGTGGACAATGTAGGCAACCTCCGTGTCATCCCCGCCATTAACCCGTACGCATCTGATTATGAACTAAAACCGAACGAAGTATTTACCACTCCCGAATTCATCTTTACTTTCAGCAACAACGGTACGGGCGAAGCCAGCCGCAACCTCCACGCATGGGCATGCAACTACCAACTGAAAGACGGACAAGGCGACCGCATGACTTTATTGAACAACTGGGAAAATACGTACTTCAAATTCGATGAGAAACTGCTTGCCGAACTGATGAAAGAAGCCAAACATCTGGGTGTAGATATGTTCTTGTTGGATGATGGCTGGTTCGGCAACAAGCATCCGCGCAACAGCGACAATGCCGGACTGGGCGACTGGGAAGTGATGAAATCCAAACTGCCGGGCGGTATTCCCGCACTCGTGAAGTCTGCCAAAGAAGCCGGAGTGAAATTCGGTATCTGGATCGAACCGGAGATGATAAACCCCAAAAGTGAATTGTTCGAGAAGCATCCTGACTGGGCTATCACACTGCCCAATCGCGAAACATACTATTACCGTAACCAACTGGTGCTCGATCTTAGCAATCCGAAAGTACAGGATTTTGTGTTTGGCGTAGTGGATAACATCCTGACAGCGAACCCGGAAGTGGCTTTCTTTAAATGGGACTGCAACTCTCCCATCACAAATATTTATTCTCCCTATTTGAAGAATAAACAAGGACAACTTTATATCGACCATGTACGTGGTATATATAATGTATTGGAACGTATCAAAGACAAATATCCGAACGTACCGATGATGCTTTGCTCCGGCGGTGGCGCCCGTTGCGACTACGAAGCATTGAAATACTTCACAGAATTCTGGTGCAGCGACAATACAGACCCGATAGAGCGCCTGTTTATCCAATGGGGATTCTCACAAATCTTCCCTGCAAAAGCAATGGACGCACACGTAACCAGCTGGAACAAGAAGACAAGCGTGAAATTCCGTACCGATGTAGCAAGTATGTGTAAACTGGGCTTCGACCTCGGACTAAAAGAGCTGAATGCGGACGAACAGACTTTTTGCCAAAACGCAGTTGCCAACTGGACACGTTTGAAGAAAGTGATTCTGGATGGTGACCAGTACAGACTGGTTTCTCCATACGATGGTAATCACATGTCTGTCATGTACGCCGCACCGAATAAGAACAAAGCAGTGCTTTATACCTACGATATCCACCCACGTTTCGGTGAGAAGCTGCTCCCGGTTAAACTTCAGGGACTGGATGCGAAGAAAATGTATAAGGTGAAAGAAATCAACCTGATGCCGAATTCTAAATCGAATCTTGCTGCCAATGAGAAGACTTATTCAGGAGATTATCTGATGAAAGTAGGAATCAATGCTTTCACTACCAATCAGGCTTTCAGCCGTGTGATTGAACTGACTGCCGAATAATATTCACCACAGAAGTACGGAGGACACAGCGTTTTATACCATTGATACTAAACAAAGTATATGCGCTGCGTCTTCCGTGTTCTCTGTAGTAAAAAAAACAATAATCAATTAATCCTCTTCAATCTTTACGGCTGTGCCGTTAGCAGTCACCATCAGCATACTGCCACTACCTCCAACTGTCTCATAATCCAAATCAACACCTATCACGGCATTAGCTCCCATTTGAGCTGCTTGTGCCTCCATTTCCTTCAATGCTGTATCTTTTGCCATACGCAGCACTTCTTCATAAGAACCGGAACGACCACCCACAATATCCCGAATACTT
>OLNS01002553.1_pt1 | contig 11740 bp, 8 predicted proteins | sample 1673031 | NCBI WGS metagenome assembly OLNS01 (sample SAMEA3136748, study PRJEB25190) | human gut metagenome | biome: human gut; feature: human-associated habitat; material: faeces | place: Austria | collected 2013
ATCAGAAAGACACTGAGGATCAGGGAAGGCGATCCGCTGGAGATATTTACAGACAGAGAAGGTGAGATTATTCTGAAGAAATATTCACCGATCGGGGAACTGTCTGCATTTGCAAAGCAGTATGCGGAAAGTCTGTCGCAGGTTCTGGAATGCCTGGTGGGGATCTGTGATATGGATCAGGTAGTGGCAGCAGCGGGAAATGGAAAGAAAGAGATTCAGGATGAAGATATTACGGGAGAGCTTGGAGAATTTCTGAAAGAACGAAAAACACGGAATGCCAAAGCCGGGGAAAAAAGATATGTACCGATCGTGAGTGTATCAGAACCTTATAAACAGGAGGTGATCAGTCCGATTCTGTGTGCAGGTGATGTGATCGGTGCGGTTTTTCTGCTGAATCAGGAACGTACGGACAGGTTCAAAGATACAGAGCTTTGTCTTGCGGAATATACGGCAAAGGTTCTGGGCAAACAGATGGAACAATAGGACGATTGTAAACAAAAATAAGCGCATAAATCAGATGCTTCCTTCATAATCTGTGATAGATGAGGAGGGAAAGCATGGGAAAAAAGGGACAAAATGAAGTGTGGATCATGTGGATACTGAAATCTCTTCTGGCAGCATATGTAGTGACCGGAATTCTTTTGATGATACTGGCAATGGCGCTGTATAAATTCGAACTTACGGAAGAAGCTGTGACAGCAGGGATCACAGCGGTCTATCTGCTCTCTACATTTGCCGGTGGACTTGTGGCGGGTAAACTTGCAAAGATCAGACGTTTCTTGTGGGGAATTGTACTTGGAATTCTGTACTTCGCATTTCTGTTACTGATTACATGGGGAATCTATCGTACATTTCACGGAAGTGAAACAGAGATTCTGATGACATTTGCGCTGTGTGCGGGAGGTGGTATGGCAGGCGGAATGATATCCTAAGAAAAAGATTGCGAAACCTATGTCGAAATGTTATAATAACGTAAGTTAAGCAATAGTAAGGAGGGATACGAACATGAAACATGTAAAATCATTGAATAAACCTATGAACAGCAATCTGAAAAAAAGCGGATGCGGCGAATGCCAGACATCATGCCAGTCAGCATGTAAGACATCCTGCACAGTAGGAAACCAGACTTGCGAACAGAGCAAATAATTTAAAAAGATATGGGATACTTGGGACAGCGGTCTTTAGGGTCCGCTGTTTCTTGTTGCCATGCATGTGACGAAAAGGTCCGGTGGACCTTTTTTAGTTGTCTGCGGAATTGTTTTTTGATTATTTGACAACATATGGTTTTTGACGGGTAGAAAGATAACGGGAAATTCCCGATATGAAATAAGAAAAATGAGAAAGGGGTACCAAAGGATATGATTCATCAGTACCGTAATAATGGATATAATATCGTTATGGACGTGTACAGCGGATCTGTACATGTAGTAGATGATGTCTGTTATGACGTGATCGCGGAAGTGAACAAGTCAGAAACAGAACCAACTGCCGGATCGTTAAAAGAAGCGGATGTAAAAGAAAAGCTTTTACAGACACTTGGAAACAAATATGAAACATCCGACATTGAAGATGCATTATCAGACGTGATCGAACTGACAGAAGGCGGTCAGTTATTTGTAAAAGATACATATGAATGCATGATCGAAGAAGTAAAGAAGAGAAAGACAGTTGTAAAGGCACTGTGCCTGCATATTGCACACGACTGTAACCTTGCCTGCAAATATTGTTTTGCAGAAGAAGGTGAATATCATGGCAGAAGAGCCATGATGAGCTTTGAAGTCGGAAAGAAGGCTTTAGATTTCCTTGTGGCAAATTCAGGAAGCAGAGTAAATCTTGAGGTTGACTTCTTTGGTGGCGAACCATTAATGAACTGGGACGTTGTAAAGCAGTTAGTAGAATATGGCCGTTCACTTGAAGAATCTAACCATAAGAAATTTAGATTTACTTTGACAACTAATGGAGTGCTTTTAAATGACGAAATAATGGAATACCTTAATAAGGAAATGTCTAATGTTGTTTTGAGTCTTGATGGTCGTAAAGAAGTTAATGACAGAATGAGACCATTTAGAACAGGAAAGGGAAGCTATGATTTAATAGTTCCTAAATTCCAAAAACTTGCAGAAAGCAGAAATCAGGAAAAATATTACATTCGTGGTACATTTACAAGAAATAATCTGGATTTCTCCAATGATATCATGCATTTTGCAGACCTCGGATTCAAACAGATGTCGATTGAACCGGTTGTTGGAGATGAAAGTGATCCGTATGCGATCAGGGAGGAAGATATTCCTAAGATTATGGAGGAATATGATAAACTCGCCAAGATGATGATCGAACGCGAGAAAGAAGGAAAAGGCTTTAATTTCTTCCATTTTATGATAGATTTAAATGGTGGACCATGTGTGGCAAAACGTTTATCCGGTTGTGGATCCGGAACAGAGTATCTGGCTGTTACACCATGGGGAGACCTCTATCCATGCCATCAGTTTGTCGGACAGGATGATTTCCTGATGGGTAATGTGGATGATGGAATCGTGAAGCCGGAGATTGCTGACGATTTCAGAAGCTGCAATGTGTATTCCAAAGATAAATGCAGAAACTGCTTTGCAAAATTCTACTGCAGCGGCGGATGCATGGCAAACTCTTATAATTTCCATGGTACGATCCATGATACTTATGAGATCGGCTGTGAGATGCAAAGGAAACGTGTAGAGTGTGCGATCATGATGAAGGCAGCACTTGCAGATGAAGAATAATATTTCGAGAGGATGTGTAGGAGAACGATGAAGAAGTCAAAAAGCATACTGAGTTTGCTTCTGGCTGTAATTCTCATCGTCGGACTTGGATTTACTGTGATTACAGGAATTGGCAAATCTAAGTCCGGTGCGATGAAAAACATCAAACTTGGTCTGGATCTTGCCGGTGGTGTAAGTATTACCTATCAGGTAAAAGATAAGAATCCGACCAAAGAAGAGATGAGCGATACGATCTACAAACTGCAAAAGCGTGTAGAACAGTACAGTACAGAAGCAAGTGTATACCAGGAAGGAAATGACCGTATTAACATTGAGATCCCTGGTGTTACAGATGCCAATAAGATTCTGGATGAACTTGGAAAACCAGGTTCCCTTTCATTCCAGACAGCGGATGGAGAAACAGTTCTTACGGGAACAGATGTTAAGAGTGCGTCTGCGAAAACCGGTCAGGATGACATGGGGAATAAAGAATATTCTGTAGAGTTGAATCTGACCAAATCAGGTACCAGCAAATTTGCAACGGCAACGAAAGAAAATATCGGAAAACAGATTGCGATCATCTATGATGGTGAGACAATCTCAAGTCCGGTCGTACGGTCTGAGATCACAGGTGGACAGGCCTATATTACAGGCGACTTCACTTATGAAGAAGCAGATAATCTGGCATCTACGATCCGTATCGGTGGACTGAAACTTCAGCTTGAAGAGCTGCGTTCCAATGTAGTAGGAGCACAGCTTGGAGAACAGGCATTGAATACAAGTTTAAAAGCCGGTATTATTGGTCTGATCCTTGTATTCCTGTTCATGATTTTTGTATACAGACTTCCGGGACTGGCATCAAGCCTTGCGCTGGTCATCTATACAGAGATCGTACTTGTAATATTGAATGCGTTTGATGTAACGCTGACCCTTCCGGGTATTGCCGGTATCATTTTAAGTATTGGTATGGCAGTAGATGCGAATGTTATCATCTTTGCCCGTGTACGTGAAGAGATGGCAAGAGGAAGAAGTGTAAAAGTATCCTTAAAATCAGGATTCCAGAAAGCTATGTCAGCAATTGTTGACGGTAATGTGACAACACTGATCGCGGCTGCGGTTCTGTGGTTTAAAGGTTCCGGAACAGTCAAAGGATTTGCGCAGACTCTGGCAATCGGTATTGTGGTATCAATGTTTACAGCACTGGTGATTACACGTATGATCGTGTTTGCGTTCTATGGAATCGGAATCCGAAAAGAGAGTCTGTATTACCATAAGATGAAAGAAAGAAAGCCAATCAACTTCCTTGGCAAGAAGAAGGTGTTCTTCAGTATTTCTATTGCAATGATCCTTGCAGGATTCGTGGTTATGGGAGTACATTCTGCCCAGGGTAACGGGGCATTGGCTTACAGTCTGGATTTCAAGGGCGGAACATCTATGAATGTGAAGTTTGACAAAGATTATTCAATCGATGAGATTGATAAAGAGATCGTTCCTGTTGTAGAAAAAGTGACAGGAGATCATAATATCCAGACACAGAAAGTATCCGGAACAAAACAGGTAGTCATCAAGACAGTAACTTTAAGTCTGTCTGAACGTGAGAAGGTAAATAAGGCACTGGAAGATAATTTTGGTGTAAAAGAATCTGATATCACAGCGGAAAATATCAGTTCAACGATCAGTAATGAGATGCGTCAGGATGCAGTGATCGCAGTGATCGTGGCAACAATTTTCATGTTGCTTTATATCTGGTTCCGTTTCAAAGATGTACGTTTTGCTACAAGTGCGGTGCTGGCATTATTACATGATGTACTGGTTGTACTGGCATTCTATGCAGTATCCAGAATCTCAGTCGGAGGTACATTTATTGCTTGTATGCTGACGATTGTAGGTTATTCGATCAACGCGACGATCGTAATCTTTGACCGTATCCGTGAGGAACTTCCGCTTATGAAGAGAAATACAGATCTGTCAGAACTTGTAAATAAGTGTATTACACAGACACTGACAAGAAGTATTTATACTTCACTGACAACATTTATCATGGTTGCGGTACTGTTTATTATGGGTGTAAGTTCTATTCGTGAGTTTGCAGCACCTCTGATGGTAGGTATCGTCTGCGGTGGATATTCTTCTGTATGTGTTACAGGAGCACTGTGGTATGTAATGAAGACGAAAGTCGGCAAAAAAGCACAGCCAAAGAAAAAGAAAAAATAGATCATAAAATGATCCGGGAAGCAGTTATGCCTATTGACAGGGCATAACTGCTTTTTTTAAAATAGAAATATAATATTCTGACGGACAGATACAAAGGGGATAAAGATAAATGGAACGATGGGTTCTGCTGCGCAAAGGTGCAGATTTTGAAGCGATAGGAAAGAAATATCAGATTAGTCCGAGACTGGCATGCCTGATCCGCAACAGGGATGTGATCGGAGAAGAGGCAATCGAACGTTATCTGAATGGAACGATCAGTGATCTGTATGATGGGATGCTGATGAAAGATGCGGATAAGGCGATTGACATTTTGAAAGAAAAGATTGCAGAGGAGAAGAAAATCCGGGTGATCGGAGATTATGATATTGATGGTGTGAATGCGACGTATATTTTGCTGGAGGGGCTGGAACGTCTCGGGGCATATGTGGACAGTGATATTCCGGACCGCATAGGTGACGGATATGGTCTGAATCGGCATCTGATCGACCGGGCTTACGATGCCGGAATCGATACGATCATTACCTGTGATAATGGAATCGCAGCAGCAAATGAGATTGCATATGGCAAAGAACTGGGCATGACGATCATCGTAACGGATCATCATGAGATCCCGTTCGATGAAATAGACGGAGAAAAGATATACAGACTTCCACCAGCGGATGCAGTGATCGATCCGAAGCAGAAGGACTGTGTATATCCGTTCAAGGGACTCTGTGGCGCGGCGGTTGCATATAAACTGATGGAGGCGTTGTGGGAAAGCATGGGGAAAGATTCCACTGATCTGGATGATCTGATTGAAAATGTTGCAATCGCAACAGTCGGTGACGTGATGGATCTGGAGGATGAGAACCGGATCTTTGTCAAAGAAGGACTGCAGATGCTTAAGCGAACGAAGAATCCGGGACTGAAAGCACTGATAGAATGTACAGGAATTGATAAAGAAAGTCTGAATTCTTATCATATAGGGTTTGTTCTGGGCCCCTGTATCAACGCAAGCGGGAGGCTGGATACAGCAAAGCGGGCACTGAAACTTCTGCGGGTGCGTACACAGAAAGAAGCGGATATTCTTGCGGGTGATTTAAAAGCATTAAATGACAGCAGAAAGGATATGACCGAAGAAGCAGTAAAGCTTGCGAAAGAACAGGTGGAGACGACAGATTTATCCGACGACAGGGTACTGGTCATCTATCTGCCGGATTGTCATGAAAGCCTTGCGGGGATTGTTGCGGGAAGAATAAGGGAATGCTATTACAAACCGGTATTCGTACTGACGGATGCAGAGGATGGTGCGAAAGGATCCGGACGGTCGATCGACGGATATCATATGTATGAGGAACTGAATAAATGCAAAGATATCCTGACGAAGTTTGGCGGACACCGGCTGGCAGCAGGACTTTCTCTGGAAAAAGAGAATATCGCAGAATTCCGGAGAAGACTGAATGAGAACTGCACCCTGACGGAAGAAGAAATGAAAGAAAAAGTCACGATTGATATGGAGATGCCGTTTCTTTGTGTGACGGAAGAACTGGTGAAAGAGCTGGAACTTCTGGAACCATTCGGAAAAGGGAATACAAAGCCGATATTTGCCGCACGCGGAGTGACGCTTCTGGGAGCGAGAATACTTGGAAAGAACAGAAATGTACTGAAGATAAAGGCACAGGATGCAAACGGAAGTGTCATAGAAGCCATGCTGTTCCAGAATGTGGAAGGATTCTTAAAGAATATGGAAGAGACCTACGGGCGCATGGAGGTGGATGCTCTTTTACAAGGCAGAGGCGGTCATATAAAAATTGCGGTGACTTATTATCCCGATATCAATGAATATATGGGAAAGAGAACACCGCAGATTGTGATCACACATTACCGTTAAGCTGGTTTCTCTCGTTGCAGTGTGAAAACCATAGATTGAAAATCAGAACGAGTAATGGTATACTTAAAGTTGTATTTTAGACAGAAATGGAGAGAGTATCATGAAACCGATAGAAGAGTATGTAAGAAGTATTCCGGATTTTCCGGAACCGGGAATTATATTCAGAGACGTAACAAGCATCCTTCAGGATGCAGATGGATTACATCTGGCGATAGACCTGATGCAGGAAAAATTAAAAGACGTGGATTTTGATGTGGTTGTAGGACCGGAATCAAGAGGATTTATCTTTGGTGTACCGATCGCATATAATCTGCACAAGCCATTTATCCCAATCAGAAAAAAAGGAAAACTCCCATGCGAGACGGTTTCTGTTGAATATGAACTGGAGTATGGCACAGCCACGATCGAGATGCACAAAGATGCAATCAAGCCGGGGCAGAAAGTGGTTATTATTGATGACCTGATTGCTACAGGCGGAACCAACGAGGCTATGGTGAAGATGATCGAAAGCCTCGGCGGAGAAGTGGTAAAAGCAGTATTTCTGATGGAACTTGCCGGGTTAAAAGGAAGAGAAAGATTAGAAGGATATGATGTGGACGCTGTGATCACATATCCTGGAAAATAAAAAGAGAGAAATCAAGGGAAGGAGGCGTTAATATGTCTGATAAGACAACCTATGAATCACTGGACAACCGGATCGCACCGGAAGCACTGACAGAAGATCACACGAAAGGGCTTGCAGTTGTAGACGGGCATGCGGTAAAATCTCAGGAAGATTATGAGGACCCGAACCGGTTATATGACATGTTAATTGCCCGTATCCGAAAGTATCATCCGTCCACAGATGTTTCCATGATTGAAAAGGCTTATAAGCTGGCGGTAAAGGCGCATGGAGATCAGCGCAGGAAATCCGGAGAACCATATATCATCCATCCTTTGTGGGTAGCGATCATTCTGGCTGATCTGGAGATGGATAAAGAGACGATTGCGGCAGGTATGCTGCATGATGTGGTAGAAGATACAAAGTTTACGGAAGAAGATATCCGGAGGGAATTTGGAGATGAGGTAGCACTTCTGGTAGATGGAGTTACCAAACTGGGAAGACTCTCTTATTCATCGGATAAACTGGAGGTACAGGCAGAAAACCTGCGTAAGATGTTCCTTGCCATGGCGAAGGATATCCGTGTGATCATTATCAAACTGGCAGACCGTCTGCATAATATGCGTACCTTGCAGTTCATGACGCCGGCAAAGCAGAAAGAAAAAGCGAAAGAGACGATGGACATCTATGCGCCGATCGCACAGCGTCTTGGTATATCTAAGATCAAGACGGAACTGGATGACCTGGCACTTAAGTATTCCCAGCCGGAGGTGTTCTATGACCTGGTGAACCAGATCAATGCAAGAAAGACAGAGAGGGAAGAATTCGTAGAGCAGATCGTAGAAGAAGTATCGACACATATGAAGAATGCGAATATCAAAGCAGAGGTCAACGGACGTGTTAAACATTTCTTCAGTATCTATAAGAAGATGGTGAATCAGGATAAGACGGTTGACCAGATCTATGATCTGTTTGCTGTGCGTATCATAGTAGAATCTGTAAAAGACTGTTATGCGGCACTGGGTGTGATCCATGAGATGTATACGCCGATTCCGGGACGTTTTAAAGACTATATTGCTATGCCGAAGCCGAATATGTACCAGTCACTGCATACGACACTGATGAGTTCGGTCGGACAGCCGTTCGAGATCCAGATCCGTACAGAAGAGATGCATAAGACAGCTGAATATGGTATTGCGGCGCATTGGAAATATAAAGAGTCGAATGACGGTAAGAAGAGTGTTGAAGCACAGGAAGAAGAGAAGTTAAGCTGGCTGCGCCAGATCCTGGAATGGCAGAGAGACATGTCGGATAACCGGGAATTCCTGAATCTGATCAAAGGTGACCTTGATCTGTTTGCAGAAGATGTGTATTGCTTTACACCGCAGGGAGATGTCAAGAACCTGCCGAATGGTTCGACGCCGATCGACTTTGCTTATGCGATCCATAGTGCAGTTGGAAATAAGATGGTTGGAGCCAGAGTGAACGGAAAACTGGTCAATATCGATTATAAAATTCAGAACGGGGATCGAATTGAGATCCTGACTTCACAGAATTCCAAGGGGCCAAGCAGGGACTGGCTGAATATTGTAAAAAGTACACAGGCAAAGAACAAGATCAACCAGTGGTTTAAAAAAGAATTCAAAGAAAGTAATATCATCCGTGGAAAGGATATGATCGCTACATACTGCAAGGCAAAGAGTATCAATCTTACAAATATTATTCAGCCGAAGTACCAGGAGATCGTGCAGAAAAAATATGGATTCAAAGACTGGGAATCTGTGCTGGCGGCAATCGGTCACGGAGGATTAAAAGAAGGACAGGTAGTAAACCGGCTTGCAGAAGAGTATGGAAAAGATCACAGACAGGCAATTACGGATGAAGTTGTTCTGGAGAGAGTGGCTGAGGCTGCAAAGAATAAGGTGCATATTGCCAAGTCCAAGAGCGGTATTGTAGTCAAGGGAATTGATGATATGGCGGTCCGTTTTTCCAGATGCTGTAATCCGGTACCGGGAGATGAGATTGTCGGATTCGTTACCCGTGGAAGAGGTCTGTCCATTCACCGTACAGACTGTATCAATATGATACATCTGTCCGAAGCGGAACGCGCAAGACTGATTCCGGCAGAGTGGGAGACGGAAGTGACAGAAAAATCAGGAGGTCAGTATCTTGCCGAGATCAAGATGTATGCCAATGACCAGCAGGGACTTCTGATGGAGATTTCCAGAATTTTCACAGAAGAAAATGTGGATGTTAAATCTATGAATGTCCGTACCAGCAAGAAAGGAACAGCAACAATTGAGATGGGATTCATCGTTCACGGCCGTGAAGAACTGGAGCGTATCGTGAAGAAATTGCAGCAGCTTTCCGGAATCATAGATATAGAAAGGGCAACAGGATAAAAGTATGAAGATAAAAAAATACGTGGTTGGAATGATTGGTACGAATTGTTATCTGGTGATTAACGAAGAGACAAAAGAGTCGGTCATGGTTGATCCGGGAGCTTATCCGGCGAAGGTAAAGAATGCGGTAAAGGAGCAGGGACTGAAACTGAAAGCGGTGCTTTTGACACATGCACATTTTGATCATATTATGGGACTTTCTGATGTGATGGAAGACGTAAAAGTTCCGGTATATGTAGAAGAAGCGGACCTTCCGATGATGACGGACGGTGAAAGTAATCTGTCTTCTGCATATGTGCGTGGAGGATACCGGTTTGAAGAGGCGGTTCCGGTCAGTGATGGGCAACAGCTGGAAATTGCAGGTTTTCAGTTCCGTGTGATCCATACACCGGGACATACACCGGGTGGATGCTGTTATTATATGGAACAGGAAGGCGTTCTCTTTAGCGGTGATACATTATTCCAGACATCGGTTGGCCGTTCAGACTTCCCGGGCGGAAGCGCATCGGCATTGGTTCGTTCTGTAAAGGAGAAACTGTTGGTACTACCGGAAGAGACACATGTATATCCGGGGCATATGGAAGAAACGACGATCGGTTATGAAAAACTCCATAATCCATTTATATAATGAATGTTGGCAAAAGACAGTGATAAAAAACAGAATGGAGAATTAAAATGATTCAGATTATATGTAAAAGCGAGTCTTATACTTATAATGCGTATCATATATTAAAGGCTTTTTATCCGTCGCAGGAAGTATCCTGCAAGACGGATGAAGAAGCCTCTAATTATGTAACGGTACAATTACCGGATGGTCAGGAAATTTTTGCAGAAACGGAGAATCTGCAAACGGAGAAAAAGCGGCAGACAGACCTGAATCTGTATGACCAACTGGAGAAGATCACCGGAGAACCACTTGCATGGGGAGTGCTTACGGGCGTACGTCCGACCAAGCTTGCTATGCAGAAGCTGGAAGCCGGCTGGAAAAAAGAAGATTATATCAGATGGGCATGGGAAAGCGCAAGAGTAAGAAAAGAAAAGGCAGTGCTTGCATGGGAGATTGCCGAGAGGGAGCGGAAGATTCTGGAAGAACTGGATTATGAAGAAGGGTACAGCTTGTATGTAGGAATCCCGTTCTGTCCGTCGGTCTGTTCTTATTGTTCTTTCAGTTCCGGACCGCTGGATCGCTGGAAAGAAAAAGTAGATGTATATGTAGATACACTTTGTAAAGAGTTGGAATTTATCGCAGAGCGTTCAAAAAATAAAAAGCTGAATACAATCTACATCGGCGGAGGTACACCGACTACTCTGACGGCAGAGCAGCTGGAACGACTGATGGGATGGATTGATGAGAAATTTTCGAGAGAACATCTGTTGGAGTATACTGTAGAAGCAGGAAGACCAGACAGCATAACAGAAGAAAAATTAAAGGTCATAAAGAGCCACGGCATTACTAGGATTTCCATCAATCCGCAGAGCATGCAGCAGAAGACACTGGATGCGATCGGAAGAAAGCATACCGTAGAAGAGATAAAAGAGGCCTATGCATTGGCCAGAGAGACCGGATTCGATAATATCAATATGGATATTATCGCAGGACTTCCGGGGGAAGATATTTCTGATATGGAAGATACACTGGCTCAGATCGCTCAGATGAAGCCGGATAGTCTGACGGTGCATTCACTGGCAATCAAGAGAGCGGCCAGAATGGAAATGAGAGATTTACACCGGGATGTGAAGGAGACACATGACATCCTTTCCGGCATGATCGAAAAGGCAGCAAAAACAGCAGAAGAGATGGAACTTTTCCCGTATTATCTGTACAGACAGAAGAATATTGCAGGGAATTTTGAAAATGTTGGTTATGCAAAGGTTGACAAAGCCGGAATATACAATATACTTATTATGGAAGAAAAAC
>OLNS01002602.1_pt1 | contig 11576 bp, 10 predicted proteins | sample 1673031 | NCBI WGS metagenome assembly OLNS01 (sample SAMEA3136748, study PRJEB25190) | human gut metagenome | biome: human gut; feature: human-associated habitat; material: faeces | place: Austria | collected 2013
AAAATAACAAAAAAGGAGAAGATGTGAAATGATGAATAATGCTGAAATCGGAAAAGCAATGGTAATCAAATTGGACCCGGTTCTGCCGGAGTATCCGACCTTCAAAGAAGGTGTAAGAAGAGCTCCAATGAGAGAACTTACTCTGAACAAACGTGAAATCAAATTGGCGGTTGCCAATGCTTTGAGATATGTACCGGAAGAACTGCACGAGCAGCTTGCTCCTGAATTCTTAGACGAACTTCTGACAAGAGGTCGTATCTATGGATATCGTTTCATGCCAAAGGAAAGAATTTACGGAAAACCAATCGATGAATATAAAGGAAAATGCGTAGAAGGTAAAGCATTCCAGGTTATGATTGATAACAACCTTGACCATGAAGTTGCTTTATATCCTTATGAATTAGTAACTTATGGAGAAACAGGACAGGTTTGCCAGAACTGGATGCAGTATCAGTTAATCAAAAAATATCTGGAAGAACTGCTTACTGTTCTGAATTTGCAGGAGCGCAGAAATCACTTGCCGAGCCAGTTATCCGGTGGTCAACAGCAGAGAGTAGCGATTGGACGAGCACTTATTACCAGACCGTCACTCATACTCGCTGATGAGCCGACAGGAAATCTGGACACACAGAACAGTAGTGAGGTCATTGCATTGCTGAAAGAGGCATCGAAAAAATACGAACAGACTATCATCATGATTACTCACAATCGCAGCATCGCACAGACTGCAGATCGTGTATTGCAGGTATCAGATGGTGTACTAACTGATTTCGGGAGGTGTAGGGAATGAGAAGTTATTTAAGTCTTGTGCCCATCTCTGCAAAAGTACATAAACGTCAGAGTCGAATGACACGAATTTGTATCATTCTTGCGGTGTTTCTCGTAACATCTATCTTCTCTATGGCTGATATGTGGACGGATGCAGAAACAACAGCAATGCGTCATAATCATGGAGACTGGCATATTGCTTTACAAAATGTTTCGGAGGATGAAGCAGAACAGATTAGAAAGAACTCTGGAGTTGCAGTTTCTTCTTGGTACGATGAGATAAATACCGATGCAGAACAGAATTATTACATAGATGGTAAAAATGCAGTTTTATATGGCATTGAGGAAAGCTACATTACAGATATTATGAAGTATCCGACAGAGGGAGTGTACCCGCAGAATGAAAATGAAGTTGCTCTTAGTGCTGATGCAAAAGAACTTTTTAGTGTAAAGATTGGAGATGAAATTACTTTAGATACTCCTATGGGAGACGTTAAATATACCATTTCCGGATTTTATGAGGATGATACAGAGTATAACGATATTATTGGTGGATGCTGTGTGTTTATGAATCGGAAGGCTTTTGACGAAATCCGTAGGCTTAACGGTATAGAGTCTGCATCTCAATTCTACATTCGTTTCCAAAATGAAAACGGTCTGAAGAAAACGATTGCAGATATAATGCAACAATATAATCTGACTGCCGAAAATGTAAAGGAGAATACAGCTGTTTTAGGAATGTTGGGAGCCAGCAGTAACGAAAGTGTAAATGGACTTTATCCATTGGCAGTGGCTTGTTTTGTTATTATATTGATTGCAGGTGTATTTATGATTTCAAGCTGTATGAATAGCAATGTGGCACAACGGACAAAGTTTTTCGGTATGATGCGTTGTATTGGTGCAAGCAAGCAGCAGATAATCCGTTTTGTCAGGCTTGAAGCACTAAACTGGTGTAAAACGGCAATCCCGATGGGCTGTGTATTAGGGATAGTGACCTGTTGGATATTATGTGCAATCTTAAGGTTTTTTGTGAAAGGTGAATGGGTTGATATGCCACTTTTTGCGGTAAGTATAAACGGTATTCTTTGCGGCGCTTTAGTTGGTGTCATTACTGTATTTATTGCAGCCCATTCTCCGGCGAAGCAAGCAGCTATGGTTTCTCCGGTTGCGGCGGTATCTGGCAATGCAGATATGTCTAAAAATGTTAATCATGCAGCCAAAACAAGATTTTTAAAAGTTGAAACATCACTGGGCATCCATCATGCAACCGGCACGAAGAAAAATTTATTCCTTATGACAGGATCCTTCGCACTTATGATCGTGCTTTTTTTGGCATTTTCTGCCTGCCTTGATCTTGTGCATAAGCTTCTCCCATCAGTGACCAGCAAATTCACACCGGATATTACAATTGCAAGCCAAGATGACACGAATTCTTTGGATGGGAATCTTCCGGAAAAAATAGCTGAAATAGAGGGCGTAGAATCGGCTTTTGGTATGATGACACGCACAGCATTATCCGTTGAGGTTAATGGCAATGAAACAGAAATTGATTTGTTTTCCCATGATAAGACTCTGCTTGATACATTCAAGAAGTCAGTAATCAGCGGTGATATATCAAGAGTTTATGAAGATGGGAATTATGCGATGGCAGTATATAATCAAGATAACCGTTTGGATGTCGGGGATAAAATTAAGATTGGAAACCAAGAACTTGAGATTGTCTGCGTTACTTCCGAGGGTGTAGGAAGTGTCAGCGGTGCACCGACTGTGGTCTGCTCGGAAAAAACCTTTATGCGTCTGACGGGAGAGTGCAGATTTGCTATGATAAGTGTAGTATTGAAAAAAGATGTATCGGAGGCGGCAGTAAGTAAAATTCGTGATTTGGCGGGCGATTATTTATTTGTAGATAACCGGGAAGAAAATAGTGACATCAACGGTTCTTATTGGGTATTCCGAATTGCATCATATGGCTTTCTGGCAATCATTTCTCTGATTACGGTGCTGAATATTACAAACAGTATTTCCATGGGTGTATCTGCAAGGATAAAGCAATATGGAGCTATGCGTGCTGTTGGTATGGGAAGCGGGCAGGTTGCGAAGATGATAACTGCTGAAGCAGTCACATATGCTATCTGCGGCACAGCTGCCGGAATTGTACTTGGGCTGCTACTTCACTATCTGATTTATGCAAAGGTTGTTATTACTCATTTTGGCGGTTCATGGAATATTCCTTTTACTGCTATTGCAATTGTACTTTTACTGGTTGCTTTCTCATGTATTGTGGCGATATATGCTCCAGCAAAACGTATCCGCAATATGGCAATTACGGCAACAATCAACGAATTATGATGCATAGTTGGTAGGAGAGATATAAAAATGTGAAAGTTTTATTATTAACATTTGAGGAGAATGAAGAGGATACTCTTACCCGTATTTTGTCGTGTATAGGTAATAGAACAGAGATTTTGGAATATGAAGATAAAGGTATACTTCAATTTGAAGGACTTTGTATTGACAAGTATAAGCGGAACGTGGTTCGTGAGGAAAATGAGATTGAACTGACATATACTGAGTTTGAAATTCTATTGTTGTTAGCCAACAATCCAGGCAGAGTGTTTAGCAAAGAGCAGATATATGATAGTGTTTGGAAAGAACCATATTCCGGCGATTACAATATTGTCATGAGTCATATTCGCAACATACGGGAAAAGATAGAAGATAACCCAAGCAAGCCAGTTTACATACAGACGGTTTGGGGAGTCGGTTATAAATTTAATAACAAACTAAAATGAGCAGGTATTGCAGAGTGTTTGTAATATCTGCTTTTTATATGGCTGATAATAATGTTAATATCACAAAATGAAGATTTTTCTTGATAAAAAACGTGGCAAGGTATAGTATAAATATACTAGGTGTATTGTGCACATTTTGGATTGAGGTGTCGCAAATGAGGATTGTTGATTTATTTTCAGGAGCAGGTGGATTAACCTTTGGTTTCTACTATAATAGAGAAAATAACACATTTGTTAGAAATGAAAATTGTAATATTATTTTTGCGAATGAATATGATCATGCGGCAGCAGAATCGTTTCGTATTAATTTCCCGGATATTAATATGATTAATCAAGATATAAAGGAATTAACAGAAGAACAGGTCAGAGCATTAATAGGAGAAGAAGAGGTTGATTTAATTATAGGAGGTCCGCCGTGTCAATCCTATAGTACTATTGGTCGTAGAGTATATGATGATAAAGCAAAATTGTATAATGAATATTATAGGATGCTGTCAATAATTAGACCTAGAATGTTTCTATTTGAAAATGTAAAAGGAATGTTATCAATGAAAGATGAAAAAGGGAATTTGGTCATTGATAATATAAAAAATATGTTTGAGAATATCAATGAAGAATTAGGATATAATATTGTGTATGATACAATAGATGCTGTGAATTACGGAGTTCCACAGCATAGAGAAAGAGTATTTATTATTGGCATTAGAAATGACTTAGATATAGAGTGGGATTTTAATCAATTAGAAGTAGAGCCAGAACAATTAACTTTGGAGGAGGCTATATCGGATTTGCCGCATATTGCATCTGGAGAAAATATTCATGAATATGGAGAGGAACAGCCGGAAAATGATTATCAAAGATTGATGCGAGGTACAAATACTGAACTTTCCGCACATTTTTTAGCTGTATATGGGGATAAAATACAGACAATTATGGATAATGTAATCCAAGGGGAGGGAAAGGATTACATTAATTCTTTGGTTGATCAAGGCATACTAGAAGAGCAATATAGATTAACCTCTGGATATAAAAATACATATGGAAGGTTATATGCGAATCAACCCTGTACAACCATTACAAATAATATGTCAACGCCATCTGGTTTAAGATGTATACACTATGAACAAAATCGAGCTTTAACACCTCGTGAAGGAGCACGAATTCAGTCTTTTCCGGATTGGTTTCAATTTACGGGAAATAAAAGAGAAATAAAAACACAAATAGGAAACGCAGTACCACCATTACTAGCGATGAAGTTTGCAGAACAGTTGGAGGAAATTTTAGGATAGTGGGGTGAAATCGTGCAGAATACAGAAAGTACAATTTATTTTAATTTTTCATATTTTGCGTTACGCCTTTTGGGAAAAGGGTTGTATTCTAATCATTGGACGGCAATTGCTGAGTTGGTGGCTAATGGATTAGATGCACAGGCGGATTCTGTAAAAATCTATATAAATTTAATAGATCAAGAAAATGCTTCAATTGAAATTTTTGATAATGGTTCAGGAATGGATTACAATGATTTATCTGAAAAATATGTACTTATTGGGAAAGATAAGCGAGAAGATGACCAGATAAGTGAAGAGATAAAGAAACAATTAATGGGCAGAAAAGGGATTGGAAAGTTAGCTGCTCTATATATGTCTAATAAATATTATTTGGTTTCAAAGAAAAACGGTAAAGAAACGGCATGGTGTTTAGATGCATCGAATGTTAAAGATTCGGATATTCCAAAACTTGATAAGTGTATAGTATCAAATATAGGGATAGAATGTTATCAAGAATGGGAAAAAATCCAGACGGGTACATTAATAAGATTGACTAATGTAAATCTTACAAATTTTGGTGTAAAAACATTAGAAGGATTAAAAGCTAGGCTATCTGATTTTTATTTAACAGATGAGTTAAAGGGAAAAATAGAAGTTTGTGTTATAAATAATGCTGGTGATAATATAAGCTTTGAGGAAGTAAAAAAATCAATTGCTTTTAAAAATTTTTATGCTTTTTACAATAATACTGATGTGGATTTAGAATCTAAATTATCTAAGTATGTAAAAATCGGTAGTACAATTGAAGAGATAACAGAGATTCCTAGAAAAGTCCAAGTATTAGATGCGAATAATTATGAAATAGAGGGTAAGAAAAATTTTATAAAAGCTGACGGAACACTAACAAAAGAAAAAATGCCATATCGTATGACTGGATGGATTGGTATTCATACATCGATTAAAAAGGTAGAGGCACAGTGGAATGATGAGGAATATCTAAAAAATAAAGTATATAGACCGAATCAGCTGAGATTATATGTTCGAAATAAATTGGCAGTTGAAAACTTTCTTGATTATGTGAAAAATACACAGGCATTTGCAAATTATATTGAGGGTGAAATCAGTTTTGATATATTGGATGATAATGAATTAGGAGATATTGCAACTTCAAACAGACAAGGATTTGTTGAAGACAATGAAAGAGTTCAGTTATTGATTGATATATTAAAACCAATTATTAATGCACTTATTCGTGCAAGATCTAATATTGGTACACAAATAAATAATGAGGAAAAAGAATTTCGAAGAGCGGAAACTGAGAGAATAGAAAAGGAAAGAAGGGAAGAGGAAGAGAGACGCATCAAGGCAGAACGAGAGAGAGAAGCTGCAGTTGCACAAAAAGAACAAGCGGAAAAAGAAAAAAATGAGCAAGAAAAGAGAGCAGAATTATTAAATGCACATTTGGGAAGTGAGAAGAAAAGAAATCATTTTTTAGTAGATTCACTTGATGAGGATCAAATAAATTTTGCTAAACGGTTGCATATGATACGCATAAATTCTTCTACGATTTCTAAAGTTGTAAAAAACAATGTCATGAAATTAAAACGAGGAAAATTCAAAGAAGAAGATGCATGGGATTGTTTGAAAAAAATTTCTTATTTAAATTCGAGAATGCAGGCTGTATTAGAATATAGTGCAATGGCACAATTTAATACTAAAGAAGAGTTTATGGAAGGGAATCTTTTTGACTTCATAGAAGAATATGCCATGAATATTTTGAATCGTTCTGACAGGCTTAAAGTTCAGGTCGTTCGAAGTGATACTGAGGGAATAGAAATGAAATTCGTTCCACAGAATATTGCTATTATTTTGGATAATGTAGTTAGCAATTCCACAAAATATAATGCGAATGAATTAAGAGTTTTATTAGGAAAAGATGAAAAACAATATACAATAGATTTTATTGATGACGGTGATGGTGTTAGTTCTGATATAGCTGACTTGAATGAACTGTTTGAGTTTGGTAAAGGATATACTTTAACAGGAACTGGCGTGGGTTTGTATCATATAAAAGATATTGTAGAAAAAGATTTGCAAGGAACTGTGACGATAGAGTCCGAACCCCAGAAAGGGTTTGCATTGCATGTGAGGTTTGGTAAAGTATGAGATACGATTTGAACATATTGTGGGTTGAAGATACAGCAACCTACTATGAAGAAACAAAAGAAATCTTGGAAACATATGCGGAGGATAATGGAATCTCATTAAAGTTTCATTATATACAAGATGTAAATGTGTTTTTTGAGAAAATAAAAAATAATGAGAAGGGTTTTAGACTTTATGATATCTTTTTCATAGATTATTCATTATCATCTGGAATTGTAGGTAGTCAATTAATAACAGATTTAAGAGCTAAAAATATGGACTCAGATATTCTTTTTTATTCGTCGGATAAAGAAAGTGAGATACGAAGGATAATAGAAGAAGATATAGGTTCATTTGAAGGAGTTTATGTCGCGAATAGAGATAATTTTGATGACAAAAGTTATTTGTTAATTAATAAGAATGCAAGACGTTTGACGTCTTTGTCGAATATTCGAGGTTATCTTATGGACCAAACCTCTGAGAACGATTTTACAGTACAGTCATATATTTTATATAAATTTGATAAGCTTACATCGGTACAAAAACAAGAAATTTCGAACATACTATTGGAATACATAAAGACAAAAAAACATGAATTTACTGAAAAAGTTGATGATCAGATTGCTAATTTGGAAAAAGATGGAATAAAAAATATAAACAAAATTCTTGGCTTAAGTAGTGAACTTTTTCCAATTAGTTTGAAATATGAAATATTTGCGAAGATGTTAGAATATGATTCAGAATTGACTTTTGATGATGTGACAGTAGAACAGTATTTGAGTGAAATCGTAAAAGCAAGAAATACATTGGCACATAAAAAATTAGATGTTTGTAGGACACAGGAATACATACTTTATTATGACACTATGAGACAATTAGAAGCGAGAAAATGCCCAGAAGATTGTATTGAACATAGTGAAAACTATAAAATATCTATTAATGAGTGGAATGAACTTAGGAAAAAAATACATGCATTTGGAAACGAAGTTGATGAAACTCAGAAAAAATTACAAAAAATTGAAGCGGAGACAAATTAGTTACATAATAAACCGCAGTATGGTATTCCTTTCTATATTGCAGAAGATATTGTTTCGGGAGAAAACTATATTTCCCATAATGATATTTATTAGTATCATATGAAAGAGTGGGTTAATGTTGTTGACTCCCTAAATTAGCATAATACTGATCTGCTTGCCTGTCTCTGGAATGATCTGTATACTGTCATTAGTTTACAGAAAGAAAAAGGTCCCCGAGCACCCTCCGTGACAAGTCGTGTGCTCTGAGACCATGGTTAAAAACCATGATTATTATATCAGACTACACACTGGTCCTCAAGGAGGATTTTGGTGTTTTTGTTGAGAGCAGTGAGAACTCCCATATTTGTCCCGTATGTCAGGGAACGCTCCACTACAGAGATTCCAGACCACGTATCCGCAAAAAGGAAGGCGGCACTAAGGAGCAGCTGATGATTCGCAGGTTCCGCTGTCAGAACTGCCATGCTTATCACAATGAACTTCCTGACTGCCTTGTTCCCTATAAACACTATGAGGCAGAGGCGATCGCCGGTGTCCTGGACGAAGTAATTCTTCCAGATGACCTGGATTCTGAGGATTATCCATCTTTCAGTACCATGCTCCGCTGGCTTCAATGGTTCCGTGAAAACCTGCAGCGTATGGAAGGATACCTGCGGACAGCCGGATATCAGATACTGAATCTGGGAGAGGGCTTCCTGTTTTCCTCTGACTCGCTGCTCGACACGATCAGAAACAGATATCAGAACTGGCTGGAACAGCTTCTCCGGCTGATCTATAACAGCGGCGGATTTCTGGTGCCGGTCCGCTGGTAGACCTGTGCACCTGCTTTGGTTCGTCTGTCATGCTGGCCGATAGTATAGTGGCCTTAGAAGGAGGTAGCTATACCATGAGTACAGATGACACATTTATAAAACAGCAGTGGCAGGATCAGGAAGCCCTTCACCGTTTCCAGCTGATCTCACCACTTCTCCAGACCGGTCTGGATGATGCCAGACGCCTGCAGCTGCGCAGAACGATCGCTGATGAGAACAACATTTCTGTCCGCACGCTCTACCGGTATGAAAAAGCCTTTGCAGAAAAACAGTTCGCAGGTCTCAGACCGGCTGACCGTGAAAAGCATCGTTCCCAGAGTCTTCCGGAAAACTTTGAGTTTCTCCTGGAACAGGCTGTCCAGCTCCGCAGGGAAGTTCCGGAACGGTCAGTTGCCCAGATCATTTACATTCTGGAAGCAGAAGGTCTTGTGGCTCCCGGCATTCTGAAGCGCTCAACCCTTGAACGCCACATATACCGGGCTGGATACGGTCGGAACCCAGATGCAGATGTATAAAGAGGCCAGGAACAGTTCGTCCAGACGTTTCTGCAAGCCTCACCGTATGATGCTGGTCCAGGGTGATATCAAGTATGGACCGAAACTTCCCATTGGGAAAAATGGTGCAAAGGTACAGACCTATCTGTCCTCCGCCATTGACGACCATTCCAGATATCTGCTGTCCTCACGATTTTACGATAACCAGGAAGAATCCATCATTGAGGATACCTTCCATCAGACCATCTCCAGATATGGAGTCTTTGATGCCTGCTACTTTGACAACGGAAGCCAGTACATTGCAAAGCAAATCCGGTTCTCACTTGCAAGACTTGGGATCCGTGTCATGCATGCAAAACCACGTTCCGGGAAAAGCAAGGGCAAGATTGAAAAGTTCCATCAGGTGGTGGATGACTTTATCCGTGAATCGAAGCTTAAAAATATCAGGACACTGGAAGAACTGAACCGTCTCTGGGCTGTCTATCTGGAGGAATACTATCATAAGCAGAAGCATGCCGGTATCGCAGAATACTACGAAAGCCTTGGAGCCGCTGTTCCGGAAGAAGGGATCTCCCCACTTCAGGAGTGGAACCGGGACAGCCGTCCGCTGACCTTTCTGGATGCAGCGGTGGTATCGGAAGCTTTTCTCCATCATGAGCAGAGGAAAGTCGACCGGGGAGCCTGCATCAGCTTCCGTGGAAAACGGTATGAAACGAAACCTTCCCTGATAGGACACACGGTAGAGATCTCTTATGATCCGGCAGCCCCGGAGCAGATCACTGTCTCCTATCAGGGAAGGGAACTTTTTACCGCAATGCCGGTTGTGATCGGTCCGTATTGTGATAAGAGTCCGGCCCTGCCTGCTTCCATGCAGGAACAGACCCCTACGACTTCCCGCTTTCTGGATGCACTGGAAAAACGTCATGAACAGAACCGGCGGCAGATGGCAGATGCCATTTCCTTTGCCGCGTACCGGAAGGAGGCGGATGACTGATGTATGAAGCATTCTTTGGCATGGAGCACACGCCATTTGTCCGTGATGTCCCACCGGAAAAGCTGTATGAATCCAATGCATTCCGTGAGACCCTCGGACGGCTGTCCTATGTGGCAGACCGTCAGATGTTTGCCGTTGTAACTGCGGACCCCGGATGCGGGAAATCAACCCTGATCCGCCGTTTTTACTCGGAACTTCCCAAAGAGGATTACATTGTCCTGTATCTGTCTGACTCAAAGCTGACACCACGGTGGTTTTATAAAGGGCTGCTGGACCAGCTGGGACTGGAATCCCGGTTTTACCGTGGTGATTCCAAACGCCAGCTGCAACAGGAGATCGAGATCATCCGGGGAGTGCAGCACAAAAAGGTCGTCTGCATCCTTGATGAAGCTCATCTGCTTGAAAAGGAAACACTGGAAGAATTCCGTTTTCTGCTCAACTACAGATTTGATTCCATGAGTCCTATGGCTGTTGTACTGGTCGGTCAGACCGAACTGTGGGAAAACAAGCTGAAACTGCAGCGGTATGCCGCAGTCCGCCAGCGCATTGATATGTACTGTACCCTGCCACACCTGGACAGATCTGAGACAGAACAGTATATCGCAAGCCATATGGATTACTCCGGATGTACCCAGGAGGTCTTTACAGCCAAAGCGCTGGATGAGATCCATAAAGCATCGGCCGGGATCCCACGTATGGTCAACCGGATCTGTGAAAAAGCTCTTATGTATGCATTTCAAAACCAGAAGCGCCTGATCGATGATTATATGATCAAGTTCGTCATAGAGCATGAAATGCTTGGAACCATAACAACGTAAAGCTTATTGCCGCCTGGATTCAGGCGGCAGCCCTGTGGGGCTGGCTGATGACAGAAAACCAGTCAATCTGATGACAGTTCATGAGGTCAGTAACAGGTTAATATATCCGCCAGATGATAAAATATAGCAAATTCCATTTTATTCAATCATTGTTTGCATATATTATAATCTTTTCAAAAATAGGTGTTCATCGAAATTGTCCGACAATTACTCTATACACGTGATATACAAACGACATCAAAATCCCGGTAAATCTGCGGACACCTTAGAAGCTGCTATGTTAGCTCAGGGTGTTTGCTAATGGCAATTAGTATCTAATCGTAAACTTTTAAGATAATAATGGAAGGTGCTGGATTGGCTGAGAACAGCTTAAATCCAGCACCTTTTTATATTATAAACTCAAACTTCGCACATTAAAATGTGCCTATGCACCTTGAAAATTCAATAATAA
>OLNS01002631.1_pt1 | contig 11485 bp, 6 predicted proteins | sample 1673031 | NCBI WGS metagenome assembly OLNS01 (sample SAMEA3136748, study PRJEB25190) | human gut metagenome | biome: human gut; feature: human-associated habitat; material: faeces | place: Austria | collected 2013
GTTGGGTGTGGTGATAGCTTTCTGTCGCAGTTGTCGGTATGCTTTGTAGTACCGCTGGTCAATAAAACATACAAAGGAGCGTTGAAAACAATGGCATCTATCAGAAAACGCGGCAATAATAGCTATTTGATCGTGGTATCCCGTGGGTATGACTACGAAGGCAATAGACTGAAATCTGTGCAGAAAACCGTCAAGCCACCTAAGGAATATACACCGAAGCAAGCTGAAAAGTGGGTAAAGGAGCAGGCAATTCTATTTGAACGAGAGGTACAGCATACGCCGGAACCCATCAACCGCAGCATTACACTGGCAAAGTACATTGAGCATTGGGCGGCTGCTGTTGGACCGAAGAAGCTGGCGGACTCTACATACCAACGAGATTTGCAGGATGTTCGGCGCATACTGCCGGCGCTGGGCAACTATAAACTGACGGATTTGCGCAAGGAAGTCATCCGAGATTTTTACGAAGAAATGCGGCACAGCCCGCGTTTGGACGGCAGAGGAAATCTATCCGAGAAGTCGGTCGAAGGCTTACACAACACGCTGTGCGGCATCCTGTCGGCGGCTGTGGACGAGGGATACCTTACTCACAATCCCGCATGGAGATGTTACAAACCGAAAGGACAAAAGAAAGAGCGCCCGGTGGCTGACGAGGAAACCGTCAAAAAGCTGATTACAGCGTTTGAAGGTCAGAGTATGAAGTACGAAACCTATTTCAAATTAGTGCTTGCCACTGGCTTGCGCAGGGGTGAAGCCTGTGGACTGAAATGGAGAGACATTAACTGGCGCAAGCGTACAATCCATGTACAGCGGGGTGTGGTAAAGTTAAGGCACCAAGAATCCATCACGAAAGACCCTAAGACGACAAGCGGTGACCGCATGGTGTATTTGAGTAAAGAAATGTGCCAGCTACTCAAGGCGTGGCGCAAGGAATGCGAATGGGATAGGCAGCAGACCGCGAACGAAACTGTGGACGAGGATGACTACTTATTCCGTCAACCTAATGGAAAGCCTATGTGTCCCAGTACATTCACATATAGATTTAAACTGATTCTGAAAGCAAATAATCTGCCGCTGGATTTGAATGTGCATAGCTTGCGCCACACCAATGCCAGCCTGCTGATTGCGCAGGGCGTGGATGTACGAACGGTGGCTAGTCTATTGGGTCATGCACAGGCAAGTACAACGCTGGATATTTACGCCCATGCATTCGACAAGAACAAGCGCAAAGCGCAAGAAAAACTTGGAAAGGCGATTGGATTATGACGAGAAAAATCAAGCTGACACGCGCAAACAAAAGTATCTTACTGAAAGCACTGGCACCCTATTACTATCAAGAAAAGGCACTTGGCCATAACACGGAAAACCCGGGGCGACTGATACTGAAAATTGATTCTCTCCCAGCCGATAAAAAAGCTACTTTTTCTACAGAAGAAATCCGCCTCATGCGAATCACTATAAACAGGCTGAGGAACGAGCGTCTAGGAAAAGGGCAGTACACCGATGCGGCAGACGATATGCTGCTAAAATTATTCTGAAAATCAAACACTAACAAAAACAAAAAACCTCATTGCAAAAAATACATCGCAATGAGGTTTTCTGGTGCGACCGGGAGGATTCGAACCTCTGGCCTTCCGGGTCGGAGCCGAACGCTCTATCCAGCTGAGCTACGATCGCTTATATATGAAAAACGCCGTTACAGCGTATTTCAATCTTGTAAAGTAGTCAATTTCCAATAGTGGTCAATTCGTGGTCTGACTACCGTTGACCACCGCGTTTTTGCAAGCGCAAATCACGCTGTATCAAGCAAAAACAAGTCTGAAGCCTACGATGTCGCAGTTGTCGGAGAACTACGACAGGACGGTATAGACCGACGTTGAAACGTAAAATTTGTTGCTTCTGCACATTTGCCGCCAAAATAGGAAAAAGCCCGTTGTTGGTTATCACAACAGGCTTTTCCGGCATTTTGAGGGGCGACTGCACAGTAGTGGTCAAATGGTGGTCAAAATGCAAATAAACTCTGTAAGAACATACGGTAAAAATACTTTTAACAAATTTCAAAAAGGCTCATTTAATTCTATTTTGAATATCTTCCACCGAAGGCAACTGCTTTTCCAATTCCCCAGTAAGGTTACTCGTAACCTTATATTCGCTCACGCCGATAGGCTTTGATATGTCTTTTAAAGAATACTCTGCCACGAGATTGTTTTTGCTCTTGCAAAGCAGTAGGCCGATGGATGGGTTGTCGGCATCCTTTTTTAAGATACCATCTACTGCTGATAGATAAAAGTTGAGTTGCCCAGCATATTCCGGCTTGAACTCTCCCGTCTTAAGTTCCACCACTACATAGCAACGTAAATTCAAATTGTAAAAAAGTAGGTCAATATAAAAATCATCGCCACCAACATTTAGGTGGTACTGATTTCCCAAAAATGCAAAGCCGGTTCCTAACTCTAACAGCAGTTTTGTAACATCTCGTACAAGGGCTTGCTCAATGTCCCGCTCCAGCATATCCTCTCTGAACGGAATGAAATCAAACACATAAGGATCCTTCATTGTCTGTGTGGCCAGTTCGCTCTGTGGAGAAGGTAACCGCTGCTTAAAATTGGAAACCTTACTGTTTAAAACCTGTCTCTCGTACAATCCGCTTTCTATTTGATGAATAAGAACATTCCGTGACCAGCCGTTCTTTTGGCAAGTCTCCGCATACCAACGGCGTTGCTCACTATCAGTGATTTTATCAAGTAGTACAATATTATGGCCCCAAGGAATTTGTGCAACAGTCTGTTGCACAAATTCTTGCTCAGAATAAGTGGCCGCAAATTTCGCCATATACTTCAAATTTCGGACAGAAAATCCCTTGTTCGTAGGATAATCAGCACGAATATCCATTGACAAGTTTTCGATAAACTTATTACCCCAAACTTTGTGGACGTTTATTTCCTTGCCTATGCTATAATACAACCGTAACAGTTCGGTATTTGCCTGAACTGCAGTCCGATACTGTGCCGATCGAATTTCTTTTTTGATAGTATCGACAACTGTAATATATTCATTTGAATTCATTAGCACTTTTGTCACCTGCCTACACTTTATAATATTATACTGTACTAAGTGCGAAAAAACAGCCTACATTTGAGCCGATAGGAAGTACAGCTTTATAATGCCGTACGACTATGCGGCAAAAAGCAATATAACACATTGATGAGTTCTTTAGCTGTATTTTACAGCACCGAATGGATGGCTTGCAAGAAGACTTCTTTAGGTAAACAGTTCTTTTATGATGTCCGCTGATAATTGTCCCGTTGATTTTTGATAGGCAATTCTACTATTGAAATTGGGCGGAGTTGGCTTATAAGTCGAGTCATCTTTTTGAAGTTCATATGTTTTTGCTTGGAACTCGCGCAACTTTGCAATTTCAATTTTACCGACCAACACAGCAGCGTTTGCTCCGCCTTTTGTCCTTAGAATGTCTTTTTTCTCTGTTTTTGTTGGCTGTGTAATACGACTATCGCCATAATCAGATGTGTTTACCTGAATGCAGTAGCAATGAACATCTCGGCTTAATGACTCGATGATATTGCTATAATAATTAACATCGTGGTTCCATTCGACCGCGATTATAGCATCCGCAAAAGACTGGAATATGGATCGATCCGCAATTGATGTGAGTTCATAGCAGCAATAGACAGAAAACAAAAAGTCATTCCAGTTGTAAAGTTCATAACTGCTTTGGTTCTTTGAGCTACCATTACCTTCAAATGGTTGCAAGATGTTGCCTCGTATAAGCTGCAATTCCCCCGGCGCAAAATGATTTTTGGAGTGATAGAATATATGCGCACCTTGCGCACCGGTTTTTCTGTCCGTATGGGGAAGAATTACGGCTGTTAGATTATAAACATTTGTGCCTGAAAAAATATGTTCCACGCCGGTGATGATAGCCATATTATTGCGCGAACTTGTTCGCGCCAGTACAGGCAGCCATTCCAAAGGTGTGCAGGCTTCTGGCATGACCAGCAGATTTGCACTCTCTTTCAAGGCTGTATTTACCAGAAATGCAATTTTCTGATACCGATCATAGCTTCTGTTAGGGCGTTTCATGTGAGCCAATCTAAAGTTATCATCAGACATTTTCAGACTGGAAATGGCAACATTAACACTTGTGAATTTCTCATCTCCAACTTTTATAAATAGATGCTGCTGTAAGTTACCAATGTGCCTGATCTCACACGAGGTGTCACCCAATTCTTTATGCCGGTAGTTTACCCAAACATAAATTTGCTCATTTTTATGGACATCGTTGGCGCATTCCAGAGAAGTTCCCGTTGCAATGCGAAGCATCAAATTCGCCAATGAAATCTCGGCCATTGTCACGAGGTAGGGATAGTACGCATACTGGAAATCCCCTATGTCGAAAGAAACGGCATGACCTTTTTCCGTGGAAGCATTTTCCCCTATAAAACTTAGGGTTTCGGTATAGGAGGAGAGATTAAACGAAACATCATTGCTTTTGCAGAGCGTAAAAATCAATTCCGGCCATACTGCGCACAATGTTTTGTCAAACATACGGCTCTTAAGGTAACTCTTTGACAGCAACAAAGCCATGTCAACGATATTGCAAATTTCAGATGATTTCTCTTTCAACGGCGAACAGTCAACATGTAACTTTTTGTCTGCTTGATATAAGGCAAACGTTCTTGCCAAGCAGGATATCAGACACTTGTTTAATGATACATGAAAACGCTTCGTGATATTGTCGTCGTAGCTTGTTGTTTTATCAATGGCATGTTTTGCCATGCCGATAAAATCAAAAAGTTCATCATAGTAATGATTCATAAACAGAATCGTTATAATGCGTTCCCATAGCGTGTAATTTTCAATAAGCGCTGCATCATCAAAGATTTTCTTGATATCTTTTACAAACTGATGTTCTTTTTTGTCGGTGACAATACCGCTGATCCGTTGATATTTCCCCAAATACTTTGACAGCTCGTATTTATCAAGTTTCAGACCGTTCACGTCACGGAGTTTGTTGACACCCGTTTGATCCATGACATATATTTCCGTATAGTCATCTTTTTGGAAAACGGGGTCATCCTCCGGCATATTGCGAAATTCGGATTTGTTTTTGGAAATCTTTTCTCGGAAGCATGTAATGAGCGCTTCCGATTGCCCACACTCAAAATAGAAAATTTTTACCTTTTGGGCCTGCAAGGTGATTTTTGTTTGTGGTCCAAGCGGCGTTGTAAATTTTGGCAAAACAGAATATTCTATTGCCTTTTTACCTATGTTCTTTTTCTTGAATAGAGCTTGTTTCTTTTTCCGGACAGACTCACTGGCGGAAAGCCCATTCCACCGATCGCCGTTTACAACATAATGATCAAAAGCTTTTTCAAAAGTGAGCTCCGAATGTTTATAGGTTTCTTCAATAGCACTTCCTTTTTCTACTTTTTCAACGATCAAAATATCGTCAACATAGCGTCCATAGTAAATGGGATTCCAGCCGTCTAAAATGGCACTATCAAATTTATGCAAGCATTCATTAGCCAATACGTTAGACGGCAAAAAACCGATTGGTAATATCTTCCTTGTGGAAGCCTCTTGTATCTCACTGAAATAAATTTCAGAGTATCTAGTGATAACACTTTCTACAAAGGCATTCATGCGCTCATAGGTTATACGCTGCGAATCTTCGAAACGAGTCTTTTTAAGTAAAGACTCCATAAATTCGGTAGTAATATCCACCGAATAATAGAATCGGGTAAAATCTAGCGTAGTTATAAGTACATTGTCGCGTTTCAGATGTTCCTGTGCAATGTCTAGCGCCTTATCTCGCCAGCTCTCGTACTTTTGATAATAGGGCTCAAACAGATACGGTGAGAACGTGACATTGTCAGACAGTTCATTGTACAGCTTTTCTCTGATGCGATTCCCGTAGCAATTTGTATACTCCTTATCCAATTGCCAGCCGATAAGCATAATCCACACAACGCCAAGAATATGTCCCTCGACAGGCATATCAATGAACGTCTGAATTCCATCTTTGTCAAAATAAATTTTTTTCGCGTTTCGGCTATTCAGAATAAGGGTCCCCTGCTTTTTGTTAGAGTCCGAAGATGTAGGAGATGCTTCTGCAATCTTTTTAGGAAGATGAATGCAGCGTATCTTTGACAAGATGTCTGCCGCATAATTATCCCAAGAGTCGCTTTGCAGAGCGTCACATAATTTCCTGAGCGTATCGTCAATGTCCGTTTCGGATTCTGCACACGCAATGCGGTCGCGCAGGTACAGATTGGTTTTATCGTAATATGCGCTTGACTTCAGCTTTTTATAGGCTTTTTGAAAAAAATCCACATCTAAAACATTAGCGTTTTCATCATCTGTTTTCATTCGAAAACCCTCTCTTATTTACGCATCCATCACATGATCTGTCCACATCTCGCACTGACTGATAACCGTACTGATTGCTGTATCGTAATCTTCCGGGGGATACTTATACTTTTTCAGAAGCCGCTTCACCATCTTACGCATACTGGCGCGAGCGGTTTCTTTTTTCTGCCAGTCAATCGTGCGGTTCTTCCGCAGCATATCGGTTAGCTCATGGGTTAAGGCAATCAGTTGGTCGTTCTCGTAAAAATCCTTGATATGCTCCGGCTTCGTCAGCGCATCGTAGAAAGCCAATTCTTCCTGCGTTAAGCCCAGCTTTTCACCGTTCTTGTACAGGTTGGTAATCTCCTCGGCTGTTTTCAGCAGTTCCTTGATGACTTCCTCATTGTCGATCAAACCGTTGTAGTAGGCGTTCATCAACTGCGTGATTTTCTCGGAGAATTTCTGGGATTGTACAACATTGGTTCGCTTGTACACGGACACCTGCTCGGCCATCAACTTTTTCAAGATCTCGACTGCGATATTCTTCTCTTTCATCTTCGAGATTTCTTCCAAGACGGCTGGGTCAAACAGGCTGATGTTTTCGCCGGCAGATTTGCTGTCAAACAGGCTGATAACGCCCTCGCTTTGGATACTGGCTTTCAATAGCTCGTTAATTTGCGCATTGATTTCTTTCAGAGAAAGCGTCTTGCCACCGTTACCGCCATAGGTAACCTTTATTACCGTAGAACGCACGGCCTCCATATAAGCTGCTTCGTGGCGCTCCTGTTCGTTGGTCATGCTGGAGCACAGGGAGTGTGCCTGTTTTAACAGCAGCGCCTCTTTCAAGAACAAATCCTTGCGCTTCGGATGCTTTGCATCCAAAACAAAGTTCACGCCGCCCGTAACCAGCTTTGCCATCGTCAATGGTGTGCCGCCGATAAAACCGCTGAAGTCGTACCCATGCAGCAGGTCCTTGCAGACCTGCAATTTCTCACGGAACTTCGGGTAAGCGATCTTGGCAATATTCATATCGCCATAGCGGGATTGATCACGCTTTGTGTACTCTTTCATGGCCGCTTTCAGCGCCGCAGCAATGCCCACATAGTCAACGATTAAACCGCCCTCTTTGTCCTTGAAAACGCGGTTTACGCGGGCAATAGCCTGCATCAGATTATAGCCGTGCATGGGCTTGTACACATACATTGTGGCTAAGGACGGCACATCAAACCCGGTCAGCCACATATCTACCACGATGGCGATTTTCATCGGGTCGTTGTTGTCTTTGAACTTACGGGCAAGTTCTTCTTTGTGGGCTTTTGTGCCAATAACCTCTTTCCAATCCTCCGGGTCATTGTTGCCGCCCGTCATAACAACGCCAATTTTCTCTTTCCATGATGGACGCAATTCCAAAATTTTGCGGTAGATTTTCATGGCAATGGGGCGGGAATAGGCTACAATCATTGCCTTACCTGTCAACAAATTGGCGCGGTATTTTTCGTAATGGGCAACAATATCTTCACACAAGGACTGAATGGTAGAGTCCGCCCCCAGCACACTCTCCATCTGCCCCAGCATTTTTTTGCTTTTCTCAATGGTGTTGGTGTCTGACTGCTGCTCCAAAATATCATAAGTGGAGTCAATCAGCGCCAGCGTGTTTTGATCCAGCTTCAAGTGGACAACGCGGCTCTCATAATACACGGGACGGGTAGCGCCGTCCTCGACCGCTTGGGTCATGTCGTAAATGTCGATGTAATCGCCAAATACCTCGCGGGTGTTGCGGTCTTTAGCGGAAATCGGAGTGCCTGTAAAGCCAATAAAAGTTGCATTGGGCAGGGCGTCATGGATAACACGCGCATTGCCTACGACTGTGTGGGCTTCTTTTTCGCCTTGCGCATTTTCAGTCAAAACAATCTTTTCATCGAAGCCATATTGCCCGCGATGGGCTTCGTCGGCCATGACTACAATATTCCGGCGCTCGGACAGAGGACGCTCGCCGCGCTCAAACTTGAACATCGTGGTAAAGATAATGCCGTTGGCTTGTCTATCTTCCAGCAGTGCTTTCAGATTTTCCTTGCTTTCGGCCTGCACAGGGGTCTGCCGCAGGAACGGCGCGCACTTGCAGAATTGGGTGAACAGCTGATCGTCAAGGTCGATGCGGTCAGTCATAACAACAATGGTGGGGCTGTCCAAGGCTTCTTGAAGCAAATGGGCATAGAACACCATGGACAGCGACTTGCCGCTGCCCTGCGTATGCCAAAATACGCCACCTTTGCCGTCCGTGCGGGTGGCTACAATCGCGCGTTCAATAGCCTTGCGCACAGCGAAATACTGATGATATCCCGCCAGAATCTTTATAGGCTTTTGCGCGTCGCCGGAGAATAGAATAAAGTTTTTCAGAATATCCAGCAGCCGGGATTTCTGGAACATTCCCTCATAGAAAGTATCAAACTGGACAGCCGCGTTGTCCTCATATTGTCCACCTTTACTTTTCCACTCCATAAAGCGGTCAAGTCCGGAGGTGATCGTTCCGGCCTTGTTGGCGGAAAGGTCGCTGATTACGCAGATGGCGTTGTAGTAGAACAGGGACGGAATATCCTGCATATAGTTGCGGATCTGATTGTAGGCGTTCTCTGCGCCCACTTCGTCCTTGGAGGGGCTTTTTAATTCCATCAAAACCAGCGGAAAACCGTTGATAAACAGAATAATGTCCGGGCGGCGGTTGTTGCCGCCCTCCAAAAAGGCAAACTGATTCACCACATAAAAGGAGTTGTTCTGCACATTCTGATAGTTTACCAAACGGACAATCGCGGAGCGTTCTTCGCCCTTTTCAAAAAACTTTACCGTAATACCGTTTTGCAGATAGTCCATAAAGACCATGTTTTTCTGCACAAGGCTGCCACTGTCGAAGTTTTTAAGTTTGGAGATAGCTTCCTCTATGGCATCCGATGGCAGGGCTTTGTTCAACCGCGCCAAGCTGTTGCGCAGTTCGTCATCTAGCAGGGGACTGGTATAGTCCCTGTCCATATCCGGGGCATAGATATGGGTGTAGCCCATATTTTCAAATAGTTCAATGATGGCGCTTTCAAATGTCGCTTCACTGAAAATCATAGAATCAGCCCTCCATTTGTTTATGACACATCATTTTCAGATAGCCACATTGCTACTTCAAATTGAAGCCATAAATGCCAGTTGTTTTGCGAAAAATCAAAGTTGAAAGTCGCAGACAATGCATCGGTTACATCTTTCAAGAGTAGGCGGGCATAAATTGGATCGCCATATCCTCTTGCAGATTCGTCTATATCATCAATAAAGCCAAAGGTCCAGTTTGAATCTTGCTCCAATTCAAAAGATGGAAGTAAATCTGGAAGTTTGCTAAGGTGATAGTGAAATTTGTTGAATTGTGAAAATGAGTATGTGTTGCTAAATTCAATTTCAAAATTAGAATCCACAACACAGTCCATAGTTTGCAGAGCATTGTGGACACAGGCAATGTGCTGTTTTAACGCTGCTTTATATTGCTCTAACGCTTTTTGCTGTTCAGTATCAGAGAAATTTGTTTGGTAAATTGCGGCCCAATATTTTGCTATAGAACAGTAACTTTCATAGCGCACTTTTATTTCTTTATCTAAATAGTGGAGATATTCATCATATGAAGGAAACGAAGACGGAGACATTAAGCTGCTGGCTTTTAATTTACTGATACAATCTTGATTATAATTGTCAATGGCCTTAATTATATCATCTACCTCGTTGTATCGACTTTCTATATAAGAAAAGACTTGACCAACATAAATAGGGAGATACTTTTGTAAGGTCATATCATTTCGATAAATGATAGCCACAAAATCGGCGTTTCTGTCTTTTGCTGGAAGTGTCCATGCGGTTACAGTGTTCACAGGACCGATATACGGGCACCACTCGGGTTGATTACCTTGATATTCTTTGTGGTGATTTGTTTCAACAGGATGGACGGTACAAAGGGAACGAAGGTATTTGAAATACTTTTCATCTGTTCCTTTATTGTTGTTCCCACTATTTTTAAAGTGAGAACAACTTGTACCTACATTGCTTTTATAATCATATATTTGAGCTATGAGTTCGATACAATCAATCAATGTCTGCCCATAATTTAGCAAATCATAAAAGGCGAATATCCCAGAAGTTGAAGAATCAATCTCTAAAGAACAACAGTGTACAACCAGAGAATCTATGCGATCAAGCACCGCACACACAGCGTTAAAGGACGCTTGCTCAATTTCTTTTCCATCCGGACATCTGAATTTTGCTGTTTTTGCCATAGAAAAGTTGAGCCGCTCATTGAATTTGTTTCGTAAATTACGAGACAAATTTACATCTAATGACAGCTTCATAAAGCACCTCGACTGTGAAGGAACAACCTTAGGGCATAAACGATAATTTAGCGGCTTAGAGCTGGACGGCAGAGACATCGATCTCGCCGGACATGAGTTTAGGCAATAACGCATCTCGCAGTTCAGCCAGTCTCATATTTTCAAGGAAATTGTAGCGCATCTTCAAAAACATTGGTGAGACAACCTCCTTAAATAGCACCAGACTGTGCTTGTCAAACAAGGGAAGTCGGTATTGCCCTACTGTTTCGGCAGAAACACGTTGTCTCCCGCTACTTCCGTTCATGTTTTTGACTGCATAATCGACGAATGCTGGATAGCGAGCCAAACAATATAGCATTTCGGGTGGTGTGTCATTTTTCGGTGCGAGGACAATATACTCCGTCGAGCCAAAAGCAACTTCACCATCATCAAGAAAGTCAATGAAAGCAGTTTTGCCGTTTTCGAGACAGGGAGTAATGCGAGCTAAAAGCGTATCTCCGTTTGTAAACCGCATTCCCCCGTTAAACGGCTTTATTTCCCAGCTGGACGGAAAAGCCCCTCTTGTCGATAGCTGGCTCATATCTATGCTTCTCGCCACTTGGTTTTTTGCCAATCTCCGCTTGGGGTTAAGAAAAGCATAGTCGGACACAGTGTAATCGTTGTTTTCGGCATTAGCTATGAGATTATCAAATACTGAGAACGCTTGTTGCTGTAAATTATCGTTTATCTTCTGATTGTATTCGATTTTACGATTAATGGCTTCTATT
>OLNS01002638.1_pt1 | contig 11453 bp, 10 predicted proteins | sample 1673031 | NCBI WGS metagenome assembly OLNS01 (sample SAMEA3136748, study PRJEB25190) | human gut metagenome | biome: human gut; feature: human-associated habitat; material: faeces | place: Austria | collected 2013
ACACTCCCTATGCTTGCTGTTTTTAGTTCTTGCTGTTTTTAGTTCTTGCCCCTCTGTTCCACGCGGTAGTTTACATACTTGCCGCCGGTATCGGCCAAAAGCACCGTCCCGTCATAGGTCTTGCCGGTTTTCATGGAGCGCAGGCCCTTTACCTTTGCTTTTCCATCTTTAAGGAGCGCGGCGGCGATCTTCGGGGTGAACGCCTTGCCCCGTTCCTCAAAAAATCGGTCATTCTTCCACATGACAAACTGGCAGCTTCGGTTTCCGCAGTAGTAGTTCTTTTTGCCCTCGTAGACGCTTTCCCCGCAGCGCGGACATTTGCCGATAACCACACGCTCGGTCTGAAACAACTTCTGCGCGTCCTCGCTGATCTGGGAGTAGTTTGCGATCAGGCCCCTTGTCATTTCTGCAATGCCAGCCATGAAGCCCTCCGGGTCGGCCTGCCCCTTGGCAATGGCCGTCAGCTCCGTTTCCCACTGTGCCGTAAGCTGGGGAGAGGTCAGCGCCTCCGGCAGCACACAGGCAAGGTTATGGCCGTCCTTGGTGGGAAGTAGCTGTTTGCCCCTGCGCTCCACAAAGCCCATCTGCACCAGCTTTTCTAAGATGGAGGCGCGGGTGGCCGGGGTTCCCAATCCCTGCCGCTCGGCGTCCTCCGGCAGATCGTCCGCACCGGCGCGCTCCATAGCGGAAAGCAGGGTATCTTCCGTGTAGGATTTTGGCGGTGTTGTGAAATGTTCGGTGACGGCGGCAGTTACCTTGTCAAAGGTCTGTCCCTCGGTAATTTTGGGAAGTTCCTGCGCAGGCTCCGGGGCGGTGTCGTCGGCGTCTGTTTTGAACGACGCCTTAAATCGGCGGTCAAGCTCTTTCCAGCCGGGGGTCAGGATGGTCTTTCCCTTGGCGGTAAAGGTGTTCCCGGCACAGGTGAATGTAGCGGTGACAGCTTCGTACACATGGGGCGCGGCCACGGCGCACAGCAGCTTGCAGCACACAAGGGACAGCAGTTTCTTTTCGCCCTCGGTCAGCCCGTCAAAGCCTTTCTGCACAAATTCCATCGTCGGGACAATGGCGTGGTGGTCGCTTACCTTTTTGCTGTTCAGCACCCGGCCAAACTGCGGGGACAGGTCAAGCCCCGCCGCAAAGGGAAGCAGCGGCCACAGGCCGGACACAAGGCTTTCCGCCGTTGGCAGCATATCATCGGTCAAATACTGGCTGTCGGTGCGGGGATAGGTCAGCAGCTTCTTTTCGTAAAGCTGCTGGGCATAGTCAAGGGTCTGCTTGGCGGTAAATCCAAACAGGCGGTTTGCTTCCCGCTGCAAGGTGGTGAGGTCATAGAGGCGGGGCGGCTGCTCCGTCTTTTTCTCCCGTGTTACCGACACACAAACGGCCTGCGCCGTTTCACAGGCGGCTTTCAGGGTCTTGGCGTCGTCTGCGTTTCCTATGCGTTCACTGGCCGCCTCCATGCCGCCCGCCGCGATCTGGACGATGTGGTATTTCTCTTTCTGGAAGCTGCTGATCTTGGCCTCCCGGTCAACCAGCATTTTCAGGGTCGGCGTCTGGACACGGCCCACGGTCAGGGTCTTGTGGTAGAGGATGGAGAACAGCCGGGTTGCATTGATCCCCACCAGCCAATCCGCCTGCGCCCGGCAAAGGGCCGACTGATACAAGTTGTCGTAGTCGGCCCCCGGTTTCAGGTGGGCAAAGCCGTCCTTGATGGCCGCGTCCTCCATGCTGGAAATCCAAAGGCGCTGAAACGGTTTCTTGCAGCCCGCCATCTGGTAGACAAAACGGAAAATCAATTCCCCCTCGCGCCCGGCGTCAGTGGCACACACAAGGCCGGTAACATCGGGGCGCTCCATCAAAGAACGCAGGGTGTCAAACTGCTTTTTCTTATCGTCGGGAATGATGTACTGCCATTCCTGCGGCAGAATCGGCAGGTCGTCATAGCGCCATTTTTTGAAACGCTCGTCATAAGTCCCAGCGTCGGCAAGGGAAACAAGGTGGCCGATACACCAGCTCACCAGATAGCCGTTTCCCTCCATATAACCGTCCTGTTTCTTGTCCGCGCCGATCACACCCGCAATGCTGCGGGCTACGCTTGGTTTCTCTGCAATTACTAACTGATAGCTCATACTTCGTCCTCCTTATTTCCATCTTCGTCTGTCATATCCTCGTCCGGCTCCGGGGCTTCGTCCTCGTCGTCCTCGTCCTCTCCAAAGTCATACTCGGCCAGATCGTCATTTCCTGTGGTGTCAGCTTTTTCCTTTTTGAATTTCAGGAAGTAGAGGGCTGCGCCGCCGCCCAGCAGCACTATCACAAAGAACACCACAAGGCCGCCCATGCCGCTTGGCTTTTCCTCCTGCGGCTTTTCTTCCTCCGGCTGGGGCTTCGGCTCCGGCCCGTTGCAGGCGGTCAGGTTGTTTTTACAGACCGGGCAGGCCGTATTGACGGCCCCGGCTTGACATTTGGCCGTACAGGTGCAGACCTCCGGCTCTTTTTTCCCGTCCTCCAACAAGGCTTGCAGGTCGGCGTCGTCCACTTGGTTGAGAAAATGCACCGCCGTTTCCTTATCCTCGTTAGCCCGGTCGATCAGGATGTAAAAATAATTCCCGGCCTTGGTGGTAACAGTGATAAGCTGCTTATCCCCGAAAAAATCATCCACCAGCGTAGCGTTGCCCTGCGGGGTAACGGGTACGCCCTCCGGCTCCATGCCGCCGGTGGTGGGTTCTTCGGTTTCCTCCGGCACCTCTGCGGGGGCCTCGGTGGTTTCCGGCAGCGGCACAGGGTCAGGGTCAGCGCCCCCGGCGTAGGCGGTAACGGTCGTGGTCGCCATGCAGAGCGCAGCGGCCACAGCCAGCGTCAAGGTGCGGAACAGTTTAGATTTCTTCATGGGCGCTGTCCTCCTGTTCAAAGTCCGGGATCGGGGCCGGGGCCGCCTGCAACGCACCGCCGCGCACAAAGGCGGCGAACTCCTGCGGGGTCATGTTGAGGCCGCGCACAAGCTGGACGATCTGCAAGTTTTCCTGTTCGGTCTTGGCCGCTTCCAGCTCCCGAAGCTGCTTTTGCAGCTCCGCGATCTTGCCCTTGGTTTTCTCAATATCCTTTTCAATGCGCTCCAATTTGTTCATTGCCATAGTCAAAAACTCCTTTCTGGCGTTTAAGGCAAACGCCCGTAACAATAAAAATGCTGCTGCCAGTAGCTTGAATTGAGGTTCGTGTAGGAAATGGGGTCGCCGCAGTGCAGCATGACCGAATTTCCTACATACAGCCCCACATGGGACATCCCGACAGTGTCGTAAGTGCCGACGAAAAATACAAGGTCGCCGGGCTTGGCCTGCTCCGGGGAAACGGGGGTGCAGATGTTGTAAAGCCCCTGCGCCGTCTGGCGTCCCACATTCCAGCCGGAATGATTGATAACCCAGCTAATGAAGCCGGAACAATCAAAGCTGGTGCTTGGGGAGCTGCCGCCCCACACATAGGGATAGCCCACATACTTTTCCGCCTCCGCGATCATGGCGGCAAAGGCTTCGTCCTTTAGCGCCTCCGGGGGGATTTCATAGTAGGTCGGCTCTTTCGGGGTGGAGGCGTGGGGATAGCTGCCGTTGGGAAACAGGTCTGGCCGGTTGCCCAAAGTCTGCATATAGGCAGCATAAAAGCCCATCTGTTCCTCGGTGAGAATGTAGATGGGCAGGTGGGACAGGTCAAAGTTTTCCAGCTTCACATTACAGATATAGTAGGTGTAGGGGACTTCCACGGTGTAGGTGTTTCCCTCGCTGTCCGTCCTCGTTTCGGTGCGGTAGCGGGTTTCCGTTTCGATGGTCTGGGTCAGGATGTACTGCTTTTCAAAGAGCATGGCAAGGTCGCCCTGTACCTCCCCCAAAGTGAACACGCCGTTATGCAGCGCAGAGAGGATGGAGGTCAGCACATAGGGGTCATGTTTGATCTCGTCCAGATCGAAACGGTATTCGTCATAGCCAGGGTGCAGGCTTTCGTAGTTGTCAAGTTCATGCTGCAAGTCTGCTTCCAGCGCGGCATAGGCGGCTTCGGCTCCCAGCATATCACTGTTCTCGGAGAGATAGGAGGTGGCGGCAAGGCCCGTCCCGGTGCTGCCAAACATGGCGGTGCAGGATTGCAGGCCGCCCATCACCAGCAGGAGCATGAGGCCCACGCCGCCGACGATCAGCGCCCCTTTCCAGTGCCGGGCGGCAAAGGATGCGGCCTGTCTGCTTTTTTCTGCGGCTTTCTTGGCTACGGCACCCGTGGTCTTGGCGGTGCCTGCGGCCCCCTGTGCGGTCTGACCCGCCGCCCTTGCTGCCTTGGCATATTCCCGCTTGATGTGCTGTTTCTGCCAGAAGCGGGAAACGGGGTTCTTGACCGCCTGCGCCAGCTCCGGGTTGTCCCGCAGGGATTTTTGATACGCAAACTCGGCGTTGGCAGCGATGGACTTTCGCTCGGCCTTGGCTGCGGCCCGGTAGGGTTTGAGCTTGTGGCGGTGGACGCCGCTGCGGATCATGCGGCCCACCTGCCGTTCCGCCAGTTCCTCCCCCTTGTGGCCGCCCTCCACGCCCACATTTTCGTGTTCTACCTCGTGGATTTTTCCGTGGAGATAAAGCCCGGCTTCCTGTATGGGGCGGCTGGCCGGGTTTGGTTTGAGCTGGGGAGGGGCTTTCTCCACCTTGTCAAAATACAGCCTGCTTTTGGCCTTGCCCTTGGCTTCGTCATAGACGGTTTCCTTGGTGACGACGCGCTTTTTCGGCAGGGCTTCTTTGGCCGCTTCCAGCTGATCCGCCCGTTTTTCTGCCTTTTTGATATACGGGGCCAGCTCCGGGGAGGCCCGTTCCTCGGCGGTAAACTGCAACCGGGAAACGGGGCCGGTGGCCTGCGCCACGGTTTCCCCGGCGTCCTTGGCCGCTTTCTTTGCCTTGTGGCGGTCGTGCAGCTCGCCCGCCCGTTCCAGTATTTTTTCCGCCGCGCCCTCCGGCTGGGCGGTGTATTCCTGCTCGGCCTCCCGGCTGGACACATTGACGCTTTCGCCGGTGGTCTGGTTATCCAGCGTCAGGCCGTCGCGGGTCATGTGCTGCGTTACCTTGTCGCGGGGTTTTAAGGGTTCCATATCCGATCACCTCCTTGCTGTCTGTTCCGGCAGCGCCCGGTTTCAATCTCTGCAATATAGCGCAGGATGGGGTACACCTGCGGGGGAACAACTGCGTTTCCCAAAGTCTTTAACCGCTTTGCCACATTCGCCGGCGGGTCGCTGATTAAGTACGGGATTTGCGCCGGTTCTTTGGCCCACATGGAATGTCCGTCCATCTCCGGGGGAATCCCATCAGCCATTCCACCCAGTCGGGGTTCAGTTTCACATCCCCCGGCGGGCTGCCCAGCAGTTTGTAAACCGCCCATGACAGCCGCGCCGTCCATACGGTTCCGCTGGGATTGTATTTTCGGAAGCTCCCGGTCGGGGTCATCCGCACATCGACAGTTTTCCCCACATCCCCCGTGTCGCTGGCAAGGGGCGTGGGAAGCAGCATGGCCGATGATGAAAGTTCTTTTGCGCTCATGCCATGCGCCGACGGCGACAGCAGGAAGTACGAAAACCCTAACGGCGTAGCCTGCCTGCTCCAAGTCAAAAACCGTCTTGTCGAGCCCCAGATGGATGAAGCCAGCAACATTTTCTCCAAGCCCCCAAGAGGGGTGCAGTTCCCGGATAATGCGGAGCATTTCGGGCCATAAATACCGTTCGTCCTCAAATCCCCGTTGTTTCCCGGCGCTGGAAAAGGGCTGGCAGGGGAATCCCCCGGAAATAAGTGTGGTCGTTTCTCGTCCTGTTTTTTCAAAAAATGCCTCCTTTGTCACTGTGGTAATGTCCCGGAATTTTGGTACCTGCGGCCAGTGCTTTTTCAAAACTTCCATCGGGAAATCCGCCCATTCGCACTGGCATACGGTGGTAAACCCTGCGGCTTCCGCCGCAAGGGCGATCCCGCCGATCTTCGTCTCCCCATAGTCGATGCGCAGCGTCAGCCCGTCGTCGCGGGTCATGTGCTGCGTCACCTTATCGCGGGGTTTTAAGGGTTCCATGACTTCACCTCCTTGTGCCTCATACCGTCGCCCCCTCGCCTAACCGGGTCGTCATGATCTGGTAGATCTGGGTGTTTTTCGGGATGGGGTTCTTAAAGGGCAGGATCACATTTTCGTAAATGAGAAGCCCCTCGCCGGGTTCGGAATTGTCCACATACCGTAATTGCTGGGGCGAAATGTTCAGCCGTTCCGCAAGGATTTTGCGGTCGCCGCTGGCCTGATTGAGCAGGCAGATAAAGTCGCTGTTTTCCAAAATGTTCTCAATTTCCGGGGAGGAAAGCAGGTCTTTCACATTCTGCGTCGCACCTGTGGGAATCCCGCCCCACTTACGGAAACGCTTCCAAATCTCGCAGGAAAAGGCCGCCGTCTGTTCCTCACGCAAAAGCAGGTGGAACTCATCACAGAAATACCATGTCGCCTTGCCCTTGCTGCGGTTTTGGGTGACGCGCCCCCAAATCTGGTCTTGGACAATGAGCATACCGATTTTCTTTAGCTGCTTGCCCAGCTCCTTGATGTCAAAGGCCACAATGCGGTTTTGAATGTCGATGTTGGTTCTGTGGTTGAACACATTTAAGCTACCGGACACATACAGGTCAAGGGCCTGCGCCACCCGGTCAGCCTCCGGGATATGCTGGTCTAACAGGGCTTTGTGCAGGTCTGCAAGGATGGGCATATTTTCCGGCTTGGGGTCTGCCAGATAAGGCCGGTAGATCACCTGTACCGCCCGGTCGATCACCGTCTTTTCAATGGCTTCCAGCCCGTTCTTGCCGCCCATGACAAGCTCACAGAACGACAGCACAAAGTCGGATTTCAAGGCCAGCGGGTTTTCATCCTCGGAGTAGTTCAGGTTGATGTCCAGCGGGTTCACATAGTTTTTGCTGGTAGGCGACAGCTTCACCACCTGCCCATGCAGCCGCTTCACAAGGGGGTAATACTCGGCCTCTGGATCACAGATATACACATCGTCCGGGGTGCAGAGGAACACGCTCAAAATTTCTGATTTACAGCTCATACTTTTGCCGCTTCCCGGTGTCCCCAGCTTTAGCCCGTTGGGACACCTCGCCCGTTTGCGGTCGAGCATAATCATGTTGCCGGTCTTGGCATTGACGCCGTAATACATGGCGTCGCCGCCCTGAAAAAGCTCCTGCGTCACAAAGGGGACGAACACGGCCACGCTGGAAGTCGTCAGGGAGCGTTCAATCTGGATGTGGCTGGCCCCCAGCGGCAGGCTGCTCATAAGCCCCTGTTCCTGCTGGTAGTCCAGCCGTACAAGGGAACAGTTGTATTTCTGGGCGATCCCGGCAGCCCAGAACACATCGTTTTCCAGCTTTTGCCGGGTGTCTGCGGTGTTCAGCACCAAAAAGGTAAGCTGGAACATCCGTTCATTCCGGCTCTGCAAGGTCTTTAACAGTTCCTTGGCGTCCTGCCCGTAGGTGGCAAGGTCGCTGGGAAGTATATCCATGTCGTAACCGCTTCTTACCGCCCGTTTCTGTTCCTGAATCTTCATGGCGTCAAGGTCGGTGATCTTGCGCTTGACCGTCTTAATGGCGTCGCTCTGGTCGATGGCCTGCACATGGAGGTTCACCACAATGCCGTTTTCCGTGTTGAGAAAGTCGGCCAGCATTTCATCCGACAGCTCCGGGGAGAGGATTTGCAGGAAGCTCACCGCCCCGTATTTGCCGCCCAGCCCGAACATCCGGGCATTGCCGAAGCGGAACGAGGACGGGGCGATAAAGTCCTTGGTGGAAAGCCCCGACGGGGCAAGCCACTTCCAGTCAAAGGAGAACGGTTCCCCGTCCGGGTGGAAAATGCTGTGCATGACTTCCAGCCGTTCCTTGGCGTCCAGTCCCCACGCGGAGGCCCCCATGCTCTTGAAATAGCCCAAAAGGTCGGTTTCGATCCGGCGCAGTCTGGCGCGGGCCATTTTCAGGCTGTCCGCCTCAATGGTGTAGGTCATAAATTTCCGCTTCATCAGGCCGTTGTTCCCGTTCACAAGCTGGTCTTGCAAAATGTCGGAATACTCGCTGCGGATGTCGTCGAAGTCGTCCCCCTGCGCCCGGATTTCAAAGCTCTTGGCATACTGCTTGGGGTCGATCTTGCGGTTGATAAAGGAAAACTGCACATGAATGGAGGCGTCCAGATAGTTGTAGAGGTCGCACAGGTTTTCAAAGATGGCGGTCTTGGTGTCCGCCTGCGCCAGTTGGTAGCTGATGTCCGTAAACTCAATGCACTTGGAAAAGGTGCGGGGCGTCACCCGGCATACGCCGTCCTGATACATGGCCTCATAGGGAATACTGGCCTGTGCCGAATGGGGCTTGCCGTCGCCCTTATACTTTCGGATGACAGCCTGAATTTCTTTCTTTTCGGTGCGGGTGAGCTTGACCGGCGCTTTTGCGCTCATTTCGTTCTTTTGCTTTTTGGACAATGGCGTTGACCTCCTTTTCCATTTGGGATTGCCGCATAAGGGCGGTATAAGCGTTGTTGGTCTGGTAGGGGCGTTCCTTGGGCTGGATGAAGCAGCACTCGACGATCTGGCGCACCACCACTTCAAGGGGCTGGCCGTGTTTTTCGTAAAGCGCCAGCAGAAAGCCCGGCAGCATGGCGAACACCATAATGAGCGCCGCCGCGCTGGTCGGGACGCGGCCCCGGATCAAAAAGAAAAGCGGAACGCCAATAAGCAGCGCACCGCCAAAACAAATGAGCTGGCGTTTCGTCAGCCCGAATACTACCTTGGATTTGACCTTGGTTAAATCCTTGGGGACAGTTACATAAGCCATAAAAAGTCACCTCGTTTCTGGTACGGACAGGGAAAAATCGCTGTCTACTTCGTTGCCCCACGCATCCCAGCCGGGGATTTTCTGTCTGGCAAACAGTTCTGCGCGGGGCAGGTCGCCCGCAAGCTCTATGATTTTCTCGCGGGTAATGTCTGGTTTCTTGCTGTGTTCCTCCACCGGGGAAATGATAAACTGATGGACGCTTTTGGAGTAGCGCTTGGGATGGCCCCGCTTGGCAAGCAGGCATATTTCCGCGTTTCCTCTCGTCCAGTAGCCCAGCCCGTAAAACCATGTGGGGCTTTTGCGGTTCAATTTCAGCCAGACAAAGGCCACGGTCTTAAAGGTGAAGCCCCACGCCTTAATCAGGCGCAGCGCCTCCGGGAGCTGGGGGAAAGTCGCCCACAAAAACAAGAGGCAGTCTTTTTCCGCCAGCGTTTCCACCGGCAGGGCGCACAGCTCGTCAATGCTCATGGTGGGATAGTGATGTTCCGCCGCCCCTGTCCGCTTGCACTCATATCGCCACGGCGGGTCGGCGTAAAGGATGTTGTAGGTTTTCTTTTGTGTTTCCTCGATAGCTGGTATTCCTCCTGTCTGTTAATGTGCGGTAAATACGGCTTTCGATATGCTGCCGGTCTTGAACAGACAGAAGCAAAGCAAAACGGTATAGCCCATACAGCCCCAGATCGCGCCGGATATGTCGTCGGCGGTTCCGATCTGCTGGATCAGCACCGCATAAATCCCGACAACCACCATGATTAAAAAGGCTTGGAAGCCCAGCGCAAGCAGGGATTTCAAGTAGTTCTGGCCCATGCCGCGCCACTCTGCATTGCCCAGCGTGGCAAGGGGGATCGGCCCCAATGCGGTCACGGCGTAAATTTCAATCATTCTTCCATAAGTCACAAGGAAAATGCAGATGGAAAGAATGTTCATCGTCAGCCCCACAACAAGGGTCTGGAACCACAGGCCCAGCAGCGGCCCGATGTCCATTGCTTCAAGGCGGCTTTCCAGATCGGGGAGCAGCGTGTCAAAATCAATGCTGGTATCTCCGATAATCACCCCGGCGCTCTGGTTGACGACCTGTTGGGTGGCGTCAAATACGCCCATGACGATATTCCATGTGTTTGTCACAATGAGGATGGCAAAGGCGCTTTTGAAAATCCAGCGGAAGAACATGGAGCTGTCGAAGTCGTGCATATTGTTCTTTTCCACAATCATGTCGATCAGCTCATAGCACATCACGAGGGCGAGAATGGCCGCCGCAATGGGGACGATAACCGTTTCGGACAGGTTTTGCAGCATGGAGAAAATGCCGCCGTTCCAGTCCTGCGGGGTACTGCCCACATCCGACGCGATTTCCCCGACTTTGGTATTGACCGTGTTAAACAGGCCGGACAGGTTGCCCATGATACCGTCGATCAGGATTCCTTTGATCCATTCCCCGATTAAATCACCGATCATGTGGGGACACCTCCTTTCCCGCGCCCTCCCAGATCAGAGAGGGCGCGGAGGGTTTTCTAACACACATGGGGTTATCCCAGCAGCCCGGACAGCAGAGGAACAAGTGTCATGCCGATCAGGGCAACACCACCTCCGGCGACAAGCTGCTTGATTCCCTGGCTCTTGCTCGCCGGGTTGTCCGCCCCGTATCCCTCCAAAAGATTGACGCCGCCCCATACGCAAAGCGCTCCGCCGAGGCCCACAACGATGGTCTGCAAAGTATCAACTGCACTATTGAAAAATTCCATAAATTTACCTCCATAAATTCAGATTGTGATGGTGTTTGGGTGCAAAAAAAGCCGCCGTACACAGCGGCAGCCTCACAATCCGCAGACGGCCCGGAGTTACTGGCCGTCCCGCCATTTCAGCACAGCCAGCGAAAAAATCTCGCCCCATGCTTCACACAGTCTGCGGTCTATTTCCCTTGCCAGTTCTTCGGCTTCCCCATCCGTGGGCGGGGTATCATGTTCCGCGATCCACTGGCACAGCACCGCAGCGGAAATGATCGCCCGGTAGATTTCTTTCTCATACCTGAAATAATCCGCAAATGTCCATTCGTCCGAGTGTCCCATCGGTCACGCTCCTTTCTCTATGGCCGCTTTATTCTACGGCAAAATCTTCATCCGACAGCTCAATGTCGTAGAGGTCAAAGGGTTCGTCCTCCGTTATCACGCGCCGCTTTTTCCGGCGCAGGGACGACAGGTAGCTGTCCACATCAAAGGTGTTCTTTTTGTCGGCGTCCGAGAGGTATTTATAGCGGGGGTGGCGGGTGATGTCGTATTTCTCACTGAAAAACGGCCTCACGCCGCGCACCTGCAAAATACACTTGCCTCCGTCCATCGTTGCAATTTCGTCTTGGCTCATCAGCTCCTTTCCGAGTTTTTGGTAGTTCAGTCCGTGGGAGGTCTGCGCGCCCCGGTTCTCGCTCTGGTTGTAGCTGTCAATGGTTTCCTTGCCCAGCACCTCCGCAATCTCCTTGGCGTTCTTGCCCCGGCCACTAAGGAACAGCGTACAGTCGCAGTTGTCGGAAATGATTTCCGCCGCGTCCTTGTAAATAGCCTTTAGCTGCGACTGGCTCTGCAAAATAATAGATGCCGAGATTTCCCGGCT
>OLNS01002656.1_pt1 | contig 11375 bp, 7 predicted proteins | sample 1673031 | NCBI WGS metagenome assembly OLNS01 (sample SAMEA3136748, study PRJEB25190) | human gut metagenome | biome: human gut; feature: human-associated habitat; material: faeces | place: Austria | collected 2013
GATGTCATTACTTGTATCATCATCCAATTTGGGAATATCAGTCCCCTCTAAAGGAATGCCGTCCAATACCCACAACGGATCCTGTGTTCCGTTTAGTGAAGCTGTACCACGAATACGTATACGTGCCGGTGCCCCGGGAGCACCTGAAGTTGTGGTTACGGCTACACCGGCAATTTGTCCGGCCAATGCCTGGTCGATACTTTTTGCAGCACCTACCATTCCATCTGTTACATCTACTTTGGCAATGGCAGCAGTCAGTTTACGACGTTCCAGTTCTTGATAACCGGTTACTACGACGTCTCCCAATGTGTGTGCAGAAGCTTGAAGTACAATACGATAAGTATCTTTTCCTGCTTGCAAAACGATGTCTTGTTCTTCAAATCCTATATAACTACAATGTAACCTAGTCACCTTTTCCGGAATGGAAATGGAGAATTTACCATCCATATCAGTGATAGTACCTAGAGAAGTCTGTGATGCTCCGGCCTTTTTTAAGTCATCTGCGTTAACATATACGGAAGCACCGATCAGAGGTTCATTATCTTCACCGGATATAACGACTCCGGTGATTGTACGATTAGCAGCGCTGGCAAAGGCCAGCGCATTTGCAAAGAGGCATATAAGAATGCACAAGTATTTTTTTCTCATTAATGTAGATAGTTAAAGTAATAAGTGGTTTTATTTGATTCCTAAAGCAGTATTAATACGCAGAATCATGTCCTCATAATGATAGCGTGCAGCAGTATCGGAAGTTCCGAGACGGTTCTGCAACAACTTCTTGATACGTAATAATTCACCGCGTTTCACAGAAATAGCATCTGAAATACGGTTGAGCTGGCTGCCATAGAAATTGAGCACACGTGGAGCCCCCATCCGCTCTTCCTGACGAAGTGCACGTTGTTCGGCAGCGTAACAGCTACAGAAAGGAGTAGCGTGGTCAAGCAAGAAATGTTCGTTGGCGATCTTCTTGTTGATTTTAACGGCTTCCGGTTCTGCAGCGGCTGTAAGTAATGCATCAAGGAAGTTTTTCTGCAAAGAACGTTCCATAACATTAGGGATACCACCGCGTTCGGTAACACCGAAAATGTTCTTATGAAGTCCGTCCATAAGCTCCACTACTGTAAAGGCCTTCTTTCCGTTGACAGATTCATTCTCTATCATACGCATCAAACGAGTATTGCCAAGTAAATCCCAAAGGATATAGGCTTGGGCGTTCTTTAAGATTTGTGTAGGAGCATTCTCCTGTTTTCCGATGGGAGTATTGCGAAGTAGATAAGTATATTGCCCCACTTCCGTGTCAAACAGCCATTTAGGGTATGTCAAAACTTCATCCATCAGAAATTTCAGTGAAGCTTGTTGTTTCTCTTTCTCTACGAATGTATAAGTTTTAACGCCGTCTCCTACAATTGTATTTTCAATGTAGATACCGCCAATATTGGCAAGGACATGATATAAATAGTTGTTCCATTGGTTGATTACAGCGTAGTAGAGGCGAGATGCTTCTTCATAAGTTTGTCCCTTCTCACCGGTAGTAGTCCATTGAAGAATTTGTGGAACGATACGTTTCAGATTCTCAATACCAAGTAAAGAAGAGCGAACCGGATCATCACCTAAATCTTCGTTCTGTGCACGTGGATCTACCGCATCGCGGACGTCCTGTGCCTCACTATATTTATAAAGCCGATCAGTATGTTTGCTCAAGAAATCGAATAAAATATCTTTTTCTTCTTCCGGAGTATTCTTTCCGTACCAACGATATCCATATTCGATAGCGAACATATCGTATGGACCGATATGCGGAGAAAGAACTTTCACGCCATCTCCAGGCTGTGCGATATAATTGAATCGTGCATAATCCATGATAGATGAAGCGGTAGAATTCATTCTGGAAGTGAATGCTTCGGAACGTAATGAATCTGTCGGGAAAGCCCATGAACCCATCATATTGTGGCGGAGTCCCAGAGAGTGGCCTACCTCATGACAGGCGACGAATCGAATGGCATCTCCCATCAAAGCATCAGGCAATTGTACATTACGTGCTTCCGGACACACTGTTCCGGTCTGGACAGTAATCCATTCACGTACCATAGAAAGCACATTGTGCCACCACATAATATCAGCTTCTAGGATTTCTCCGGAACGGGGATCTAACAGAGAAGGTCCCATTGCATTTTTCTTTTCCGAAGCAGCATAAGTCAGTACGGAGTAGTTGACATCATCCATGTCTACATGCATACTGTCCGTGATTTCTTTGGCGATAATCGCATTCTTGAAACCCGCCTTTTCAAAGGCAATCTGCCAGTCCTCGATACCTTTCTTAATGTACGAACGCCATTGGTAAGGAGTTGAATTGTCAATGTAGAAGACAATCGGTTTGGCAGGTTCCACCATCTGACCTTTTAGATAAGCCTCCCGATCTTCCGGTTTGGGTTCCATACGCCAGCGGGTGATATACTGTGTCTTATCCGTACGCTGCTGCGCATCACTAAAACTTAATAACGGATTCGTGAAATAACCGACCTTCTGATTGTCGAATCGTCCCATCATCGGCTTTTCGGGTAATAAGAGAATAGAAGAACTAACTTCCACCGTTACATAAACAGTAGTAGTACCTTCCGTTACCCGGGTAGTCAACTCGGAAGTTGCCACGACATTGTTTGAAAAGGATTTGATGGATAGAATACGTGATAAATTCTTGATAGCCGAAGTACCCAGATTAATATTGGTAAATACGTTATTGATACTGGTTTCCGTACCATCATAAATATCATTCACCTTGATTACTAATGCCGTAGAATCTGCATTGACTGCTTCGATCTTGAATGCGGCAATCAGCGGAGAGATAAAATTATCCTTTACCGAACGGAAGATAGCGTCCGTTTGGGGGGCCAGAGGTAATGGGCGTTGTTGGCGTAACATTAGTTTGCCCGTCGCTTTGTCCCATTCCATGCAAACCATCTGATTCTCATAGTTTACTCCGCGGTTTACGCCCGCATCATTAAGTTCGGCAGGAACTCGTTGCAGCTTATTGACAACTAATAAGTCACGTCCCAAAAGTGAGGTGGGAATTTCAAAATAATAATCATTCTTCTTTTGATGTACAGCAAACATCCCTTTGGTCGTTTTACTGTCTTCCACTAATTTCTCGTAGTCGCTTTTACTCTTCTCTTCTTTCTCTTCTGGTTTTTTCTTTTTCTTTTTAAACCAACTCAGATTTTCTGTAGCGGGGGTAGTTGCAAATGCCGAGAGCGCTTCTCCACTCAGCAATATACATGCAATGACCGCTGCCATTACTTTTACATACATTCTCATTGAGTTTCTAACTTTTAATTATAATTAAAAAACGGCTACAAAAGTACTAATATAAATAACATAATGACTACTAATTTGCAATGAATATAACATTAAAAAGAAATATTAACTAGTATCTACGGTCATCATTCTCCTCGGATATTTCATAGTTTAGTGGGAATAGTGTACATTTGCGGGAGTAAAAAAGTGAACGGAATGATGAGACGATATATCACTGCTTTGATGCTGGCTTGCTGCATCGGAGGGTATGGACAAGAGAAGAAGCAAGTAACCTTTGTACCTCCTTTTGACTTTCCTCTTACATTGAGTGGGAACTTTGGAGAAATCCGCTCCAATCATTTCCACGGCGGACTGGATTTTAAGACAGGCGGAGTTATCGGTAAACCCGTTCGTGCTCTCGCTGATGGCTATATTTCGCGTATTCGTGTCACGAATGGTTCGGGATATGTACTTGATGTCTGCTATCACAATGGCTATTCAACGATCAACCGCCATTTGAGTGGTTTTGTTTCTCCCATTGCCGAAAGGGTGGAGAAACTTCAATATGAAGAAGAAAGCTGGGAAGTAGAGATTGTTCCCGAACCGGGAGAATTTCCGGTGAAAGGAGGTCAGCAGATCGCATGGAGCGGAAATACCGGATATTCGTTCGGTCCGCATCTTCACCTGGATGTATTTGAAACGGAATCGGGAGATTATATTGACCCTATGCCTTTCTTTCAATCGAAAATAAAAGATACGCGTGCTCCGAAAGCGGATGGCATTCTATTTTTTCCACAACTGGGTAAAGGAGTAGTGGATGGAAAGCAAGAGAATAAAACCATCCTTCCTAATAGCGAGCGTCCGGTGGAAGCATGGGGAGTGATAGGTGTGGGGATCAAAGCATACGATTACATGGATGGAGTGAATAACCATTATGGAGTTTATTCGGTTGTGCTTACGGTAGATGGCAATGAAATATTTCGCAGCACCGTAGATCGCTTCTCGCAGGAAGAGAACCGGATGATTAATTCCTGGACTTACGGGCAATATATGAAATCTTTCATTGATCCGGGCAACACTTTGCGTCTGCTAAAAGCATCAAATGATAACCGTGGCTTGGTGACGATTGATGAGGAACGGGACTATCAGTTCTTATATACATTAAAAGATGCTTTCGGAAACACTTCCAAATATAGTTTCACCGTACGGGGTCGGAAACAGCCGATTGAACCGTTGAATCATCGGGAGAAATATTATTTTACTTGGAATAAGACTAATTATCTGCAAGAACCGGGATTGAACCTGGTTGTTCCGAAAGGAATGTTGTATGATGATGTTCTCCTCAATTATCAGGTGAAGGCGGATAGTGGTGCCGTTGCTTTTACTTATCAGCTGAATGATAAGGCGGTTCCGCTGCATGCAGCTTGTGAACTGTGTATCGGGTTGCGTAGAAAACCAATTGCCGATACGACGAAATATTATGTGGCCCGCATAACTCCCAAAGGAGGAAAGTACAGCGTAGGCGGAAAGTATGAAGACGGATACATGAAAGCATCTATCCGGGAGTTGGGAACTTACACTGTTGCCATCGATACCATCCCGCCGGAGATTATCCCTGTCAACAAGAATCAGTGGGGAAGAAACGGAAAAATTGTCTATCGTTTGAAAGATCAGGGCGCGGGAATTGCTTCCTATCGTGGAACGATTGACGGAAAGTATGCGCTTTTCGGACGTCCCAATATTGTGAAATCATACTGGGAATGTACGTTGGACCCCAAACGCGTAAAGAAAGGAGGCAAGCATACTGTTGAATTTACAGTGACCGACTATTGTGGGAATGAAACAGTGGCCCGTGAAAGCTTTGTTTGGTAAATTATTAAAAGTGAATCATATATTTATTATGAAGAGAAGAATTATTCTTTGTGCCGCCGTATTGATGGCGGCTGTGGCGAACACCTTCGCCTGCACCAACCTGATTGTCGGAAAAAATGCGTCTGCCGATGGCTCGACGATTGTTTCCTATTCTGCCGACTCGTATGGCTTATTCGGAGAACTTTATCATTATCCGGCTGCTACCTATCCAAAAGGTACGATGCTGAAAGTTTATGAATGGGATACTGGCAAGTATCTGGGAGAAATAGAGCAGGCACGCCAGACTTACAATGTAGTCGGTAATATGAATGAATATCAGGTTACCATTGGTGAGACAACTTTCGGCGGACGTCCGGAATTGGCCGATTCTACAGGGATTATCGATTACGGAAGTCTGATTTATATCGGTTTGCAGCGTTCGCGCACTGCCCGTGAAGCAATTAAGATCATGACCGACTTAGTGCAGCAATACGGCTATTATAGCGAAGGAGAATCCTTTACTATTGCCGATCCGAACGAAATATGGATTATGGAAATGATTGGTAAAGGTCCCGGCATCCGTGGAGCAGTTTGGGTAGCTGTACGTGTGCCTGATGATTGCATTTCGGCCCATGCCAACCAGTCACGTATCCACCAGTTTGATATGAACGACAAGGAAAATTGCATGTACTCTCCGGATGTCGTTTCTTTTGCCCGTGAGAAGGGATATTTTAATGGAGTAAACAAAGACTTTAGCTTCTCATTAGCCTATGCGCCTCTTGATTTTGGTGCACGTCGTTTCTGTGAGGCTCGCGTGTGGAGCTATTTTAATAAGTTCACAGATAACGGAAAAGATTATCTTCCTTACATTGAGGGAAAGACCAATACGCCGATGCCTCTTTTTGTGAAACCGAAACATAAGTTATCCGTGCAAGATGTGAAAGATATGATGCGCGACCATTATGAAGGAACGCCTCTTGACATCTCCAATGATTTCGGAGCCGGACCTTATAAGACACCTTATCGTCTTTCTCCTCTGAACTTCAAGGTAGATGGTCAGGAATATTTCAACGAACGTCCGATTTCCACTCAACAAAGCGGGTTTGTATTTGTTGCACAAATGCGGGCTCATAAGCCGGACCCGATAGGCGGTGTACTTTGGTTTGGCGTGGATGATGCGAACATGGCTGTATTTACCCCGGTTTATTGTTGTGCTACTAAAGTGCCGGTATGTTATACCCGTGTAGATGGGGCCGATTATATTACTTTCTCCTGGAATTCTGCTTTCTGGATTTTCAACTGGGTATCTAATATGGTCTATCCGCGTTATGATTTGATGATCGGTGATGTACGGGAAGCGCAGAAAGAAATGGAAACTACTTTCAACAATGCACAGGAAGGCATTGAAGAAATGGCTGCCAAACTGCTGGCAAAAGATAAGAACGCAGCGGTTGACTTTCTGACAAACTATACAAATATGACCGCACAGAGCACTTTCGATACTTGGAAACAATTGGGTACATTCTTGATTGTGAAGTACAATGATGGAGTGGTGAAACGTGTTAAAGACGGTAAGTTTGAGCGTAATTCTATCGGACAACCTGCCGGAGTGATGCGTCCCGGATATCCGAAAGAATTCTTGCAGGAATATGTCAAGCAGACTGGTGACAGATATAAAGTGCCACAAGAATAGATATTAAGTATGAGATATTAGGTATTAAGTATATCGCTTTTTAATTCTTAATTCTCAAATTTCAATTAAAAGAATAGGAATTATAAACTTATTATTTTACATTTGTGTGCTCAAGAAATTGATAATAAATAATTCATTAACCAATAAATAACAATCGAAATGGAAAATCAGGAACTTATTAAACAGGTCACTGAAAAAGCCGAAAAATGGCTAACCCCGGCTTATGATGCTGAAACCCAGGCTGAAGTGAAACGTATGTTGGAAAACGATGATAAAACCGAACTAATTGAAGCTTTCTACAAAGATCTTGAATTTGGTACTGGTGGTCTGCGTGGTATTATGGGTGTAGGTAGCAATCGTATGAATATCTATACGGTAGGTGCTGCCACTCAAGGACTTTCCAACTATCTGAAAAAGAACTTCAAAGACCTGCCGCAGATTTCTGTAGTAGTAGGTCACGATTGCCGCAACAACAGCCGTTTGTTTGCGGAGACTTCTGCTAATATTTTCTCTGCCAATGGTATCAAAGTATATCTGTTTGACGACATGCGTCCGACACCGGAAATGTCTTTCGCCATCCGTCACCTCGGTTGCCAAAGCGGTATCATCCTGACTGCTTCTCACAATCCGAAAGAATACAACGGTTACAAGGCATATTGGGACGATGGTGCACAGGTATTGGCTCCACACGATAAAGGTATCATCGACGAAGTAAATGCAATTGCTTCTGCTGCTGATATCAAATTCCAGGGAAATCCGGATTTGATTCAGATTATCGGTGAAGACATCGATAAGATTTATCTGGATATGGTGAAAACTGTTTCTATTGATCCGGCAGCTATTGCCCGTCACAAAGATATGAAGATTGTCTATACTCCGATCCACGGTACAGGTATGATGTTGATTCCTCGTGCATTGAAAATGTGGGGATTCGAAAACGTATTTACTGTGCCCGAACAGATGATTAAGGACGGTAACTTCCCGACTGTCGTATCTCCGAACCCGGAAAACGCGGAAGCTCTTTCTATGGCTGTAAACCTTGCCAAAGAAATTGACGCTGACCTCGTAATGGCTTCCGACCCGGATGCTGACCGTGTGGGTATTGCTTGCAAGGATGATAAAGGCGAATGGGTACTGATTAATGGTAATCAGACTTGTATGATGTACCTTTATTATATTCTGACACAGTACAAACAACTGGGTAAGATTAAAGGTGGCGAGTTCTGCGTGAAGACAATCGTTACAACTGAACTAATCAAGAAAATCGCAGATAAGAACAATATCGAAATGCTTGACTGCTACACCGGATTTAAATGGATTGCCCGTGAAATCCGTCTGCGTGAAGGCAAACAGAAATATATCGGTGGTGGTGAAGAAAGCTACGGATTCCTTGCCGAAGATTTCGTTCGCGATAAAGATGCCGTATCAGCTTGCTGTTTGATTGCTGAAGTTGCTGCATGGGCAAAAGATAATGGTAAATCCTTGTATCAGTTGTTGCTGGATATCTACGTAGAATACGGATTCTCTAAAGAGTTTACTGTAAACGTAGTGAAACCGGGTAAGAGCGGTGCAGAAGAAATCAAAGCGATGATGGAGAACTTCCGTGCCAATCCTCCGAAAGAATTGGGTGGCTCTAAAGTGATCTTGAGCAAAGATTATAAGACACTGAAACAGACAGATGATAAAGGTAACGTAACTGCAATCGATATGCCGGAACCATCTAACGTACTTCAATATTTCACTGAAGACGGTAGCAAAGTTTCTGTTCGTCCTTCAGGTACAGAACCGAAGATTAAGTTCTATATGGAAGTTCAGGGTGAAATGGGTTGCCGCAATTGTTATGCTTCTGCCGAATCTGCCGCAATGGAAAAGATTGAAGCAGTGAAGAAATCATTGGGTATCTGATTTTGTTTCTTCTGAAATTTCAGATATAGATAACGAAAGATAAATAAATAGCGCCTCCATGGTCTTTTCGAAGATTATGGAGGCGCTTCTTTTTCTCTATACATAGCCCTGATTCTGCCTATTTTCGGGCTTTTTCCCCAACTTGGCACAGTTCTTTCATTTCCTTTGCATTCTTTAAGTCCACTTGCTAATCCTTCTTGCGAGAATCTTGTTGTATTGACATCATCTCAATTTCAACCCGCAGGCTGCGGATACACATGTTTTGTTGATGCTTTAGAGTGATACGTTCAGTTTCATATTCGTAAGTTGTTCGTTTGTAGTTATGTGTATTTCGTGGCCTGCTTTTTTAGTCTATTTTTCAGTCAGTGCTATTTCTTTTTTTCTGTTATTTCTTCGTGCCTATCCAAGTCCATTTATGCCATATTGTTTCCAATGGTCCTTGTTTATGTTTAGACAGCCACCATTTGCAGAACCTAACTTGCGCCAGGAAAAGAATAATACCGATAATCAGGCTAAGAGTATATCCACAGTAAGGAGCAAGATAGAATCCGAATGGGAAATAGATAATGGCTCCCAAAATAGATTGAGAAATATAATTGGTCAAACTCATTTTTCCGTAGAATCGCAGATTAGATACAGTTTTCTTGAACTGATCCTTCTGATAAAGCAACACGAAAGAAGCAACAAGTACAATCGTAAATGCAAATTTCTGCCACATATCAAAGGCAGTACCTACCGTTTGCTGAATTAAACTGCTGTCACTTTGCATGATCTGTTCTTTCAGAGAATACAGTGGCGCGAAACTGATAGCTGCAATAATAAGTGCTTTCATCCAGAACTTCAAATGAGATTCGGTAGTTACGAACAATTCTTTGCGTCCGATATATAAGCCAAACAGGAAAAGTCCGGCAGTCTGCAAGAAACGTCCGGCACCGATAGCCCAAAACAAGCTTGCTTTCTGTCCTAAAGTAACATTGCCTATCAGAAAATCCCAAAAGTTTCCGGCTTTGGTGTATTCTGCTACTTCAGCATACATGGCTCCGACATTCAAATCGGGTAGGGTATAGGCAGGATTGAAAAGGCTCATTATATAATGAAACCATTCAATCGGTTGCAGTGAAAACAAGATGGCGGTGATTAGAATCGCTTTGTCACTCCATTTACGTACGATAAATAGTACAAGACTGACTACAACAAACAGAAGCAGGACATCTCCTGCCGGGGAAGAAAGCAGCATTCAAAGTAGCGAATCCTGCCAGCAATATCATTCTCCATAAAAAGCGGTAACCAAAGTCCTTTCCTTTCAACTGCTGGTTGTGCGACTGGATATAGAAAGTGAATCCGAAAAGCAGAGCGAATATGGCATAAGACTTTCCGGCAAGCAGTGAAAATGTCGCATTAAATACTCCGGCATCCAAAATGGTGAGCCATTCAGGAGAACTTTCCGGATATACGGGGAAAATGAAATGCTCCAGGTTATGAACCAGAAGGATGGCCATTACAGCAAATCCTCTAAGAGCATCTACTACTTCAATTCGGGGTGTTTTTGTTGATAATTCCATGGGGCTAATTTATGATTGTTTTTAGTAAATGTTCATTTTACCCATCTCTAAGCAGGCTTCGGGAACATACTGACGGATTCCTTTGATGATATTTTCCATGTTTGATTTATTCATTTGGATGCTCTATCCACCAATCAATCATCTTTCGGGCAAGACTAAGTTTTCTGGGAAGTTCGGGTAAATTGTCTCTTGTATAAAAGTCTCCCGAACTCAATTCTTCATCTTGGAGGTTGATTTCCCCTCCGGCATAATCAGCAATAAAGCCGACCATTAGTCCGCTGGGATAAGGCCAGGGCTGATTACCGAAATAAGTGATATTCTTTACATCCAGTCCGGTTTCTTCTTTCACTTCACGTGCTACACATTCTTCTAGCGTTTCTCCGGTTTCCAGAAATCCGGCAACGAGACTGTTGAATGTTCCTTTAAAATTGCGGGCGTGCACTAAGAGTAGTGAATTTTTTTTTCTCACTAATACAAGAATCGCTGTGGAAATGGAAGGATATACCTCCCGGCCACATTTCGGACAACGCTTCATGATAGATTCTTTCTGTTCCATAGGCGTGCCGCAGGCGGAACAAAAGCGGCTGTTTCTATCCCAATGCAGAATCTCATGTGCTTTTCCTGCTGTCTGATAATGAGACAAAGGAAGATATTCATAGGAGGCACGAAGCCCTATCATGATCCATTGCTCCGATTCTTCAATGGGAGAGGAGAGGGAGAAAGCCTTGCAGTTTCTCCCTTCCAGTGTAGTGATATTGTGTACGGTTGTTTTTTCTTTAATAACAATAGGAGAGCTTTCTCCACACGGGATGGCATATATACCATCCTCTTTTTTCTCAAGAAGCAGTTGGTCTTTGTAAAAGATAAACCACCATGATTGTGCTGTATGATTCATTTTAATTCTAATTCTTGATCTTCGCGCTGCGAAGTTATAAAAAAACTAGATTGATATTTAGACTTATCAGATAAAATACAGGGCAACTGCACCAAAATTTGATTCATAACCGTGCAGAAATGAGCTAAATGATAATTTTGCGGAGTGCCCTGAAAGGGCTTAATTATATAGCGTAGGG
>OLNS01002662.1_pt1 | contig 11358 bp, 10 predicted proteins | sample 1673031 | NCBI WGS metagenome assembly OLNS01 (sample SAMEA3136748, study PRJEB25190) | human gut metagenome | biome: human gut; feature: human-associated habitat; material: faeces | place: Austria | collected 2013
CCACATACGGAATATCATGCGCAGCAATTACAGATGCAAGATCTTTTCTGTTCTGTGGTTTTCCGTTACTCTCGCTTCCTACCGGTGTAGTTGTTGTATCTGCATACATCGGTGTTGCAGAAGAACGTTGGATGCCTGTATTCATGTAAGCACCGTTGTCATAACAGACATATACCAGATCCTGATTTCTCTCCATTGCTCCGGACAGTGACTGCAGACCAATATCATAAGTACCACCGTCACCACCAAATGTGATAAATTTGTATGTTTCGTCTAATTTTCCTTTTCGTTTTAATGCTTTGTAAGCACCTTCCACACCACTCATGGTTGCGCCTGCATTTTCAAATGCATTGTGAATGTAGCTGTCTTCCCATGCTGTGTATGGATATGTAAATGTAGAAACTTCCAGACATCCTGTTGCATTTCCGATGACTGCTTTGTCCCCTTCATGAAGACCACGAAGGACGTTTCTTACTGCGATTGTTCCGCCGCATCCGGCGCACATTCTGTGTCCAGGAGCAAGACGCTCTGGTTTGTTCATTGTCTCTTTAAAATTATAACTCATCTTCTTCGCGCCTCCTTATTCTCTGATTCCCATGTAACGATACATTTCTCCGGCATCACCATCTGCAATGACCTGTTTCAGTGTTTCGTATACATTTTCCATATCTTCGACACGCACATCACGTCCACCAAGTCCATATACATAGTTAATTGCGAGTGCCTGGCTTCTTGCACGGAATAATGCAGACATCACATCTGCTCCAAGTGGGCCACCGTGATTTGTATAACTCTCTGCACGGTCCATGATCGCGATTGCCTTGACATTTTTCAATGCTTCTGCAATCTCATCAGCCGGGAATGGACGGAACAGACGAATCTTAATCAGTCCGACTTTCTCTCCCTGCTCGCGAAGTCTGTCTACTGCATCTTTTGTTGTTCCTGCTGCGGAACCAATGATAACAACTGCACGTTCAGCATCTTCCATACGATACTCCTCGAAAAGTCCGTATTTTCTGCCGGAAAGCTTCTCAAAATCCTCAGCCACTTCTTTTACGACACGGCTGACATTTCTTGTTCCTTCTGCCTGGTTACGCTTTGCTTCCATATAATAATCTGTAATAGAGTAAGGGCCGACTGCCATCGGGCACTCTGGATTCAGAAGATAATCTTCCGGCTCATACTCACCAACAAAATTCTTGACGTCTGCATCTTCCAGAAGTTCAATGTTCTCTACGGCGTGGCTTGTGATAAATCCATCCTGACAGATCATGATTGGAAGGCGTACATCTTTATGCTCGGAAATGCGGAAAGCCTGAACCATGTTGTCATAAGCTTCCTGATTATTCTCTGCGTAAATCTGGATCCAGCCTGCATCTCTTGCTCCCATACTGTCAGAATGATCACAGTTGATATTGATCGGACCGGACAGTGCTCGGTTTACAAGTGCAAGTGCAAGCGGAAGTCTGTTAGAAGCTGCAATGTAAAGTTCCTCCCACATATAAGCAAGTCCACAAGAAGAAGTTGCTGTAAGGCTTCGTGCTCCTGCAGCGGATGCTCCGATTGCTGCTGACATAGAACTATGCTCACTCTCGACTGGGATAAATTCTGTATCCACCTGTCCATTTGCTACAAATGAAGCGAAATACTGTGGAATCTCCGTAGATGGTGTAATTGGGAATGCCGGAAATACGTCCGGATTAATCTGTCTTAAAGCGATTGCTATTGCTTCATTTCCTGATAAACGATCTCTTTTTCCTGCCATCTTATTTCACTCCTTCCATCGTAATTGCACCGAACGGACATGCTTTTACACAAATACCGCATCCTTTGCAATGGTCATAATCAAATGCGCCTCTTTTCATATCCTTAACCGGAATACAACTGTCCGGACAGACAGGTACACATAACAGGCACTGTTTACATTTGTCTTCAATAAATTCCGGCTTTACACTTGTCCACTCACCGGTGTGGAAATCCTTTGAAGTCCCTGCTCCGGCAACGATCATTCCTTCAGTCAGATCCTGCCATTTTGTCTTAACTCCTAATTTGCTGATATCTGTAGCCATTATTTTACCTCCTTCAGTGCCATCTCAAGAGCCTTCATGTTACCATCAATAACCTCTGGCTTGCTGGCGAATTTATGTTTGAAAGAAGCCTGCATCTCTCTTAAAAATGTCTCTTCGTCCATGATATTTGCAACTTTTACGATTGCTGCAAGAAGCGGTGTATTCGGGAAATATTTTCCCATAGCTTCCATAGATACTTTGTGTGCATCAATCGTGTAAAGTTTTCCTTCGTATCCTTTCAGATGTGGAATAATCTCTTCTTTCGGGCGGGCTGTATTTACAAGGATCGCCCCCTCTTTTTTCAGTCCTGCTGTTACATCTACAGTCTCAAGAAGTGACTCGTCTACAACAACTACGAACTCTGGATCATAAATGTTAGAATGTACACGGATCACCTCATCGCTGATTCTATTGTACGCTGTGATCGGCGCACCCATACGCTCCGGGCCATACTCCGGAAATCCCTGTACGTATTTTCCTGTCTTAAATGCAACATCAGCTAACAGTAATGCTGCTGTCTTGGCACCCTGACCGCCACGGCCATGCCATCTGATCTCTGTGTGATTACTCATGCATCTTCTCCTTTCTCTTGTTGTGTATAAGTATGATGCCTACAGATTACTCCACGCTTTAACTCTTCTACATCTATGCTTCTATTAGTGCAAAGCTTGTGTCACTGGCATCATATATACAAAAAGTCCGCCCCTGAAATAGGGACGGACATATTATCAGTTCCGCAACCACCCTGTTCTTCTAAAACAAGTGATATTCACTACGTACAATCATACGTGATTTCTATAACGGGAAATCCCCGTGAAAACTTACCTGATGTGATTCTTTCAGCTTTCCTTCTCAGAGATGATTTTCAAAATAAGCCTCCCACTGTCTTTCAGCACCGACAGCTCTCTGTAGGGAAATCTCTTATCTCTACTCTTTCTCTTCACAGAATTTAAATTATAGAGCGCAATCTGTTTTTGCGTTACATAAATATTACTCTATATTCAGAGAAAGGTCAATAGGTTTTTGAAAAATTTCCATGAATGAAATGTTTATAGATACCACTGCGGATGATTAGACATATCACTCGCGTGGTGTTAGAATATCACATCTATTATAACTTTGCAAATTAACTATTATTACATTTTTATTACAAGTTCTATCTCTTTTATAGCTTTTCATTATTAATCTCACATATTATTTTCAAATATGCTACGATATATAATATAAATCACACACAAGGAGAGCTCTATGAAAGCTTATGAACGTTTATTAAAATATGTCGCAATCAACACTCCATGCGATGAAACCAGTAACACAACACCTTCTTCGAAATGTCAATTTGACCTGGCTAATCTTCTGAAAGATGAAATGCAACTCCTCGGTGTTTCTGACATTCACCTCACCGAACATTGTTTTCTCTATGGAAAACTTCCAGCCACGAAAGGATATGAAAATGCTCCTGCACTTGGTTTTATTGCTCATATAGATACTGTATCTGATTATTGCGAACATGCAATTCAGCCAGTCATAACTGAAAATTATAATGGCAAAAATCTGCCCCTTGGAAGCAGTGGTCTTATTCTTAGTCCTGATATGTTTGAACATCTCAAAGCTCTGACCGGCCACACACTGATCACGACCGACGGCACAACCATTCTGGGAGCTGACGATAAAGCCGGAATTGCTGAGATTATGACACTGGTTGAACACTTGCAGTCCCAGCAGATACCTCACGGCCCGATTTGTATTGCTTTTACGCCTGATGAAGAGATTGGAACCGGTATCTCCCTTTTTGATATAGATTTGTTCGATGCCGATTTTGCATATACACTTGACGGCTCTACGGAGGGGAACTTACAATATGAAAACTTTAATGCTGCCAGCGCCTCTTTTGACATTCATGGCGTGAGCGTCCACCCTGGTTCTGCTAAAGATACTATGATCAATGCCTGTCTGCTCGCTATGGAAATTAATAACCAACTTCCCAAGCACGAAACACCACGTGATACTGCAGGTTATGAAGGCTTCTATCATTTAGTTCATATAGCTGGAGACTGTGGTTCTGCTCATATGGATTATATTATTCGGGATCATGACAACACTGAGTTTCAAAATCGCAAAAATCACCTTCTTTCCATTGCTGAACAATTAAATGCAAAATGGGGCGCAGGAACCGTAGAACTTTGTATAACCGACCAGTATTATAATATGAAAGATATCATTGAACAAAATATCCACTTAATTGAAAATGCAAAATCTGCGTGTGAAAGAGTTGGACTAATTCCTAATGTTTCTCCAATCCGTGGAGGGACTGATGGTTGTCATCTTAGTTTTCGCGGACTTCCATGCCCTGATATCGGAACTGGGGCACACGCTTATCACGGTCCTTATGAACACATTTCTGTCCAAAGCATGGATAAAGTTGTAGACATGGTCATAGAACTGGTAAAAATCTATTCTACATTTTCAAAATAATCTGCCCAAAAGATAATTACAACTAAATACTTTCAGCAACACCATATCAAAAAAAGCGCCGCTCATACAAAAAATATAAGTGACGCTTTTTCTGATTTATTATGCTAATTTAAAAGGTTTATACTAGTCATTATCATATCTGTGACAGGCTACTTTATGTCCCGGTTTCACTTCTCTAAGTTCCGGTCTTTCTGCCTTACAACGATCTGTTGCATATGGGCATCTTGTATAGAACGCACAACCTTTAAAATCTTCTGTTCGAACCGGCTGTTCTCCACTTAATCCTTTTAATTCCTTACGTTTGATATACGGATCAGGAACCGCCTCAAACAATGCTTCCGTATATGGATGCAATGGATGCTCAAAAAGTTCTTCTGTCTCTGTCTCTTCCATCAGAGTTCCAAGATACATAACTCCGATTCTGTCTGAAATAAAACGTACTACACCGATATCATGAGAAATAAACAAAAGACTCAGTCCCAATTCTTTTTGAAGTTCCACAAGCATGTTCAAAATCTGAGCCTGAATAGATACATCCAGCGCAGATACCGGCTCATCGCAGACAATCAGCTTCGGCTGGATAATCAAAGCTCCGGCAATTCCAAGTCTCTGAACCTGTCCGCCTGATAATTCATGTGGAAACCTGAAATAATGCTCTTCGGAAAGTCCTACCTTTTTCAGGATTTCAACTACGGCTTCTCTTCTCTTCTCATTATCTGTCATTCCGTGGATTTTTAAAGTCTCACTTAAACTATCTCCGATTCTCTGTCTCGGATTAAGTGCTGATAAAGTATCCTGAAATACCATCTGAATGTCTTTACGCAGTGGGCGAAATTCTTTGTCACTTAATTTACATAAGTCCTTTCCATCGTATAAAATCTCTCCACTATCTGCATGGTTCAGACCAACAATTGTTCTTCCTGTCGTAGATTTTCCGCATCCAGATTCTCCTACCAGTCCGTAAGTTTCTCCTTTTTCAATAAAGAAAGACATATCATCGACCGCACACATATGTTTCTTCTTTGCAAATAATTTTCCAGAATTATCATACACCGGATATGATTTTTTTAAATGTTTTACTTCAAGCAAATGTTCACTCATCTTTACACCTCCTGCTTTCCGGATTCGGCATATTTCCAACATTTCACTACATGCCCCGGAGCAACTTCACAGGCTGGCGGCTCATGTTCCATGCATTGCTGATCTGCCATCTTACATCTGGTACAGAAATGACACCCTACCGGTACTTTAGATAACGGAGGCACTGATCCTTCAATCACTGGCAGCGGTTCTCCTTTTTTCACTCCAAGGTGCGGAATACATGACAGTAGTCCTTGTGTATATGGATGCAGCGGATTCTGGAACAATTCTTCTGTAGATGCTTCTTCAACTACCTGGCCAAGATACATAACTTTTACATTATGGCATAAATTCGCAACTGCTCCCATATCATGTGTAATAAACAATACAGACATTCCAAGCTTTTCGTTCAATTCACGGATCAGCTGCAGAATCTGTTCCTGAATTGTTACATCAAGTGCTGTTGTTGGCTCATCCGCAATCAAAAGCTTTGGCTCGCAGGATAATGCCATTGCAATCATAACACGTTGCTGCATACCACCAGAAAGTTCATATGGATACTGTTTAAAACAGTTCTCCGGATTGGGGATTCCTGTCAACTTTAACATCTCAATTGCTTTTTCTTTTGCCTGTTCTTTATTTAACCCTTTATGCAAAGTCAGTACTTCACTCAACTGACTGCCTACAGTATGAACCGGACTCAATGAAGTCAATGGATCCTGAAAAATAACCGAAATACGGTCTCCTCTGATATCACGGATTTTATTTAAAGGCTGCTTTAACAAATCTTCACCTTCGAATAAAATTTCACCTTCATATCGGACATTTGTATCATGATCACGAAGTCTTAGAATCGTCTGGGACATAACACTTTTTCCGGAACCAGATTCACCAACTACGCCAGTGATCTCACCTTTTTCAATCTTCAAATTCACGCCATCTACTGCCGGAAGCCACTTTTTATGTACCGGGAACAGAACGTGTAAATCTTTAATCTCTAATATTGTATCGCTCATTATTTTTTCACACCTCCTTTTGTTCTCGGATCCATAAAGTCACGAAGTCCATCTCCAAAAAGATTTAGACTCAGTACACATATAATAACTGCTGCTCCTGGTACGATCATTGTCCAAGGTGCCTTTGAAAGTACTGCTTTACTTGCTTCCAGCATATTTCCCCAACTGGCTGCCGGTGCCGGAACACCCGCTCCAAGGAAGCTAAGCGATGCTTCTGAAATAATTGCCTGTGAAAAAATGTAAGAAGCCTGAACTGTCAGTGGTGAAATAACGCCCGGAAGAATCAGTTTCCATAAGATTCTGAAATTTCCGCTTCCCTGTACTTTTGCAGCTTCTACATAAGTCTGCTCACGAATAACCATAGCGCTGGCGCGTACTGTACGCGCTACGTTTGGAGTATATACAATTGTAAGTGCTACAACTACATTCCAGCTTGATGTTCCAAGTGCCGCAATCAATGCAATCGCAAGTAAGATTCCCGGAATTGCAATCAATCCATCACAGATTCTCATAAGGATCTGATCAAGCACTTTGAAATAACTTGCATAAAGTCCGATAATTGTTCCCAAAACACAGGAAAAGATTGCGACACAACCGCCAACCCAAAGAGAAACTCTTGCTCCGTACATTACACGGATAAATAAGTCTCTTCCTAATTCATCTGTTCCAAAAATATGTGCAGCACTTGGTGCTTTCAGACGATCCATGACCACCATTGCATTTGGATCCTGCGTGTTGAGAATCGGAACTAATATTGCAGTAACCAGAATTAATAAAAATCCAATTGTTCCGATAATCAGTCCCGGACTTGCGAGTAATTTTTCTCTTGTGATCTGTCGTTGTTCTTTTATAATTGCCTCACTGGAGGCAGAAATTCCTTTTCTTGTTAATACCATTTTCCGCCCTCCCGTTATTTATTTCTGCCTGGCTGCAGTCTTGGATCTACAAATCCATATAAAATATCAACCACAAGATTTACCAGTACATACAATAATGTTACAAATAATACAACTCCCTGAATTACATATACATCTCTTCGATTAATAGAACCCATTGTCAACATTCCAAGCCCCGGAATATTAAACAACGTCTCCGTTACGATTGTTCCTGTAATCAGACTTCCAAATGACTGTCCGACTGCTGTAAGAATTGCAGGCGCCGCATTTTTAAGTGCATAGCGAAGAACTACTTTTCTTTCTTTTAATCCTTTTGCTCTTGCTGTGCGAATATAATTTTTATATAACACCTCAAGAAGTGATGATCTTGTCATTCGTGTAATATAAGCAGCTTGTACAATTCCAAGTGAGAGTGCAGGAACAAACAGATATTTCCAATGTTCCAACAGTCCATTTGCCAATGGTGCATACCCTGCTACTGGGAACCAGTGATGATACACACTAAAAAATAACATTAAAAACATACTTAAAAGGAATCCTGGAATTGCAATACCAAGTAATGACACAGATACTGCTGCTACATCAGTCGCGCTTCCTCTCTTATATGCTGCAAGAATCCCAAGTGGTACAGAAAGAACTAATGCAATTAACTGCGCAAGAATTGCAAGGCTGATTGTTGGTCCAAAATATTCAGCAATTGCTTCTGTTACAGACTCATGTAAAAAAAATGAATCCCCCCAGTTCCCCTGAAATACATTGACGATCCAGTCACCATACTGCACAAGAAATGGTCTGTCAAAACCAAGCTGCGCATTCAAAGCATTTATCTGATCTGCTGATGCTTCCAGTCCTAAAATTGCTGTCGCAGGTCCTCCCGGTATCATATATACAACCAGAAAAACAACAAATGACACAACAAAGAGTACAGGAATCAATGACAGAATACGTTTTCCAATATAAGATAACATATAGTTTCCTCCTCCATGATTTTCAAGTTCAATGAAAATATTCCTAAAATTCGCAAAAGCGGCGGTTGCTTTCGCATTCCGCCGCTGTGTTTACTATTCAAGACTCACCTAGATGTAAGTAAACTCTTCCATCTATTACTCTGCAAAAGTGATATTCCAGTAAATTGGGAATCTCAGGTACTGATAATTCTCAACTTTGCTGTTCATAGCTGTAATGTTTGTGAAATGTCCGATAACACTTGCTGCACCATATTCATAAATGAATGACTGGAGGTCTTCCCATGCAGCTTTTGCTTCCTCATTAGAAGATGCTGAACGGATTGCTTTGATTCCGTCTGATATTTCCGGACGATCCAGTCCTGCCCATCCTTTATCCAGTACTGATAACTGAATTGGAAGCATGTTGTAGCTGTTACTTGTAATATACATACTAAACTGTTTCGGATCCGCACGGTGCTCCATGAATGTGCTGAAGTCGTAACTTTCAACTTCTGCATTGAATCCTGCTGCTTTTAACTGTTCCTGAACAACTAATGTTGCGTTGTACATCTCACTGTATTCTGGTGTTGTAACTAATACGATTTTTTCATTGTTGTAGCTTGACTCAGAAAGAAGCTTTTTCGCTTTCTCTACATCGTTCTGATTGTAATATTCAGAGCCAGCCTCTGTTCCCCACTGAGCATCATCCGGATTACACCAACCTGCATTCAGCTTATAAAGATCAGCATCTCCATAACTTGCCATCAGAATATCATCACAGTTAAGTGCTGCAAGAGCTGCCTGACGTACTTTTTCATCAGCCATAACACCCTCTGTTGTATTCAGGAACAGGTTCAATGTACCACCACTACGAACATCCATAGTCAGATTCTTGTCTGCTGCAAGATCTTTGTACTGATCTGCCGGGATATCCTCAGCAATGTCATACTGACCATTCTGTACACCTGCAATACGAGTAGCTGTATCTGTTACAATGTTAAATGTGATTGTATCAGCCTGTGCATTTTTTGCTCCTGCAAGACCACTGGATTTTCCTTCAGCCGGCTGATAATCCTCATTTTTTTCAAGTTTTACATACTGATCCTGCTTCCACTCTGCTACTTTGTACGGACCAGTTCCAATATATTCCTTTACACCCTCATCACTTGCTGAATCAACAACTGACTTTGGATAGATTGCTGCAAACTGAATCGGGCTTGCAAGAACCATGATGATATCAGAAGATGGCTCATTTACAGTAAGTTTCACTGTATAATCATCTACTTTTTCAAACACTGAACCGCCAATGAGTGTTTTAGCCTTTGGTGAAAGCTCCATCCAACGATTCATAGATGCTACTACATCATCTGCCTTCATCTCATCTCCGTTGTGGAATTTTACTCCCTGACGAAGTTTGATTGTGTACTCTTTTCCATCATCGCTCATCTCATAAGACTCTGCAAGTACTGGCTGTGGTTCATAATTCTCATCCATCTGGAACAGAGCTTCATAAATATGAATTCCAATTGCACCTGTAACATTAGCATTTACAGTGTGTGGATCAAGTGCAGGTGGATTTGCTGCAATTGCTGCATTAATCTCAAACTGCTTAGCTGTAGAATCTGCATTTCCAGATGTAGAACTGGATTTGCTTCCACCACAACCCGTTACCATAGTTGCGATCATTGCGACACATAAAAGTGCGCTTACGATTTTCTTTTTCATTAAGTTCTCCTTTTCTTTTTCCCCAGTTGTATCACTGCTTTATTAAGCAATAATTATCAACATTAACAAGTACGCATTTAATGTTACCACAATTACATTTCATTTGTCCAATCAAGATTTTAAATAAAAGAGACAGCAAATATTAAACTATTCTATATATGTTCTTTAATTGATGTGTATGTTCTGATTTTTCGTCCATTTTGCAGGCTTTTCTGGGTATCTACTTCGCGTCCGGAATTTGTCTTCCGGTCACGTCCATATGGTAATTTTCTTTATAAATCAGTTGCGATATCGGCACTACCTGATAACCTTTTTCTTTCAATCCGTCCAGCAATGCATCCAGAGCATCTGCCGTATATTTCGCCCCATTGTGGCACAAGATAATCGAACCATTTCCAAGTGCCTTATGATTTAGCACCGTATTTAAAATACTGTCAACCCCGTAGTCTTTCCAATCCAGACTATCCACGTCCCACTGAATCGGATAATATCCATTTTCCCTGGCATTTAAAACAACAGCGTCATCATAATCTCCATATGGCGGGCGAAACAACTGCATCTTGACTCCTGTCAACTCCTTCACTTTTTCATGAACACTCATTAACTCTTGCGTCTTCTCCTCATCGGAAAGCTGAGACATATTCTTATGATTCTGACTGTGATTTCCAAGGTCATGGCCTGCCTCATAGATTGCTTTCACATCGTCAGGATAACTTTCGACCCATCCGCCAGTCATGAAAAATGTGACATGTACATCATGTTCCTTTAAAATATCCAAGATTCTCTGGGTATCATCATTCCCCCATGCCGCATCAAATGAGAGCGCAACCTTCTTTTCGTCGGTCTGGACACAGTAAATCGGAAGTTCTTTCCCATTGACATTGCTTGAAACCTTGACAATTCCTGATATGTACCTACATGAACCTATCAATGCTATTGCAACCACACATGTAAAAATCCCACGAATTAACCATTTCTTATTCCATTTCTTTTGGATACGCTTGCAATTGGTACTTATTTTCTCAAGTTTTATAAACTTTCTCATAAAAAAACTCCGGAACATCTGCCTTTATAGCAGTATATGTTCCGGAGTAAATCATATATTCTTCTATAAGAATCTTTATTTTTTGATAAATTATATCCTTTTTAA
>OLNS01002663.1_pt1 | contig 11356 bp, 10 predicted proteins | sample 1673031 | NCBI WGS metagenome assembly OLNS01 (sample SAMEA3136748, study PRJEB25190) | human gut metagenome | biome: human gut; feature: human-associated habitat; material: faeces | place: Austria | collected 2013
AAAGAAATTTGAGAAACAAAAGAAAAACTTCATTAATGAACTAAGAGATGAACCTTATAAAATTCGTGGATCAAACTATAAAAAAGCCTTAAATTCAGCACTGCCTACAAAATATAATCGTTTAGCCTTGATGGCTGTCTCGGTCTTCCATCTTTCCCACTGGCGTCTATCCGTCACAGTGACTAACTATATTCTTTAAAGTATCTCATTTTCGACTAAAAAATGAAAAATGAAGAAAAAAAAACGGAAAAAAACAGTTTTGGAACGTTTTTGCGGCATACTATTATTATCCAAATTTATTAGTGATATTTTATGAAAAAAAGAAAGGAAATTTAAAAATATGATTCACAATAAAAGTTCATCCATACAAAAACTAGAAAAAGAGGCAAAAATGTTGGAAAATGAGAAAGAAATTAAAAAGTGTTTTTCAAAAAAATCTAACTTTTGGGGAATCGACAAATGTGAATTATCTCTCATTGATTTCAACATTGACATTCTCAACTTTACTACTATTAATAGTAAAAAAGATACAAAAGTATTCTACAACTCTAACCACAAACTTCTTCAAATAGAAATTAAATCTGAAAAATTTGGTAAACTTACTATTTCTTTTGATGAATCGGGATATAAGAAAGAATATGCTAGGATAGAATTAATTAATCCGACATTAAATTTCGGAACAGTCGGTATTCACGGAATAAAGCAAAGGTTAGCAAATGCAATCCTATTGATTAAAAATGAATATGGAATTAGTATTACGTACAAAGATGCTATCTTCAAATTAATCGAACTAGCATTTACTGTTTCATTTGAGAAGAAGCCACATTTACAGGTAAGACGATTTTTAATAGAATGTCTATCTTTAGGAAGGAGCCCGAATTTTATTCAGCATAAGAATAAAAAAAATAATAGTGAGTACTCAATTCTCACTTGCAAAAGTAGAAAAGACGCATCATATGTACTTTACAACAAAATTGAAAAAGCTAAGGTTAATCGTCAGATCAGAAGAAAAAATTCTAGTTTAGAGAACGTCGATGTTCAAAGATTTGAATTAACACTAAAAAATCAAAAGATCAAACAGGAATTGGGTCTAAATACAATCAATGATCTAACAGACCAAAAAATAATAGAATATTTAGAGAATCACTTAATGTTGGCTTCTTTGCAATATATCAAAGCTATTAAAAGTTCAATAAAAGAATGTGAAAAAAAACTGCACGACACTTTTTCAAACTATAGTTCTCAAAGATTCCTCAATTTATTCTCGAGTTAGAAAATTATAGTAGTGAGGAATTAAAACCACTGATGATCGATGAAGAAATTATAACTTTCATGAATCCAACTTTTATTAAAAATAAAGCTAGAACAAAAAGAACGTTATTAAAAACATTTCAAAAAGAAAACTGTCAATCACCCCCAATGGTTTCGTGGCAAGTTCTAGATATTATTAATTTAATGTTTATAAGCTTAGAAGACGCTCGTAATACTGGTCTAGGTTTTCATACCAATTCTACGTCAGTTATTTTCCATAAAATAAGATTTAAGAACTTTTCTAAGAAAGAAAAACTTAAAACTTTTGAAAAAACAATTAAAAAAATGAAAAGAAATATTGAATATCAAGTTGATTGTAAACTTAAAGAGAGATTTTCAAAGAAAAAATTTATCGCTATTTTAGATAATTAAAATAGAGTAGATAATCCCAAAAACGCCTGCATTTCAGCAAGCATTTAAAAATATGTACACAAAGGTGGTGTACATAAGGAGGAAAAAAATGAATCAGCGGAAAATAAAAAGGTTATCAATTCTAGCGTCCAAACCAACATTGATAACCCCAAAAATCAACAAAAATAGCACAACTATTTCTGTTGTTGCTATTATCTCACAATATTAAAGATTACTCAAGAAAGGTGAGCAATATGCAAGTTATCCTACCCGATGAACAAATTCATCAAATTAAACGGTTGTTAGGCAATCTAATTGAACAAGAAATTAAAAACAAATTGCACAATAGTCATTTTGACAGCCCTTTTTTAAATAAGAAACAAACCTGTGACTATCTAGGAATTTCAAACAATACACTGGATTCTTGAATAAAAAAGGGATTACCCGTTATTCGAGTTGGAAAAACCGTTCGATTTGATAAAACAGAAATCAATCGTTGGTTACAAAATCAGTAGCATTATAACCGTGGTTTGATATAATTAAGCCACGGTATTTTTCTAGCTCAATTCAAAAAAAGGAGAATACTATGTCAATTACAAAAACTAAAAATGGAACTTATCGCTTACGTATCTATATCCCAGAAGAAGTCAAATCATCATTGGGAATTGATAAAAAAGTGATTGAAAAACGTTTCAAACTAAGGAGTGAGGCTAAAAAATACGAACTTGAATTACAAAACAGGATTGATAAAATTTTAAGCGGAGATTCAACCTCATTGGAAACAAATGGTTCAATCCTCTTTTCCGATTTTTATCAAAACGTTTGGTGGGAATCCTACAAAGCAGGTCAGACTACTTCTACTGCTAAACCACCTTCTCAAGCAACTATAGTTGGAACAGAAATTGCTTTTAGAAAACACATCTTACCCTTACTTGGGAATTATTCAATAGACTTTCTTAATCAAAATAAGCAAGTTGTACTAAATCTATTGACTCAAAAGGCTGAAGAATATGCAAATTTCAAAGTTATCAGGAGCTACGTTAACTCTATCTTTGACTGGGCAGAAGAATTAGAGTATATCGAAACTAATCGTCTCTCTAAAACCATTAGCCGTATCAAAGCCACTAAGAAAATCAAGCTACAGGAATCTAAAAAAGATGAAGATTTATATCTATCTCAAGAAGAACTTCAAGCATGGTTTACAGCTTTTGAAGAAGATTTAAAAAATGACAAACTCCTGTTCAAAGATTATGTGTTATTCTATACAACTTTTTTCTTAGGAGATAGAAAATCTGAAAGCTACGCTTTGCAATGGAAACATATTGATTTCAAAAATCAACAAATTCAATTGCTTCAAGCCTTAGATCGATATAAAAATCAAAAGTCAACTAAAGGGAATAAAAAGACGATTTTTTCGATTCCACAAGAACTTACCGACTTGTTAAATTCTTGGAAGAAGCAACAAAAATCTGAACTGGCTTCATTTAACATCATGCAAACTCCTGAACAGTATGTTTTTACGTATATTGATACAAAGGGAAATGTAAACAGTTGTCTCCATGCTGATTATCTTAACAACAAGATGAAATCTGTTAAGCGTCGTCATCCAGAACTCGCACATGCCACCCCTCATAAATTACGACATACAGGAGCTACACTCGCTAAACAGGCTGGAACCTCTATGGAAGCTATTTCTGAAGCACTCACTCATAGTGATACGATTACAACTAAGACTTATGTCAACACTTCAAACGTAATCCCAATGGCTGTTGGAGAAATTGCCTTTCGTAATCTTAAAAAGTAATGGTGTGAATTTGGTGTGAAAAGTGGTGTGAATTTTGCTAAAAATCATCAAAAAAACACCCCATGGTGTGAACCATGAAGTGTTTCGAAACGTTGATATAATCGCGTTGATTAACGTTTTGAGAATTGTGATGCTTTACGAGCTTTCTTAAGACCTGGTTTCTTACGTTCAACTTTACGTGAGTCACGTGTAAGAAGTCCTGCGCGTTTCAATGAATCGCGGAAGTCTGGGTCTACTTGAAGAAGGGCACGAGCGATACCGTGACGGATAGCTCCTGCTTGACCAGCGTATCCACCACCTACAACGTTAACGAAAACGTCGTATGAACCTACAGTTGAAGTAACTGCGAATGGTTGGTTGATGACCAAACGAAGGTCAGCGTGTGGGATGTACTCTTCAACATCTTTTTTGTTAACAGTGATTTTACCAGTTCCTGGAACAAGGCGAACGCGTGCAACAGCGTTTTTACGACGTCCAGTACCTGCATATTGTGCTTGTGACATACTTTATTGTTCCTTTCCTTAGATAAGTCCTGAAATATCAAGAACTTCTGGTTGTTGTGCAGCGTGAGTGTGCTCAGCTCCAACGAATACTTTCAATTTCATACCTTGAGCGCGGCCAAGAGTATTGTGTGGAAGCATACCTTTAACTGATTTCTCGATCAAACGTACTGCATTTTTAGAACGAAGTTCACCAGCAGAGATTGATTTCAATCCACCTGGGTGGTTTGAGTGAGTGTAGTAGATCTTATCAGTTGCTTTTTTACCAGTCAATTTAACTTTTTCAGCATTGATAACGATTACGAAGTCACCTGTATCAGTGTGTGGTGTGAATGTTGGTTTGTTTTTTCCGCGAAGCACGCTAGCAACAACTGCTGAAAGGCGTCCAAGAGGTACATCAGTTGCGTCAACAACGTACCATTTGCGTTCTACTTGGCCTGGTTTAGCCATGAATGTAGTTTTGTTCATGATTTCTCCTATATGAATGTCGTTTTTGTTTACAGGGCGGATGTTCCGGTCCGCGAGTTATTTGAAAGGTTCCGGGGCCTTACAAATGGGGTAAACAATACCGCCTACTATTGTATCAAAATTCTAAGATAAAAGTCAACCGATTTGGAAAATTATTTACGATTTTCTTTTCCAATGACAAATCCGATCAAGGAATTCGGGCCAACGTGGGCTGAAATAACTGGTCCAAGAGGCATCACAAGAACTTCATCGATGCCTTCAAGCGCAAGCATTTCTTGCTTCAGTGCTTCGGCTCCTTCTAGATCGTTGGTATAAGATACCAAGGCTGTGCTTTCACCGATATCTGCTTTGATCAGCTCCAGTAGTTCTCGCATAGCTTTTTTGCGTCCACGAACTTTCGTAATGGGCACTAATTTCCCTTCCGCATCAATCCAGAGAATGGGTTTGATACTGGCCAAACTTCCCATGATCGCAGCACTCTTGGAAAGACGGCCTCCACGCATGAGGTGGTAGAGATCATCGACGAGGAAATAAGTCCGCAGTTTTGGCGCTAGGTCCATGATCTTTTCCTTGGCTTCTGCTAATGAACGGCCCGCATCACGCGCAGCTACTGCCCGCATGACCAGATATCCCTCTCCAATCCCAGCCGCCTTCGGATCGACAATCTCGATCACGGCTTCCGGGTAGTCTTCTAAAATCAGGTCTCGTGCCATGACTGCACTCTGATAAGTCCCGGATAAGACCGATGAAAAGGCTACATAAAGCAAGTCTTTTCCTTCTTTGGCAAATTGTTCAAAGGTTTCCTGAAATTGGCCCACATTGACCTGACTGGTTGTCGGTTTAGCTCCATTTTTCATGGCTTCTAAAAGCTCAGGGCTGGTCAATTGACCTTCGCCAACTGTCTGGTAAACCGTCCCATCTAACTCAATGGTCAACCCAAGAATGGTCACCTGGTGTTCCTTGGCCCAGTTCTGATCTAAATCTGCGGTCGAATCTGTTAAAATAGCAAATGTCATTACTTGTCTCCCATCATTTCTTGTAATTGTCGCAATACTTCGTGATCGAGCGGTCGCATGGGTGGTTTTTGATCGTTGACCACTCGCTGCGCTTGATTGAGGTTTCCTTTGACGACTGCGACCCGTTTTTCTAACTCTCTAGCGGATACCCGAAGGGCTCCTTGAGCAAAGACGGTCCATTGCTCATTTAAGTCACTGGTTGCGACCGATACTTGGTGGAGGGGCGTATTGAGCTCTGCCGCCAAGCGCTCGATATAGTCATCTGCCGTCTCATCCTCACCGGTAAAGACCACCTGAACATTGAACTCCTCATAGGTCTGCCGCACTCCTGGCATATACTGGGCATCAAAGACACAGATGACTTCGATCCCTTCAAAGCTAGCATAGTGGCTCAGTTTTTGCAGAAGGATATTGCGGGCTGCATCGAGCTCACTTTTTTGAAAGAGCTGGCGGGTCTCCTGCCAAAAGGCAATCATATTATAGCCGTCAACCAATAAGATTTTTCGTTTCATATCATTGCCTTTCTAGGATTATAGTCGATTACGAAAGACCTCATACATAAGGATGGCTGCTGCCACACTGGCATTGAGGCTTTGCACATGACCATTCATGGGAATGGTGATCATCTCATCGACTTGCTTTTTAATATTGGCTGAGATCCCTTTTCCTTCATTGCCGATGATCAAGGCTAACTTACCAGCCGTATTCCACTGGTGAGATGGCGTGCCGTTCATGTCAGTCCCAAAGATCCAGAAGCCCTCTTCCTTTAGCTTGTCTAAGGTTTGGCTAAGATTGGTCACACGCGCAATGGGAATGTGTTCCACTGCTCCGGTAGAAGTTTTTGAAACCACTGGGGTTACCCCGACTGCCCGGTGCTTAGGAATGATGACTCCTGAGACATTGGTCGCATCAGCTGTCCGTAAGATAGACCCAAGATTGTGCGGATCTGTTAAACCATCGAGAATCAACAAAAGCGGGTTCTCTTCTTGGGCTGTCTGTTTCAGAATCACTGCCAAGTCTGTATAAGCAAAGGCTGCCACACGAAGAACAAAGCCTTGGTGAACAGCTCCTTCCGTCATTTCCTGTAGGGTTTTCTTTGGCGTCCAAGAAATCGACACTTTTTTCTCAGCTGCTAAGGCCTTGATTTTGTCGACATTTTTTCCTCGGAGGTCTTCTTGAATATATAATTTATTGCCTGTATTGGCTTGTAAAGCCTCGGTGACTGCGTGGACACCGTATACGATATCGTTATTTTCCATAGAACTAGTATACCACAAGAAAGGAGGAAGAGGCCAATTCATGATATAATGAAATCAAATCTATCTCAATGAACGAACCGAACTAGAAAGGAAGCCATGCCTCTTTTTCAACGAACCATCAAGCTCACCTTGGCCACCTGTTTAGCTGCAACCCTTGCTTATGCTCTGGGCTTGACCTATGCCATCTCAGCTGGCGTCATTGCCATCTTGAGTATCTCGGATACACGTCGCAGCACCATCAAGCAGGCCTACCAGCGCTTTATGTCAACCTTGCTGGCCCTTGCTATCGGAAGTCTCGCCTTTTCCTTTTTAGGGTTCAACCTCTGGGCATTGGGTGTCTTTATCGCTCTCTATGTTCCTTGTGCCTTTCTATTGGGCTGGCAGATCGGCATCACGCCTAGTACGGTGCTGGTCACCCATCTCTTGATTGAGCAGTCTACTTCCTGGGGACTCTTGCTCAATGAACTTGCTCTCTTTTTAATTGGAACCAGCTTTGCCCTGCTGGCCAATCTCTATATGCCTTCGAATCAGGCGGCGATCGATCATTACCATGATGTTGTTGAAGACCAACTGAAAAAGATCCTTGGTCGTTTTGCGGAATTTCTTGGTAAAGGGGATGGTCGCAATGATGCTCGCTTGATTAAGGAGTTGGATGGTATCCTAAAGGACGCTTTAAATCTAGTTTATCTAGACCATTCCAACCACCTCTTTCACCAAACCAACTACCATATTCACTACTTCGAAATGCGCAAGCGGCAAAACGATATCCTGCGAGATATGGCAGAAAACGTCAACCGCTGTCAGTTGGCGGCGAGTGAAAGTATGATCCTTGCTCAACTTTTTAAGAAGACGGCTCAACAGTTAAGTCAGGAAAATCCTGCCCAAGATCTTCTTGATGATATTAGTCAGTATTTGGCGATCTTCCGTGAACGCCCTCTTCCTAAGACTCGTGAGGAATTTGAAACACGCGCTACCTTACTCCAACTCCTAAGAGACTTAGAAAATTTCATCCAGATCAAGGTTGGTTTTTACCAACAATTTCATAAAGTTAACGAATAGATAGGGGAGACTGTTCGAGGAAGCAACTGCCCTATCATCTGTTTTTCAAATGTCATTTCAAGAGGCTGGATTTTTATCCACCCTCTTTTTTGTACATGTATTGTAAACGTTTTCTTTTAATGATATACTGGAACTGTAATAACATTTTTAAGGAGGGTCTTCTATATGAAGTCTTCGTATAAGAAACATTTGTACACTACAACACTCAGTCTCTCAGCGGCTGTCTTGCTTTCCGTCATCAGTCATGGCCAAGCTTCAGCCGATAACTTAGAAAGGCCTCAAACAGAACCGAGCACAGTCCTTGAAGCGACACCTACTTCTGAGCAACCTGTGACAGCCGAGACGACCAGTTCGGCTACAGCCACAGAAGTAACTCCTACTCGTCCTGCAGAAACCGCAGCAACTTCTGATGTGACTTCTACTACAGAAGTTGCGCCAACCGCTAGTCCAAGCACTAACCGTGCTACAACGACCGCTGACCAAGCGACACGATTGGCAGATAGCACCATTTATCTCTCTGAAAAGAGTACGATTGATGACAAAGTCCAAGAAAAAGCTCAAGCTGCTGGCAAGATCAGCTGGACCTTAGACAATAAACCTCTCTCTGAGTGGAAAACCTGGGATATGGAGACAGGAACACTGAGCAAGGATCCATTCCTTACCATCACAGAGACCGCAAACGGAAATGATTTAGATCTCCACATTGACGTGCAGGATCTCTTTGGTGAAGATCTCAGTCTTCGTAGCCCAAATAATATTCGCCGGACTTACCGCAACTACATCGGCAATCATGAGCTGGTCGGAACCAATGCAGACTTAGGAATCACCATCAATAAGACCCTTGTTTTTCGACCATACCAAGACCACCATACACATGAAGAAATGCTAGCTGCTATCGAAAAATCCAAGGAAGAAGCGAAACCCGATCGTTTAGTGCAGCTGGAAACCCTTGGCAAGAGTGCCCAAGGACGGGATATGAAGATGGGGATCGTGAGCAAGGACCAAGCCAGCATCGATCACTACCTGTCTAGTACCAACCCTACAGCTTTGACTAAGCCAAGCGAAATGCTGGCCGCACTAAAAGACAAGACCTTGGATTACAAATTACCTGTCTTAGTCCACAACACCCACGCGGATGAACAACCAGGCATTGATATCATCACAGGCCTCTTCAATACTTTTGCGACCAAGGAAAAGGTGACCTTTAACACCACTGATGAAGCTGGAAATGCTAAAACAGTCACGCTAGATATTCCAACCTTGCTCAATAAATTCATCTTCTTATTTGACTTCACGGAAAACCCAGATGGGGATGCTCTCAACCTGCGGGCCCTAGCAAACGGGCTCGATCCAAACCGGGATGCTAGCTACCAAACCAACCCTGAAGTTCGCACGGTTATCCAAATGATCAACAAATGGAATCCGATCGCTCTCTACGACTTACACGGTTTTGTCAAAGAATTCTTGATCGAACCTGCAACGCCACCACATGATCCGAACTTCGAATACGATCTTCTGTCAGACCTGATGCTAGAAAATGCCCATCATATGGGACGGGCAGGAGTTGCCAATTCTAAATACAATAGTTACATCATTCCAAAACTGGATTGGGGCGATGGCTGGGATGACTCCTTCTCTGGCTATACAGGGGTTTATGCTGTCTACCATGGTATCTTAGGCCATACTATCGAAATTCCGGAATCTAACCAAGAGTCCTATAACGCGGGTCGCAATGCTGTCCTAGGCGGAATTGACTTCCTCAACCAAGATCCAGACCGTCTCCTTGAGATGCGTCTCAACTTCTACCTGCGCGGTCTCAATAAAACCGAAGATCCAAAAGCCGAAAATGAACTGGTCGGCCCAAATGGGGAAATCGTTGGACGTGTGAAAAACGGTCGTCCGAAATTCTTCCCAGACTACTACGTCATCCCAATGGGCCTTGACAAAGACAACGACGCCCAAGAAGCCTTCAATATGATCGACTACTTCAAACGCAATGGTGTCCTCGTTAAGGAACTCAAAGAAGATATTGGTAACTATAAAAAAGGGGACTTAGTCATTGACATGGCCCAAGCCAAACGTGGCTATGCCAACCATATTCTCTACAAGGGCTCCAACGAATCTGCCTGGGCTGCTATGTATGCAGAGCTGCTGGTCAACTTCCCAGATATGAGAGGGTTCAAGTCCGAACCTGTCTTTGCGGATGGTCTTTTCAACGGAAAATTAGGAGAAGTCACCACCACCCGCGCCACTCGTACCTCTGAGATCGATCCAAAAGCTCCTTACTATGTGATCGCAAATACTTCAGCCAGTGCCGTTAAAGCTGTCAACCAGGCTATTGCACAAGGAAAATCTGTCTACCTAACAGATGATGGCTACATCGTTGACCGCGATACCTTTGCTTCGCTCCTACCAAACTATGCCATTTATGGTGATGCCCTCTACAAGGTACCAAGCGGCCCAACCTTGAAACCGATGAAGGTCTACTCTCCAAACTACCACTATAATTGGGCTGGAGTAGATGCGCCTGCTCATACTAGTTTGGTCCTTGAAAAATTAGGCTTCCAAATCGTCAATACGCCAGAAGAAGCGGATGTTGTTATTTTGGAAAGCAACCGCTTTGACGCTTCCATTTTTGGTAAGAAACCAACCCTTGTCATTGGTGGGGAAGCCATGCAAAAATTGGAAAAATTGGGAGTTCTTACAGGATTTGACGCTGAAAAACTAAAAGGCGGTAGTGACTACGAAGGCTTGATGAAAGCCATCATTGATGATCAGGATCCATTGGCCAGCGGATACAAGAAGAATACCCTCTTCTACTCCAACTCAGGAAACTGGATTGAAAAGGTTCCAGAGCATTTCAAGACCTTGATGAGCATCGCTCCGAGCGATTATTATATTGCAGGTTGGTGGCCACATAACGATGTTCTGGCTAACAAAGTCATGGCCATCTCTGGAGAACTGATGGGACAACCACTCTTTGTCTATGCAGGAAATCCAACCAACCGTCAACACCCTGTCCACTTCTTCCGCTGGGTAACCAATGCGATCTTTGGCAGCAAGTTGGCAAGCTTGATGGATTACATTCCAGCTAAAGAACCAGATCAAGTGGTGGTTCCAATTCATAACCAAACAACCAATCCACAGCCAATCTTAGCCAAGAAGGATACTCCTAAAGTACTCCTTCCACAAAAAGAAATGACAACTAAAAATGAAGAAAGTGTGCAAGCCTTGACTTACCAAGTAGGACAAAGCTTCCAAGAAAGTCCAGCCAAGGCACAATTGCCACAAACTGGAGAAGACACAACCGCACACTTCATTCTTTCAGGCTTCTTGTTAGCCGTTAGCGGAGGCTTCCTCCTCTTGAAAAAGAAAGAAGTTGAGTAAGTTCCAGGTTTAGACTTGGATGACATGAAAAGAACCTTCGCAGACGCGAAGGTTCTTTTTGGAGATAAATTATCTTTCAAAACTTTCCTTAGGTGAGTACGGACGTCATGGAACTTCTTCGAAGTTCCATGACTAAATCAAGATACAAAGGGCGTCTGCGGATACAGTCAAAATAGGAAGTTTGACGCAGAATCTTTAGAT
>OLNS01002673.1_pt1 | contig 11346 bp, 8 predicted proteins | sample 1673031 | NCBI WGS metagenome assembly OLNS01 (sample SAMEA3136748, study PRJEB25190) | human gut metagenome | biome: human gut; feature: human-associated habitat; material: faeces | place: Austria | collected 2013
CATCGATGACGCCGGTGTGACCTACCATGTCAGCGTTGGCGAAGTTTAAGATGATCAGGTCGTATTTATCTGTGCCGATGGCTTCCAGCACTTTTTCCGTTACTTCATAGGCGCTCATTTCCGGCTGCAGATCGTAGGTGGCTACCTTAGGGGAAGCGACCAGGATCCGGTCTTCGTTGCGGTTCGGCGCTTCCACGCCGCCGTTGAAGAAGAAGGTAACGTGTGCGTACTTTTCGGTTTCCGCAATGCGCAGCTGGTGCAGTCCATGCTGTGCCAACACCTCACCCAATGTATCCTTAATCTCCTCCGGAGGAAAGGCTACCGGTGCGGTAATTGTAGCATCATACTGCGTCATGCACACATAATTTACAGGGCGTGAGCCCTCGGGACGTGCAAAATACGGGAAGTCCTCATCATGCAGCGCACGGGTAATTTCACGTGCTCTGTCAGGACGGAAATTGAAGAAAATCACACCGTCCCCGGCAGTGATTTTGCCATCTACGCCGTCAACAGTGAAGGGTTCAACAAACTCATCCGTTACACCTGCGGCATAGGATGCTTCTACGCCGGCAGCAGCGCTTGCAGCCTTGCCGCCATCGCCCAGCACCAGTGCTTTATAGGCACGCTCCACGCGCTCCCAGCGCTTGTCGCGGTCCATTGCGTAATAGCGTCCGCTGACGGTAGCAATCTTGCCTACGCCAATCTGCGCCATGCCATCTTCCAGCTCATGGATATATTCCAAAGCTGTTTTCGGACCGACATCACGTCCATCCAGGAAGGCATGCACATAAACCTTGGTCAGGCCTTTAACCTTAGCCATGCAGATAAGTGCCAAAAGATGCTCAATGTGGCTGTGTACGCCGCCGTCGGATAACAGTCCCAGAAGATGCAGCGCCTTGCCTGCCTGCTTCGTTTCGTCCATCACCCTGCTGAGCTCTTTGTTCTTATACAAATCGCCATCCTCAATCGCCTTGTCAATGCGTGTCAGGCTTTGGTAGATAATGCGGCCGGCACCGATATTCAGGTGACCTACCTCGGAATTACCGATCTGACCTGCAGGCAGGCCGACAGCCTTGCCGCTGGCTTCCAAGGTTGTATGAGGATAATTTGCAAAATAACTGTCCAGGTTAGGAGTTTTTGCCATCGCCGCAGCGTTTGTTTTGTCTGCGGGAGCAATGCCCCAACCATCTAGAATCATTAGTAAAACTGGTTTTTTCATTATCAAATTCCTAAAGACGAAGGAGAAAGCAACAGGTGCTTTCTCCGAGGTCTTATTAAAAGCTTCTTACGATTGCGGCAAAGGTGTCAGCCTTCAGGCTTGCACCGCCAACAAGCACACCGTCAATACCGCTGAGGTTGAAGGAAGCAGCGTTCTTTTCATTAACACTGCCGCCGTAAAGAATACGAACCTTGCGGGCAATATCAGGTGTAAAGATTTTGCCTATTTTTTCACGAATCAGAGTGCATACTTCCAAAGCATCCTCCGGAGTAGCAGCCTTACCGCTGCCGATAGCCCAGATAGGCTCATAAGCAACAACAAGGTTTTCTGCATCCTCTGCAGAAATTACACGCAGAGCGCTCTTCAGCTGCATATTGATTTTGCGGGCAGTTTTGCCTGCTTCACGCTCAGCCAGATTTTCACCAACGCACAGCATCGGCTTCAGGCCGTTGCGGTAAGCGGCAATAATCTTGCTGGCAACAATTTTTTCGTTCTCACCGAAAATGGTACGGCGTTTGCTGTGACCAACGAGAACATATTCAGCGCAGATATCGGCAATCATCGCACCGGAAATGAAGGTCAACGGTGTGTTGACCAGCGTCACCAACTACATCTCGTAAGGGGAGGGAAGTCCTGATGAAACCCCAAAAACATAAGCCAGCCGTGCGCATTTTCTGTCTTGTTATTGCGGTCGTTATGATTATCAGCCTTTTCTCCAGCGTTCTTTTCAGTCTGGCCTATGCTCTGTAAAAGACCGCACTATTTTGTAAGGAGCCATCTGAACCCATGAGCAAAAAAATTAGTCTCGGCGTTACCATCACCATTGCCTTGATCGCTATGGCGGTCACTTTTTCTCTGACGATGGTTGTCTCGATGAATATGTTCAACTCCACCGTGTCCAGCGTCAAAAGCAAGGAGCGCCAGTACAACAAGCTGGCCGAGATCGACCGTTTTGTCCGCTCCAACGAGTATTTCACTATCAACGAGGACACGCTGAACGACACCTTGGCCGCCGGTTACATGTTGGGCATCAACGATAAATACGCCCGCTACTACACCGCCAAAGCTTACAGCGAGCGCCTGGCTGTTGAGTCCGGCAAGCTGACCGGCATCGGCGTGGCCGTCGTCAACGACCCGTCCTCCGGCTACGGCCGCATCACCCGCGTCTACGGCAACTCGCCCGCCAGCGAGGCCGGTCTGCAGGTCGGCGGTTACATCACTGCCATCGGCGATATGTCCACCAAGTCCATGACCGACACTGCCTCCCTGACCTCGGCCCTGCTGGGCGAAGAGGGGACCACCACCACCATCACCTACCTGACGCCCGACCGACAGGAGCAGACCGTCGACCTGGTGCACAGCAACTACCGCACCACCACCGTTTCCAGCCAGATGATTGGCGACACCTGCGGCTATGTCCGCATCGACGCTTTCTCCTCCGGCACGGCCAGCGAGTTCCGTTCTGCTGTGGACAACCTGCTGAACCAGGGCGCTGCCAGCTTCATCTTCGACGTGCGCGACAATATCGGTGAGAACCTGAACGCCGCGCTGGTCTGCGCCGACTACTGCGTGCCTTCCGGCGTCATCGCCCAACAGGAGGACAAGGACGGCAGCATCACCTTGCTGCGCATGTCCGATGAAAACGAGGTCACCGTGCCCATGGTCGTCCTCGTCAACGGCAGCACCTCCGATGGTGCCGAGCTGTTTGCCAATGCCCTGCGCAAGATGAACAGCGCCACCATCGTAGGCACCCGCACCGCCGGTAAGGGTGTTGTGATGAGCGACGCCCAGAGCTTTTCCGATGGCTCCGCCGCCTACATCACTATCGGTCTGCTACTGGACAACGAGGGCCAATCCTGGAACGACCTGGGCCTGACCCCTGATGTGGACGCTGCGCTGTCCTCCGACGAACAGAATGCCTATTACGATTACACCGTCGACACCGACCCCCAGATCAGCAAGGCCCTGAACACCGCCAAGATGCTGTCTGGCCAGAACTGATTTTCCCGAATTTTCCTGTGCTGAGAGGAGTCCGCTTTGCCTACCCTGACCGATTTGTCTACCATCCGCGACCTTTGCGCACGGTATGATTTTGCCCTGTCCAAAGGCTTTGGCCAGAATTTTATCATCAACCCCGGCATCTGCCCTCGCATTGCCGATGAGGCCGGTATCGGCCCCGGCTGGGGTGCGCTGGAAGTCGGCCCCGGCATCGGCGTGCTGACCGAGCAGCTTTGCAAACGCGCCGATAAGGTCGTTTCCATCGAGGTGGACAAGCGCCTGCCGCCGCTGTTGAAAGAAACGATGGCCGATTATGACAACTTCAAGCTGGTGCTGAACGATGTCCTCAAGGTCGACCTCAAAGCCCTGCTGGCCGAGGAATTCGGCGATAAGCCGGTGGCTGTCTGCGCCAACCTGCCGTACTACATCACCAGCCCGATTCTGATGCGCCTGTTAGAAGAGAAACTCCCCATCGAGAATATTACCGTCATGGTCCAGAAAGAGGCCGCACAGCGCCTTTGCGCTGCTCCTGGTACCCGTGACGCTGGTGCCATCAGCTATGCGGTGGCTTATTATGCCGAGCCAAAGTTGCTTTTTACCGTACAGCCCGGCAGTTTTTACCCGGCCCCCAAGGTCACTAGCGCGGTCATCCGCTTGAACGTCCGCAAAACACCTGCGGTTGAAGTGCCGGGCGGAGATGAGAAAGCTTTCTTCTCCCTGATCCGCGCCGCCTTCTCTCAGCGCCGCAAGACCGCCGCCAACGCCATCTCCAACGGTCTGCAGCTGCCAAAAGCCACCGTCCTCTCCGCCCTGGAAGCTGCTCACCTGGACCCCCGCTCCCGCCCGGAACAGCTGACTCTGCAAGACTACTGCGCCCTGCAAGCTGCTCTTCAGGCTGGGAAATAATCTACTTTTCCAAAAAATCGCAAACAAAACGCCCCGGAACACAAACCGTGTTCCGGGGCGTTTGGAGCTAGTAACAGGAATCGAACCTGCAACCTGCTGATTACAAATCAGCTGCACTGCCAATTGTGCTATACTAGCGGGTACTAGATAATAATAACACAATTGGCTGTTGTTTGTCAATGCTAAACTTACAGCAGCGCGATGCCCGCCTTCTCGCAGGCGGCTACGGTGTCGTCGTCCCACAGGCTGACCTGCACCTCGCCTACGTGTACCTTACCCAACAGCAGCATGCACAGGCGGCTCTGGCCGATGCCGCCGCCCATGGTCAGGGGCAAGGTGCCGTCCAGCAGCATCTTGTGGAAGGGCAGTTCCGCACGCTGCGGGCAGCCGGCTTCTTCCAACTGGCGGCGCAGAGATTCCGCATTGACACGGATACCCATGCTGGAAAGCTCCAGCGCACAGCCCAAGGGCACATGCCAGAAGAGGATGTCGCAGTTCAGCGCCCAATCATCGTAGTCCGGGGCGCGGCCGTCGTGGGGCTTGCCGCCGATCTTCATGATACAGATGGTGCCATGCTCCTTGGCAAAGGCGTTCTCGCGCTGTTTGGGGGTGTAGTCCGGATACATGTCCTCCAGTTCCTGGGTGGTGATAAAGGTCACATCGCGGTCCAGGTGGATATTTTTCAGCTCTGGGAACTTCCAGCGCAGCTCATCCGAGGTCGCGCAGACAGCATCCACAATATCCCGTACAGTGTCCTGCAAAAAGTCCAGCGTGCGCTGGTCGGCGGTGATGACCTTCTCCCAGTCCCACTGGTCGACATAGATGCTGTGCAGGTTGTCCAGTTCCTCGTCGCGGCGGATGGCGTTCATGTCAGTCACCAGGCCCTGGCCGGGGCGGAAGCCGTACTTGTACAGGGCGTAACGTTTCCATTTAGCCAGGCTGTGCACCACCTCAGCCTCCTGGTTCAGGCAGGGGACATCAAAGGCGACTGGGCGCTCCACACCGTTCAGGTCGTCGTTCAGGCCGCTGCCCTGCATGACGAACAGGGGAGCGGTCACGCGCTTCAGGTGCAGGGCCATGCAGATCTTTTCCTGAAAGATGGTCTTGATCAGGCCGATGGCTTTCTGTGTGTCATACAGGCCCAACAGGCTTTGGTAGTTTTCCGGCAGAGTGATCTTGCTCATAGTTCATTTCTCCTTTAGCGTATTTACTTTCCCTATAACTTAAGCCTTGGCAAACTGGCTTTCGTACAGCTTGGCGTAGAAGCCTCCGCGGTCCAGCAGTTCGTCGTGGGTGCCGCGCTCAATGATATTGCCGTCCTTCATCACCAAAATCTGGTCGGCATTTTTAATTGTGGACAGGCGGTGGGCCACGATAAAGCTCGTGCGGCCCTTCATTAGTTCCTCAAAAGCATCCTGTACCAATACCTCGGTACGGGTATCGATGCTGGACGTTGCTTCGTCCAAAATCAGGATCGGCGGGCGGCGTAGCATCACGCGGGCAATACAAAGCAGCTGGCGCTGGCCCTGGCTGATATTGCCTCCGTCCTCGGCCACCTCGGTATCATAGCCGTTGGGCAGGCGGCAGATAAAGCTGTGGGCACGTGCCTTTTTGGCTGCTGCGATGATTTCTTCCCGCGTGGCATCGGGCTTGCCGTAGGCGATATTCTCGGCAATGGTCCCGGCTTTCAGCCAGGTCTCCTGCAGCACCATGCCTAGGTTGCCGCGCAGGCTGTCCCGCGTCACGGTGTCGATGGGATGGCCGTCCAACCGCAGGGTACCGCCGTTGATCTCGTAGAACCGCATCAGCAGGTTGACCAACGTGGTCTTTCCGCAGCCGGTGGGGCCAACCAGAGCAATACGCTGGCCGGGCTCCACTTTCAGGTTCATATCCTCGATCAAGGGCACATCCGGCACATAGCGGAACTTCACATGCTCAAACTCGACCGCACCGGCACCGTGGGGCAGTTCCACCGCATCCGGGGCATCTGGCAGGATGGGCGTTTCATCGATAAAGTCAAACACACGCTGGGCGCAGGCCAAAGCGTTCTGGAACTCGGTCATGACATCCGAAATATCGTTGAACGGCTTGGTGTACTGGTTGGCGTAGTTCAAAAACACGGACAAATCGCCGACCGTGATGCCACCTGCGATGGCCGCAAACGCGCCCAGCACGCCGACCGCGGCATATACCAGCGCATTGACAAAGCGGGTGCAGGGGTTGGTCATTGATGAGAAGAACACCGCCCGCACGCCGCAGCTTTGCAGGTCCAGGTTGATCTTATCAAAGCGTTCTTCGGCGCGGCTCTCGTAGCCAAAGGCACGCACCAAATGCTCGTTGCCGACCAGCTCATCCACCAGGCTTGTCAGCTCGGCGCGGGTCTCGCTTTGCACCTTAAACATCGAGTAGGTGTGGGTCGCAATAAAGCGCGCCACAAAAATCGACAGCGGCGTCAGCGCCACGACCACCAGCGCGATGCGCCATTCAATGAACAGCATCACGCCCAGCGTACCGCAGATGGTCAGGATGCCGGTAAACAGCTGGGTGAAGCCCAGCAGCAGGCCGTCGCTGAACTGCTCCACGTCGGTGGTGATGCGGCTAATGGCATCGCCGGGACGGTGGGCGTCCATATATTTCAGGGGCAGCTGTTCCAGCTGCTCAAAGGCGCGCACACGCATATCGCGCACGACGTGGAAGGTAATACGGTTGTTGACCACGTTCATCAACCACTGCGAGACAGCCGTGCAGGCTACTGTGCCCGCCATGGCAATGGCCAGCTTGCCCACGCCGCCAAAGTCTACCTGGCCGGGGCCGATAATATGGTCTACCGCCTTGCCGGAGATGACCGGAGCCAGCAGGGTAGTGACCACAGTAACCACGGCCAGCACCAGCGTCAGCACCACCAGCCCGGCATAGGGGCGGATCAGCTCCAGCACACGGCGGAGCGTGCCCTTATTCACTTTCTGTTTCCGCTTACTCATAAGGTCTTCTCCACCTCCTCTTTGCTCAGCTGGCTCAGGCAGATTTCTTTGTAGACCTCGCAAGTCTTCAGCAAATGGCTGTGCGTGGCGTCGCCGGTCAGCACGCCGTCATCCAGCACCAGGATGTGGTCGGCGTGCTGCACGCCGGCTGCACGTTGGGAGACGATGAATACCGTCATTCCTTCGGTCTTTTCTTTAATAGCCTTGCGCAGGGCAGCGTCGGTGGCAAAGTCCAGTGCCGAGGCACTGTCGTCCAGAATCAAAACCTTCGGCTTCGGCACCAGCGCGCGGGCAATCGTCAAACGCTGGCGCTGGCCGCCGGAAAAGTTGCGGCCTGCAGTCTCCACGGGCGCATCCAGCATACCGGGCTTGGTGCGCACAAAGTCTGCTGCCTGGGCAATTTCCAGTGCCTGCCAAATTTCTTCGTCGGTGGCATCGGGGGCAGCCCAGCGCATGTTATCGCGGATGGTACCGGTAAACAGCACGGCCTGCTGGGGCACAATGCCCACCATGCGGCGCAGCTGGGTAAAGCCGTACTCTTTTACATTGTGGCCAAACAGCGACACCGTGCCGGTCGTTGCATCATAGAAGCGGCACACCAGGTCGATCAAGGTCGATTTACCGCTGCCGGTACCGCCGATAACGCCAATGGTCTCGCCAGGCTTAGCCGTAAAGCTTACATTGGTCAGGCTGGGCGCACCGGCGCCGTTGTAGGCGAAAGTCACGTCGTCAAACGCCACAGCCGGGGCAGCGGGTTCTGCATCCAGCTCTGCGGCAGCAGGATCAGGCATCGTGGTGTGCGTGTTCAAGATCTCGTTCACGCGCATACCGCTGGCCAGGGCGCGGGTCACCGAGATGACCAGATCAGCCAGGCGCAGCAGGCTGACCAGAATTTGGTTCATATAATTGATGAGCGCGATGATCTCGCCCTGGGTCAGTGCGCCATTATTGACCTCGTGGCTGCCGCGCATCAGCAGGGCAATGATGGCCAGGTTGATGACCAGGTAGGTCAGCGGGTTCATCAGGGCCGAGATGCGGCCTGCCATCGTCTGGATGCTGCGCAGGTGGTCGTTGGTCTCTACAAAGGCGGCCAATTCGTCCGCCTGGCGTGAGAAGGCACGCACCACACGGGCACCCACGTAGTTTTCACGGGTCAGCAGGGTGACCTTGTCCAAGCCGTTCTGGGCCTCATGATAGATGGGCACCGTGGCGCGCATAATGAGATAAATAATCAGCGAAATAACGACCGTTGCCGCAATAAACAGCAGGGTTAACCGTGAGCTGATGGTGTAGGCCATGATCAGCGCGCCAATGACAATGAACGGGCTGCGCAGCAGCAGGCGCAGCGTCAGGTTTACGCCGTTCTGCACCTGGTTGATGTCGCTGGTCATGCGGGTGACCAATGTCGGGGTGCCGATGCCGTCCAGCTCGCTGTAGCTCAGCGTGTTGATATGGCGGAACAGGTCCCTGCGCAGCGCGGTACTGAAGCCCAGCGCCGCTTTAGCGGAGAAGTACTGGGCCGTCAGGCTGCAGGTCAGGCCGATAGCTGCCAGCAGAATCAGCAGACCGCAGCGTTGCCAGATGAACACGGCATCGCCATTTTTGATACCGGTGTCGATAATGCTCGCCACCACCAGCGGCACAAAAAGTTCAAAGGTTGCTTCCAGCATTTTAAACAGGGGTGCCAGAACAGCCTGCTTTTCGTAGCCCTTGATGTAGCGCATCAGTTTGTGCATGTTGGTATCACCTCATACTCGGATTTTGCAGACTTTTTTATTATAACACATCGTGAAGCGTTTGTCATTCCATGTTTTCCCTTGTTTCGAGGATTATTTATGCGTCGAACGTCTATACTGACTATAGGAAAAATTTAGGAGGCGCCAGAATGCTATTTCGTTCTTATAAAGGGCTGTCCCGCGGGGCCTCGCGCACGGTGCGCACGGCGCTGCGCCTAGCCGGGCAGCAGGGCTGCGCCACGGCTGATACCGGGCACCTGCTACTGGCCATGCTGCAGACAGCCCAGGGTCCTGCAGCGGATTTTCTACGCCGCAAGCGCGTTACCACTGCCTCCTTGACAGAGGCCGCCCCCAAACGCAGCGGCACCGGCCAGCCCCACCGCCTGCGCAAAAACGACCTTTCCTCGGACAGCCGCAAGGCCATCGAGTTTGCCATTTTGGGTGCCCATGCATCCAGCGCCGCCAAAGCCGAAAACGAGCACCTGCTCTGCGCCATGCTGGAGGACACTGCCTGCACGGCCAGTATCTGGCTGGCGGCCGCAGGCATCGAGGTGCCCCAGGCCGCGCGGGAGTGCCGCCAGCTTTCCGGCCAGATGACACTGCCCGTACAGCCCCGGATGAGCACCGCCCGCAGCGGCCGCCCCAGTGAAAAGTACGGCCGCGATCTGACCCGCCTGGCGCAGGAGGGCCGCCTGGACCCGGTGCTGTGCCGGGAGGAAGAGCTGGAACGCATGGTAGAAATTCTGTGCCGACGCCAGAAGAACAATCCCTGCCTGCTGGGCGAGCCGGGCGTTGGCAAAAGTGCCCTGGCTGAAGCGCTGGCCCAGGCGATTGCATCCGGCCAAATCACCCCGGCACTGCGCGGCAAGCGGGTGCTGGCACTGGACATGGCCTCGATGGTAGCGGGCACCAAGTACCGCGGCGATTTTGAGGAGCGGTTCAAGAACCTGCTGGAAGAACTCTACCGTGACCGCAGCACCATCCTTTTTATTGATGAGATCCATCTTATCGCCGGGGCCGGTGCGGCCGAGGGGGCCATCGATGCCGCCAGCATCCTGAAGCCGATGCTGGCCCGGGGCGAGATCCAGCTCATCGGTGCCACCACGCCGGAGGAATACCGCAAGACCATCCAGAAAGATTCCGCGCTGGAGCGCCGCTTTGGGAAAGTAATGGTAGAAGAGCCCACCCCCGAAAACGCTGAAAAGATTTTGCTGGGCCTGATGCCCCGTTACGAGCGTTACCACTGTGTCGCCATCCCACCCGAGACGATTCACGCCGCCGTGGAGTTAAGCGTGCGCTACCTGCCGGGGCGTTTTTTGCCGGATAAGGCCATCGACCTGCTGGACGAAGCAGCCGCCGCACTTCGCATAACCGACAAGGAATCCTCCGGCCGCAGGGTGCTGACGCCGCGTCATATTGCCCGGGTCGTCAGCAAGGCCAGCGGCGTCCCGGCCGAGCGGGTAGGGGAAGCCGAGCGGGAGCGGCTGAACCAGCTGGAAGCCCGCCTCAGTGCCGAGGTCATCGGCCAGCCCGCTGCTGTTTCTGCTGTGGCCGCTGCCATCCGCCGCAGCCGCACCGGCCTGCGGGAGAACGGACGTCCCATCGGTGCCATGCTGTTTTTAGGTCCCACCGGCGTGGGCAAAACGCAGCTGGCCCGCACACTGGCCAAATGCTGGTTCGGCAGTGAGAAATCCCTGCTGCGCTTTGACATGTCCGAATATATGGAGAAGCACACTGTCGCCCGCCTGCTGGGCGCGCCGCCCGGCTATGTCGGCCACGAGGAAGGCGGCCAATTGACCGAGGCCGTGCGCCGCCGCCCCTACAGCGTGGTGCTGTTTGACGAGATTGAAAAAGCGCACAGCGACATTCAAAATCTGTTGCTGCAAATCTTGGAGGGTGGCTCTTTGACAGATGCCCAGGGGCGGCGGGCGGATTTTTCCAACACTATTATCCTGCTTACTTCCAATCTGGGTGCCCGCTGCCTGTCCGGGCAGACAGCCCCGCTGGGTTTTGGTACTGCGCAGACCGAGCGCTCCCGCCGCAGCAAACAGGCGATACAGGAAGCCAAGGATTATTTCCGGCCCGAACTGATGGGCCGCCTGGATGAAGTCGTCGTCTTTGATCCACTCGGTCCCGAACAACTGGCTGGTATTGCCGACCGCCTGTTGCGTGAACTGGAAGTCCGCGCTGCCGGGCAAGGGTATCTGCTTACCCATACTGCGTCCGCCGCCAAAGTGCTGGCAGGGGACACTGTGCCGCCCTACGGTGCCCGCGAACTGCGCCGCAAGGTCAGCCGCGCCGTCGAGCAGGCCCTCGCCGACCGTATCGCCGCCGGCACCGCCCACCCCGGCACATTGTACACCGCCGATGCCGACGCCGACGGTCATATCATCCTGACCGAAAGCGATTCGGCTTTGTGCGTATAAATATAAAAATAAAGGCTCCCCTCAGTGAAGTGACCCCCAAAAGTTAGACAATATTTTGAAGTAAAAATTGTTCAAGCAGC
>OLNS01002679.1_pt1 | contig 11334 bp, 5 predicted proteins | sample 1673031 | NCBI WGS metagenome assembly OLNS01 (sample SAMEA3136748, study PRJEB25190) | human gut metagenome | biome: human gut; feature: human-associated habitat; material: faeces | place: Austria | collected 2013
ATGGCGGCGGCAGCGGCGATCTTCAGAAAGCCTTTGCGGGAGATCTTGTTCATAGGTATGCTCTCTTTCTCTTCATTGTTTGAATTCTTCTTTGTCCTTCCGCAATGCACAAGGATTGCGGAATCTTTAACAATTATAGCGATGACGGAGGGATTTTACAATTCAAATAAATTATATTATAATGAAGTAAAACTTATTTATTGCAAAAGGAGCAACACCATGAGCTTGAAGGCATTGCAGGGATTTGTGAGAATCGTGGAACTGGATAGTTTTTCGGAGGCGGCAGATGCGCTGTTTTTGTCACAATCTGCGCTGTCTCAGCAGATCCGTGTGTTGGAGGCACAGCTGAAAGTCCAGTTGTTTCAGCACGCGCAGCGCCGGGTGGTGCTGACTCCGGCAGGATGGGAATTTTATCCAAAGGCAAAGCAACTGCTGGAATTATACGATGATGCAGTAAACTGTGCGCAGGCAGCGGAACGGAATGCAAACCCGCCCAAACGGCATCTGCTGATCGGGCATCAGAATATGCCGCTGCAGATGCTGGGATTTGACCTGTTTGCCGCCACAGAAGAGCTGAGCACCCGCTTTTCCCCCTTGATGTACAGCTGTGCCAACCGAAAGGATATCGGGCGTGCACTGCTAAACGGTGAGATCGATCTTTCGCTGCAGATCGAGTGTGCGGAGATCACAGCACGAGGTCTGCATTTTTACCCGGCAGTTTATATGCCGGAGATCGGCATCCCGTTCCATACGCCGCCAGAGGTGCCCCGCGGACACATTCCATTGGAGCAGGCGGTAAAATATCGGTGGATGTTTGCTGGAACACCGGAGCAATCGCTGTATGAGACGGCATTGCTGCACGAGGCTTCGAGGCGGCGGGCAGAGATCATCCGCGGCGTAAAAAGTGTGCAGTATAAGCTGCCAAGCCTGATGCTGACCCCGGCGGTGTACTACCGCAGACCGAATCTTGAGCAGGTGTTTGTTCTGGATTGGAACAAGGGAATGCGGTTTGGGATCGTTACAAAAGCGGAGCCTGATCCGGTGGTGGAAGAATATGTGCGTCAGTTACAGCACCTGCTGCCCCTGCTCTCTGAAAAATTGTTCGGCATGAAGCTGGAACCGGTGGAGGGATGAACCCTCTCAGTCAAAGCCTTGCGGCTTTGCCTGAGAGGGTTCATCCCGTAAAAGCACCTGTTCTCGCTGCGTTTTGGCCGCAGGCCAACAGCAGCCACGATGCCGCTGCCCGGAACGACCCTTCCCGTGAAAAGGCAAATCCGGCGGGGCCGCAGCCCTGCCGGATTTGCAAAATCTAAAATAATTCTTCTGCTATTTATGCCCAGAGCAATGCGGAGGGCATTCTAAATCGTTTGCCTTCCAGAGAACAGGCCACTTTCCTTAACGCCCATCCGTGAAAAAACAATCCCGGAAAATCCGCAGATTTTCCGGGATTGCATATCTTTAAAAATAATTTTCCGCTGATATTGCCAGAGCAAAGCGGAGGCAATTCCAAATCGTCCTGCTTACTCCGTGATCTGCCCTGCCGCGCTGGTCTCCAAGACCGGGTAACCGGTGCGGGTGCAGCGCACGGCGCAGCGGGCGCGGCCGCCGGTGGTGCAGGTGAACAGGGTCAGGTCCCAGGCGTCCTCGTCGCTGGCCGTGATCATCTTGTCGATGTCGGTGGGCTGGATGGTCTCCACGTTGGTCACCTCATAGCTCCAGCGCTGGCCGTCCATGTCGGTAAAGTACACCTCGCTGCCCAGGGCCAGCCACTTGATGGGGCTGAAGTGCTTGGCGTAGTTGTGGGCGCAGACCACCATGTTGTCGGCGTAGGTGGAGCCGGAGTAGCGGCCCGGGGCCACCTTGAGGCCCGCATAGCTCCACTCGCTCATCACGGGCAGTTCCAGCCCGATGGACGGGATGGACAGGTAGCCGATGTAGCCCCAGCCGTCGATGTCGGTGACGGTCATCTCCTGCTCCGGATCCAGCTCCGGCTGGATCTCTTCTTCGGTGTTGTCCTCAATGGTCTCGGTCAGGGTCTCTTCCAGCTTGCCCAGGGCATCCTGGGAAGCCTTGTCGGCGCGGTTGGCGTCCCACTGGTTATAGCCCAGCAGGGCCAGCGCGCCCAGAATGAGCAGGATGCCCACGATCATGCAGGCGCGGCCGATCTTCTGCTTTGTGTTCATGCCAGCGTCTCCTTCCGGTCCAGCACCCAGCCGACGGCAAACAGCAGCACGCCGCTGCAAGCCATGAACGGGATGGGCCAGTTCAGCTGGCCGCTCTGGGGCAGTGCATTGCCGTCCGGGCGGCCCGGAGCCACCGGGTTGTCCGGGTTGCCGGGGGCCACGGGGTTGTCCGGGTTGCCGGGGTTCACCGGGTTATCCGGCGTACCGGGCGACACCGGGCGGTTAGGGTCGTTGGGGTCCACCGGCATGTCCGGGTTGTCCGGCTCATCCGGGGTGCTGGGCTGGGTGGGCTTGTCCGGTTCCGAGGGCTTCTCCGGCTCGGACGGTTTGTCCGGTTCGGGCGGGGTCACCTCCTGCATGGGCGCGCCCACCTTGGGGGTGGCGTCCACGGTGTAGAGCCAGCCGCTTTCGTCCGCCATGGGCAGCGACACCAGGAAGGAATTGATGGCCTCGTAGCCCTTGGAGTTCTCGGTCTGCACCACGAGGTACAGGCCCAGCGGCAGCGCGTCAAAGGAGACGGTGCCCTGCTCGCTGATCTTATGGGTGGTGCCGGCGGCGCGGGCGGGCAGCTTGGCTTCCAGCCTGGAAGCCAGTGTGCTGTCCGTCAGGTCGCCCAGCGCGATGCCGCAGCCCGTAAAGTCGGCGGTGTACACAAAGTGCAGGTCGCCGTTGGTGCGGGCCACGTCCGCCACCTTGTACACGGTGAGTGCGCCGCCCCGCAGGGGGACGTCGTTCTGGTGGTCGTACAGGGTCACGTCCATGCTGCCGGTGCGGCTCAGGTCGATGTTGGCGCTGGCCGCGGGGGCTGCCAGCGCGGGCAGTGCACAGCACACGGCCATGCACAGCGCCAGCAGAAGAGCGGCAAACCGGTTGTTTTTGTTTTGTTTCATGGCTGCTCACTCCTCCCCTTCTGTGTGCTTTTTGCGTTTGCGGACCAGCAGCAGGGCTGCTGCAGCGGCCAGTGCGCCGCCCAGCACCCCGAAGGGTGCCGTGCCCATGCCGCCGGTGGACGGCAGCTCGTAGCCGGTGTAGACATAGTTCTGCACCGTGATATTGCCGGTCTGCACGCCGTTGTTGTCAATGTACACGTTCCAGTTGCCGGTGGTCTCTTCCTCCACCAGGTAGTGGTACGCATTGCCGTTCTTGTCCGTCAGGGGCAGCTTGTCCCCCGACTCGGACCAGGTCCACGCCGGTGCGGTCAGGTCGGCTTCGGCAAACAACGTTCTGTCCTTGTCATTGTCGGTGTACTGCCAGACCTTGATGTGGATGCTGTTCACCGCCGGTTCCACCGGCTGTTTGGTATCCTGGTCCAGCCAGAGCTTGCTGACGGTCAGGTTGCTGTACACGTTGCTGTATTCGGCGGTCGTGGTGCCGGCATCGCTGCCCACCTGCACATTGCGGTTCAGGTCCACCGTCTCGGTGCCCACAGTCAGGGTCGTGGTGCCATCGGCCTGGCCGGTCGCCTTTGCAAATGCCTGCTGCTCGTTCTCCGCGCTGGCGTTTTTGCGGAACAGCAGGTAGTGCGGGGTGGCATCCAGCTGATAGTCCGTGGGTGCTTTGGTCTCCACGAGCTTATACAGCACGTCCGGTTTCAGGCAGCTTGCAGTCTCACTATCCAGCACAGCCAGACTGGCCTGACCGTTTTCGTCCGTGGTCAGGGTGCCCGTGCCGTTGCCTGCCCACTTCGTCCACCCTTCAATCGCTTTGTCGTACTGGTAAATGGTGAACTCCGCGCCCTTCAGCGACACGCCGGAGTAGCTGTCCTTCTTGCGCAGCACGAACTGTGCGGTGGTGGCCGTTGCATCCGCCTTGACCTGGTAGGTGATGCCGCTGTCGCTGGATTTGCTGCCGTTGCTCAGGGTCACGGTGTTGCTCACCTGGTAGCTGGCGGCAGCACTGCCATCCTTCACATTGCAGTCATACACAAGGATCAGGGCCGCCATATTGGGGATCTCCATATGAAGCCAGCCGTTCTTGTCCGCTTCCAGGATGCGGTACATGTTGCGCGGCACCTCTTTGCCGGTGGTCACGCCGACTGTTTCGTCGTAATTGTAAAAATACAACTTGACCGAGTTGATATCGCCGGTGGCGATGGCACCATTGGTGGTGCTGATGTTATCCCACAGCTCGATCTTCTCCGCTTTGGTCTGCCCGGCCGACAGATCCTCGCCGGCCGGGTTGATGACCACCTGATAGTGCAGCTTCCGGTCGTTGCCGGGGTCCTGCCAGCCGGTCTTTTTCACCTGCTCCACATCGCGGGTGACGGTGGTGGTGGTGGTGTCGGTCTGCTCGCCCCAGGTGGCGGTGTTGGTGTAGATCAGCTTGCCCACCGAGGGGTTCTTCCAGCTGGGATCGTCGCTCACGCTCACTTTGTACTGGATGCGGATGCGGTGTTCCTCCTGCCCCGACTTGTTGTAGTTGCTGATTTTAATGGTGAGCCGCCGGGTAGTTTCGTCATACTCTGCCGTCGCCCAGTCTACATTTTTATCCTTGATCTTTACAAATTCGTTCTCATCCAGCGCGATCTTGACATTATCCACCTTGAAGCCGACGTTTTCCGGCAGGGTGTCGGTAACCGTGATCTCGTCCCTATCATCGGCGGAGGTCTGCAGCACCAGCTGATAGTGGAGGTCGTTGCCGCTGAGGTCGCTCAGCTCGAAGCTGTTGCTGCCGGTCAGATAACCGGTCTCGTTGCCGCCGCTCTTTGCGGCCACACCCTTTTCAAACTTCTTGTAGCTGCGGTAGGTGTCCTCTGCCGAATCATTGCCGCTCACGCCGTCGATATGGATGGTGTTCTTATAGGTCCACACCTCACCGGTGGGCACGTCGTCGCGCTCCTCGTGGGTGGGGATGCCGGTCACCGAGATGCTGCGCACGGGGTTCTGGTCGTCCCCGGCTTTCACATGGATGGTAAAGCTGCGCACACGGGCGGACGAGTCACCTGCGTTTACCTGTGTTGTGCCGTCTCTGTCGGCGTAGTAGGTCATCTCGATCATGTTGATCGCCTGCTGGTAGCTCAGCTTCGTGTTGTCGAGCATGGTCAGGGTCAGATTGGCCTTGATGGCGTCATCCAGCTCTTTTGCAATGGCATAGTGGGTGTCCTTTTTTTCCTCTCCTTGGTCGTTCTCAGCGTCGTCCAGCACATCCCACAGGGTAAACTCCGCTTCACCGGCCTTGTTGGTGGCCGAGAGGTTCCAGGTGGGCGTCTCGCCCCTGGTGGCAATGGATTTGCTCAGGCTCCAATCGCCCTTCCCGATGTTCACAGTATCCGAGGCCTCAAAGGTATGGTTGCTCTTGGTCAGGATCTGTGCCGTGTTGGTCACCGAGCCGCCGCCGATGGGGGTGGTGGTCTCAAAGGTGATCTTCAGCTCTGTTCCATCATAACCCGCCGGGATGGTATAGCCGTTTTGCAGAAAATTCTCTGCCGATATCGTATCGTTGCCTACCTTTACATCCCCTACGATTTTCACACCGTCTGGCAAGTCATCTGTGATCTTGCAGCCCTGCAGGAGATAGGACCCCAGGAAAGAATGGGGTACCTTTACAGTGATCGTCCACTGGATGCGGCCTGTTTTGGGGTCGTACTGGCCTTTCTTCTCAATGCGAGAGGTTTTACATGTGTACCATGCGTCAGCCCCATCTTTTACATTGCGCCCTGCCTCGGCTTTCGCCGTGTTGTTGATGATAGCGACGCCGTTGGGCATCTTGTCAAAGTCCGCATAGTTCCGCTGAACGTCGTAGTTCCAGATGTACTTCTCTCCGGCCTCCAATGCAGGCAGCGGAGCAAGGACCACCTGGGGGTTGCCGTTGCCGTCGGTTTTCAGTTCATGCGCAGGGACGTCAATCTCCGTTTTTGTGCCCGAAGCATCCACCTTGTAAAGTTTAAAGGAGTCTACCAGATATTTGCCGCCCTTCAGGTAGTCGCTACGGTTTTCGCCATTCCTATTCGTGTTCAGGGTATCCGTAAGGATCACCGGGTCTTTGGTGCCGTTGGTGGTCCCCACCGTCACCTCATAATTATTTACAAAGGTGCCGTCCTTACGGTTCGTAATCAGCGGAGACCCACTCCCTTTGCTGATCTTTATATCTGCCGTTTTCTTCTTGATGGTCAGGATGCAGTCGTCCTTGAATTTGATCTCCTTCTCGTCCTCAAAGTTGTCGGCGCTCGCCGTAACGGCGGCCTTGAAGGTACCGGTGAATGTCAGGCCGCCCTTCTCGTCGGTGCCGATGAACTTTTCGTCCGTAAAGGTCAGGGTCACTTTGCCGTCGGTGTCAACGGTGAAGCTGCCCACGACCTTTGCATTGCCGGCCTCGTCCTTGTCGGACTCATCCACGATGTTGCCCGTCGTCACATCCGGCATGGGCAGGCCTTTGGGCAGCTGGTAGGTCAGGGTATTGTGGGTGGGCGTCAGCACACCGGGTTTCACGGTATACTTCAGGTTCACGCGGACGCGGGTGCCGCTGTCCACGGTCACGCTGCCCGCGCCGATAGATGTCCATGTTTCCCCGTCGGTCGTCTTTTCATAATTGACATCCGTGATCCAGGTGCTCAGGTCGTAGGGGTCCCCGGCAGCCAGCAGGGCGATGCCGTAGGGGTCGGCGTCACCCACCCAGTCCACGGTGGCCCCAAAGCCCTCCTCATCTTCCAGCAGCGCATAGCTGCCGTCCAGCTCCTCCTGGGAGCCTGCCGGGTCCGGGTCCTCCGGGGCCGCAGCGGTGGTCTCGGCGGCATAGGCGCCGGTCACCGAGATGACACTGGTCACGTCGGACATGGCAGCGGGCACCTCGGCCACCTTGCCGTCCACGTTGCCGGAGATCACGGTCAGGGTCCCGGCGTCGGGGTCCACGGCGGACACGACGCCCACCGTCTCGGTGGTCACGGTGCGGGTGTCCACCTGCGGCTCGGAAGCCGTGAGCTGGGCGGCGGTGTCGGGGTCCTCGTCCAGGTCCAGCAGGGCGATGCCATAGGAGCTCTCGTCCACGGCCACCTGCTCGGTGGTGAGGGTGTTGTAGATGACGATATCGCCGGGCCTTGCGGTGGAGCCGTCGGCGTCGGTGAGCCACTGGGAGCCGCGCAGGTCACTGTGCAGGGCCATCACGCCCGCACGCTGGGGCACCACCGTCTGGGGCACACCCGCAAAGTGCAGGCAGTAGGACAGGAACATCACGTCCCAGGCGCCGTAGGGGTTGCCGTACCAGGCACCATAGCGGGAGTAGCCGCGCAGCACCTGCTGGTCCTCCACATCCAGCTTGAAGTTCTTGTCGCTCTGCTGGTAGTCCAGCTGGGACTTTGCCACGGTGAGCAGGTCCTCGGCCCAGTTGCCGTTCAGGGCCACGTTGGCCGCGGCCTGCCATTCCTCGGCAGTCTCCACGTCGGCCTGGGTATCGGCCAGGCACTCCACGGTGTGGTGGTGCTCCGGGATGGTGCACACCAGCTCCTCGGTGTAGCAGGCGTCGGTGTGGTGATGCAGCACCGGCTCCTCCGGGGTGGTCTCGACCGGCTCAGTGGGCAGGTCCACCACGGGGCGGCTGGCAGGCATTTCCTGATAGGCGGGGTTGGGTTCCTCCACCAGTTCGCCTTCGTCCAGGCCGCACACCAGCTCATACTCGGTGGTGTAGCAGCTGTCGTCGTGGATATGCTCGAACTCGCCGCAGATGAGCGCACCGTACTCGTCAAAGCAGTCGTCGGTGTGCTCGTGCTCTTCCTGATAGCAGGTCAGCACCCGGTGCTCCTCGTAGCAGGCATCGGTGTGCTCATGGGGCACCCAGATGGTCTCCGGCTCGGTCTGCACCGGCTCTTCCGGCTCTTCCGGCTCGGCCGCGCTGTAGGCGGACACCGGATCGGCGCTGCTGTCCGAAGAGGTGACGGGCGTTTCCGGCTCGCCCTCCTCGTAACCGCAGGTGAGCACTTTTTCGTAGCAGGCCGCCGTGTGCTGGTGCTCCTCGTAGCCGCAGTGGTAGTCGGCAGTCATGGAGATGCCCACCCCATGGAGCTGCCAGTTGACGAACAGGGTGGTGAGCAGGGCCAGCACCAGCATCATGGCCACATAGCGCCGGGCCTGTACATGCTGCCTGCGGAACCGCTCGATCAACCCGTTGATGATATCCTTCATAGTAAACACGTCCTCTTGGTTCGCTCTGTGCCCTGGCAGCCGCACACCGCTGCAGGCCCACAGAAGGGTCCGTTTATCGTTTGTGCAACAAAAGCGTCACAAAATTTGTTCGATACATTGTAATTATACCATTTTAGGGCGTTCATTTCAACTCAGGGGCGTGCTTCTCCGGCAAAAGAATGCACACGATGCGCACCATGCAAGGGGTCAGGGGCAGCCACAGCACCGTGCAGCCCAGATTGAACAGGGTGTGGGCGTTGGCGATCTGCCGGGCCAGCACGGCGCTCTCCGGCCCGTGGGGCGAGACCAGCCGCACCAGCGCGGTGAACTGGGGCAGCAGCAGCCAGCACACCGCCGCCCCGGACAGGTTGAACAGGGCGTGGGCCGCCGCCAGACGTTTGGCGTCCCGGCTCTGCCCCACCGATGCCAGCACCGCCGTGACGGTGGTGCCGATGTTGTCCCCCAACAGCACCGGGATGGCTCCCGCAAGGCCCAGCAGGCACCCGCCGTCCGGCCCGGGGCGGGCGGCCGCCCGCTGCAGCACCGCAATGGTGGCGGAGCTGCTCTGCACCACAAGGGTCATGCCCAGCCCTGCCAGCAGGCCCAGGCCGGGGCGGTGCCGCACCTGGGCCATCCACTGCCGGAACACCGGCCCTGCTGCCAACGGCTCCATGGCCTCGGCCATGACCGCGATGCCCTCAAACAGCAGGCCGAACGCAAACAGCGCCTGCCCGGCTGCGTGCAGACGCCCGCGCCCCGCGAACCAGAGCAGCAGCCCCGCCACCAGCAGCAGATACCGGGCATCCTCCAGCCGGAAGGCCAGCAATTGCGCGGTGACCGTGGTGCCGATGTTGGCTCCGAACACCACCGGCACGGCCCGCTGCAGGGTCAGCAGCCCGGCCCCCACAAGGCCCAGCACCAGCACCGTGACCGCCGAGCTGCTCTGCACCACCGCCGTGACCACCGCCCCCGTGAGCACCCCGGCCAGCGGGTGGGCCGTGAGCCGGGCAAGGGCCTGCCGCAGGGTGTCCCCCGCCGCCTGCTGCAAAGCGTCCGTGAGGGTGTCCATGCTATATAAGAAAAGTGCCGCCCCGCCGAACAATTGCAGGATCATCCACAAACGCTGTTCCATGCCCGATGCCCCCTTTGCTTTATGTGTATGCGGGACACAAACGTTTGTGAACTTTTGTGAAACAATCCCTGCAGGGGGTTGCAATCCGGCCTGCAAAAGCCTATTATTATCAAGCGTTAACAGTTAACAGCTGTTAAGCAATTTTTGAGAGGAGGGATCGCGTGTCTGAGGAATCCACGTTGAGTTTCCGTGGGCTTTGCCGCTACATCCACCGGCTGAGCAAAGCATCCAAGGCCGGCATGAAGGCCGCTCTGGCCGACTGCCCCAAGTGCCACTTTCCCATGCTGGAAGGGCTGCTGGGCTGCATTCGGCTCCATGGACAGGACGGTGCCGTTTATATCTCCGATCTTGTTCAGGAGCTTCATCAACCGCTTCCTGCCATTTCCCGCACGGTGCGGCAGATGGAGCAGGACGGCCTTGTGGAACGCTTTGCCGACCCTGCCGACCGCCGCAAGACGCTGGTGCGTTTCACGCCCAAGGGATACGAGGCCTGCCGACAGTGCGAGTCTGCTCTTGGGGACTACTTTTCCAGTGTCATGGCCCGGCTGGAGCCGGAACAGCTGGCCCAGATGGAAGCGCTGCGCGGCGCGCTGATGGAAGCCATTCTTGCGGAAAATGCTGCGCGTACCACCAAACCGAAGGGAGAACCAAACCATGACAAAGATCTTTAAGCAGCTGGCCCGTCACTGGGCCGTCTGCCTCGTGGTGTTCGCACTGCTGTTCGTGCAGGCCTACTGCGATCTGTCGCTGCCGGACTACACCAGCAAGATCGTGGACACCGGCATCCAGCAGGGCGGCATCGAAAGCCCCCTGCCCGACACAGTGCGGCAGAGCACGCTGGATGCCCTCTCGCTGCTGATGCGCGAGGAGGACGCCGCTGCCTTCCAGAACGCCTACACCGCCGACGGCGATGTGCTGCGCCTGCGCACCGACCTGACCGCCGACAAGCGCACTGCGCTGGAAGATGCTGTGACCACGCCGGACATCGTGCTGTATCTGGCGGCCGTCCAGGCAGCCAACACCCCCGCCGGGCAGACCGGCATGGGCATGACCGGCCTTGCGGACCTGCAGGCCTCCGGTGCCGACCGCAACACCGACACGGAAACCGAGACTGTGACCCCCACGGCCAAGGACCTGGACACCGTGTGCGGCCAGTTTGCCGCCATGAGCCAGATGCCCGGTTTCAGCCGCGACGCCGTGCAGCAGCAGCTGACCGGTGCCATCGGCCAGCTGGACGACACCGTGGTGGAGAACCTGAAGAGCCAGGCTCTGCTGCTGGTGGGGCTGGAATACGAGGCCCAGGGCATTGCCCACGATGTGCAGATGCACTATTTATATAAGGTAGGCGGCCAGATGCTGGCCCTGACCCTGCTGATGGTGGCCGTGTCCATCGCGGTGGGCTTCCTGGCCTCCCGGGTGTCCGCCGCCATCGGCCGCGACCTGCGCCGCGAGACCTTCTCCAGCGTCATCCACTTCTCCCATGCGGAGATCGAGAACTTCTCCACCGCGTCCCTCATCACCCGCACCACCAACGACATCCAGCAGGTGCAGTTTGTCTGCGTCATGCTGCTGCGCATGGTGGCCTATGCGCCCATTCTGGGCATCGGCGGTGTGCTGCACGTCATCGGCAGCCGCTCGGGCCTTTCCTGGATCGTGGTGCTGGACGTGGCTTTGCTGCTGCTGCTCATCCTCTTCCTGATGAACATGGCCATGCCCAAGTTCAAGATCATGCAGACGCTGGTGGACCGGCTGAACCTCGTCAGCCGCGAGATCCTCACCGGCATCATGCCGGTGCGTGCCTTCAGCCGCGAACAGTTTGAGGAACAGCGCTTCGACAAGGCCAACAAGGACCTGATGGGCACCCAGCTGTTCACCAACCGCGCCATGGTGGCCATGATGCCCTTTA
>OLNS01002681.1_pt1 | contig 11328 bp, 7 predicted proteins | sample 1673031 | NCBI WGS metagenome assembly OLNS01 (sample SAMEA3136748, study PRJEB25190) | human gut metagenome | biome: human gut; feature: human-associated habitat; material: faeces | place: Austria | collected 2013
CACGCGCATCATCATCCAGCTTGATATCAGTACCACGGCCAGCCATATTGGTTGCGATCGTTACCGCTCCATGAAGTCCGGCATCGGCTACGATTGCAGCCTCCTGCTCATGATACTTTGCATTCAGTACATTATGCTTGATTCCCTCTTTCTTCAGCATCTTGCTGAGAAGTTCGGATACTTCAATTGTAATTGTACCTACCAGCACCGGCTGTCCTGTTGCATGCGCTTCTTTAACAGCTTCTACAACTGCTTCGTATTTTTCTTTCTTTGTCTTATAAACAGCATCCTCAAGATCCACTCTCTGTACCGGCCTGTTTGTCGGAATTTCAACAACGTCCATTCCATAAATATCACGGAACTCTTTCTCCTCTGTGATCGCAGTACCTGTCATACCACTCTTCTTGTCATACTTATTAAACAGGTTCTGGAATGTGATTGTTGCCAGAGTCTTACTCTCTCTTCTTACCTTCACATGTTCCTTCGCCTCGATTGCCTGATGCAGACCATCAGAGTAACGACGTCCCGGCATGATACGTCCTGTAAACTCATCGACGATCATAACTTCACCATCCGGAGTTACAACATAATCCTGATCACGGAACATCAGATTGTGTGCTCTGAGTGCAAGGATAATATTATGCTGGATTTCCAGGTTCTCCGGATCAGCAAGGTTTTCGATGTGGAAGAATTTCTCTACTTTCTTCACACCATCTTCTGTCAGGTTAACTGTCTTCTCTTTCTCATCAACGATGAAATCACCTGTCTCTTCAATTTCTTCTCCCATGATGGCATTCATCTTGGAAAACTCACCGCTTGCCTCACCGCGTTCCAGCTGTTTTGCAAGAACATCACAGGCTTCATACAGAGCTGTAGACTTTCCACTCTGTCCGGAAATGATCAAAGGTGTTCTGGCCTCATCGATCAAAACGGAATCGACCTCATCGATAACTGCATAATGCAATCCTCTCTGAACCAGCTGTTCTTTATAGATAACCATGTTATCTCTCAGATAATCAAATCCAAGTTCATTATTCGTTACATAAGTAATATCGCAATTATAAGCCTCTCGTCTCTCGTCATTGTTCATCTCATTGAGAACAACACCGACTTTGAGTCCTAAAAACTCATGTACTTTTCCCATCCACTCAGCATCACGCTTTGCCAGATAATCATTAACTGTGACGATGTGAACACCTTTTCCGTCCAAGGCATTCAAATATGCCGGAAGTGTGGACACAAGTGTCTTACCTTCACCAGTTCTCATCTCTGCGATACGTCCCTGATGCAGGATAATACCACCAATCAACTGTACTCTATAATGGCGCATTCCAAGACTTCTGTAAGCACCTTCTCTTACTACAGCATATGCTTCCGGAAGGATATCATCCAGAGTCTCTCCCTCTTTCAGTCGTTCTTTAAATTCTTTTGTCTTTCCTCGAAGTTCTTCGTCTGAAAGCGCCTCCATCTCCGGCCCCAGTGCCTCGATGCGGTCTACGATCGGATAAATTCGTTTCAGCTCGTTCTCACTGTGAGTTCCGAAAATCTTTTCTATAATATTCATATTTCCGCAATTACTCCTTCTCTGAATTTTGATTTTGGTCTGAAATTCCACTCTGTTCTACATTCTATCACTATCCGCTCTTGAATTCAACAACTTCATAGAGTGTTAACATTCTGCGGATTTACAAGCGGAGTGATTAACACGGGAGTGAACAGTAACTACAAACTTCTGCATATGGAATTTTCCCGCCAAACAGATCAAGAGCGCTTCCGATTGTAAAGTCTACTTTTCCGCCGCTCTCTTTTCGAAATCTCTCCAGATCTTCCATTGATCCGATTCCACCGGCATAAGTGATTGGGATTCCGTCCCAGCTCCCAAGCATCCTTACTAATTCTGTTTCCATTCCGGCACCTTTCCCCTCCACATCTACACCATGGATCAGGAATTCATCACAATATTTTGAAAGCTCATTTAACACCTTGTGTGATAATGCAAGTTCTGTGAACTTCTGCCAGCGGTCAGTAACCACGTAAAATTTACCATCTTTTCTTCTGCAGCTAAGATCTAAAACCACATGTTCTTTGCCAACTGCATTTACTAATTTCTGCAGTCTCTCTTCATGAAAAATCCCGTCTTGAAACACATAAGAAGTCACGATCACATGACTTGCTCCTGAATCTAGATATTCCTGTGCATTATCTGCTGTAATTCCACCACCGATCTGCATTCCACCCGGGTATGCCGCCAGAGCTCCCATCGCCTGCTTTTTCGTCGCCTCGTAGTATTCTGATCCAACTGGATTTAAAAGAATTATATGGCCGCCTTTCAGGTGATCTTTCTGATACTGTCTTGCATACCATGCTGCATCCAGTTCTGACATAAAGTTTGTGCTGGCCTGATTTCCTTCATCTTTCAGGCTTCCGCCCACAATCTGTTTCACTTTTCCATTATGTATATCAATACATGGTCTGAATCTCATCCTGTCTCTCCTTCTTTTAGAAAAATGCCGCAGTTCCGTTTCCGGCCTACGGCATATTGATCACTCGTTATTCTGCATCTTGTTCTGCACGCCATTCTCCTGCGTCAGATCATCGGCTGCATCATCAACACCATTTGTGATATCGTCTGTAACATCATCCACGCCATCCGTTACATCGTCAACCGCGTCATCTAGGATACTATCTCCATTCTGGTCTCCCGCATTATTTCCGGTATTATTACCATTTTCTCCACTTCCATCATAGTTTTCACCGGATGTCGCATCATTGAGATTGTCATTCGCTGTTCCTGTGTTGTTTCCACAACCAGCGAGACTGCAAAGCATCAGTACGCACATCACACAGACAAGCAATTTTCTTATTCTCTTCATTTTTGTCTTCCTTTCAAATAAATATTGTGTCTTTACTATCTGCAATTTTTCAATATTTATTCAAAAGAAATTTTTTACAGTTTTGTCGCTTTGCTGCGAAGTTTCTCCATCGCTCTGGCTTCAATCTGGCGTACGCGTTCTCTTGTCACATTCAGTTCATCACCGATTTCTTCCAGCGTATGTGTTTTTCCATCTTCCAAACCAAATCTCAAACGGATCACCTGACGTTCTCTGTCATTAAGAGACTCTAACAATTCCTGTACTTCTTCTTTTTGCACAAGCTGATTCATAGCATCTTCCGGCGTTGTTGCATCCTTATCTTCAACCATATCACCAAGATTATTCTCCCCATCTTCTCCTACCGGAGTTTCCAGTGAAACCGGATTCTGAAGATATGACAAAATCTCTTTTACAAATTCCGGTGATTTATCCTTCATCTCTTCTGCTATCTCTTCCGGTGTAGCCTCTCTTCCAAATTTCTGCTGAAGATCTTTTGAAATTTTCTGTACTTTCTTCATATTCTCTGCAACATGAACCGGCACACGGATTTCTCGTGACTGCTGATCGATTGCCCGCTGCATTGCTTCTTTGATCCACCAGGATGCATATGTGGAAAATCTATTTTCCTTTGTATAATCATATTTCTCTGCTGCATGCATGAGACCAATATTTCCCTCCTGGATCAGATCCATGAGTGTAATCCCTCTTCCAGTATAATGTTTTGCGAGAGATACCACCAGGCGTAGATTCCCCTCTTCCAGCTTTCTTCTTGCATCCTCATCTCCTGAAGCACTTTTACACCCAAGGTCCCTTTCCTCTTCTTCTGACAGCAAAGGGATCTGTCCAATCTCATTCAGATAGATTTTCAGCGGTTCTGTTACTTCTGTTCCTTCCGGAAGATTTAAGTCTTTTTCCATTCTAGTAATCCTTTCTATCTTCAGTCCTAATTCAAGAATGCCTCGGCATTCTTGCTGCGAGGTGCGCGTCATGCAATTGCATGACATACTTCTACTGCGCACCTCTGCAATCCTGCCGGAGGCTATAATCAGCATAAACAATTATTTACAGTTTTTCTATAATCTGACCATTTCTGTACGACGCCAGCAGCCATTCAAGATCTTTAATCTGTTCTTTTAATTTCCTTCCAGCGTCGGTGTCACCAACAAGACGTCTCTCGTTCACTCTGGTCACTACTACTGTCTCTGAATGAATGTCATTTTCCTTCTTAATTGCTGCTTCTGTAGACTCAAATGGTTCATGTGCTACCAAAAGTAATCCATACGAATTATAAACCAGCGTGTATCCTGCAATTCCGGTTTCTTTCTGATATGCTCTTGAAAATCCCCCATCAATAACCATTACTTTACCATTACACTTGATCGGACTCTCGCCATCTTTTCTCTTAACCGGCACATGACCATTTATAATGTGTGTATCCTCTTTTGGATCCAATCCAAATTCTATCATGATATTATCCACAACTGTCTCATTTTCAAGCAGAGCATAGTATGGATTTTTCTTTTCTATATGTGTTTCCTTCTCAGCAAGGAAATATCTTTCAAAGGTCGCCATCTTGTTCTTTCCAAATAACGGTGAGTCCGGATGTAGCCAGATATACCACATTGTATCTTTTCCATCTTCCCGCTCCTTTGGATCCAATGCAAAAAATCCTTTTCTCACATAACTTTCCAACACATCATACAAGGCCTTTCCACGATATTTCTTTCCGAAAATTTCTACTTCTTTCAGGTTCCCCTTCGCATCTAACGGTACACATCCATGATACAACAGATTATTGTTATATACCTTATACAAACCACCTTTCGCAAGAAGGAAACGCATATGTTCCTGCAATTTTTCACATCCCACAAAAGCATGCACCAGACGATCCATAATTTCTTCCTCTTCAGAAGTCAGTTTATATGGGTTCTTTGGATCTATTGTCGGGAAATTTGTATCCAGGAGCTTATATTCTTTTCCTTCCAGATTAATCGTACCTTTCTGATAATCAATCTTATGCAGTAACGCACGATTCTCCAAATGGAATCCTTTCTGCCTCTCTATAATCTGACCTTCTACTTTAAACTGGATAATTGAAATCGCTTTATGTATTCTCAGATTCATCTGCATCTCATCAGATTCCGGTCTGTCAGTGCCTTTCAATTTAAAACAGGTACATGGATCATCCTTGTACATCCTCATAGCAAATGTAGCCAGTGGAAGCAAATTGATACCATAACCATCTTCTATAATATCCAGGTTTCCATATCTGGCGCAGATACGGATCACATTTGCAATGCAGCCCAACTGTCCGGCCGCTGCTCCCATCCATACAACATCATGGTTTCCCCACTGGATATCAACAGAATGATATTTCAGCAGCTTATCCATAATAAGATGCGGTCCCGGTCCTCTGTCATAAATATCACCGACAATATGCAGATGATCCACAACCAGACGCTGAATCAGTTCTGAAATTGCTGCAATAAATTCTTCTGCCCGTCCGATCCTGATGATTGTAGAAATAATTTCATTATAATAGGACTCTTTGTCACTGACTTCCGCTTTCTCGGTAATCAATTCTTCGATCACATAAGAGAAATCCTTCGGCAGTGATTTCCTCACTTTAGATCTTGTATATTTACTTGCTGCACGCTTACTTACTTCTATCAAACGATACAGATTCACTCGATACCAGTCATCCATATTCGACTCCGTCCGCTTCACCTGTTCCATCTTCGCTTTCGGATAGTAAATCAATGTTGCCAGTGCTTTTTTGTCCTTTACACTCATTGTATTACCAAAAACATCTTCAATCTTGCTTCTCACGGCACCAGATCCATTCCTCAGAACATGAGAAAAAGCTTCATCTTCTCCATGTACATCCGTCAGAAAATGTTCTGTCCCCTTCGGAAGGTTCAAAATTGCCTGCAGATTAATAATCTCCGTAGATGCAGCTGCAATTGTCGGATAAAGATCCGACAACCTGTCTAAATAACGGTTTTCCATATTTTCCATATACAATCTCCTCCAGACCCAAAATCTTCCCCTTACAGGGATCTATTTACCGGATCTTGTTCCCGCCGGTTTACCGGCTATTATTCATCCAGTACTAAAACTGAATCACATCCCCCATGTCATACATGCCGGCTGGCCGTCCCGCAAGGAACTTTCCTGCCTCAACTGCACCTTTGGCAAATACGCTTCTTGAATATGCAGTATGTTTAAATTCAATCACTTCATCTGTTCCTGCAAAAATCACCTCATGTTCGCCTACGATTGTTCCTGCACGAACTGCTGAAATTCCAATTTCCTTTGCGTCTCGCTTCTTTCTCACCTGACTTCTGTCATACACATACTCGTATTCATTTCCCATTGCTTCATTAATAGAGTCTGCCAATGCAAGTGCCGTTCCGCTTGGCGCATCCAGCTTCTGATTATGGTGTTTCTCAACAAGTTCAATATCATAGCCTGCCGGTGCAAGTACTTTGGCAGCATCTTTCAAAAGTTTCAGTAACAGGTTGATTCCCATTGACATATTCGCAGACTTAAGAACTGCAATCTTCTCAGAACACTCATCTACCTTCTTTAACTGTTCATCTGAAAGCCCTGTTGTACAAAGAACAACCGGAAGACTCTTCTTCACACAGTAATCTAACAATTCATCCACTGCTCCCGCATTGGAAAAATCAATCACTACATCTACATCCACATCACACTGTGTGATCTCCTCAAATACCGGATAATCATTTGGAATTCCTGTGAACTTGTCGACACCTGCCGCAATCACTGCATCTTCTTCATTCTTCACAATTTCTGTGATCATGCGTCCCATTTTTCCGTTGCATCCGTGCATTAATATCTTAACCATCTGTATCTTCCTCCTGTATGAAATCTCAAGTATTCCATGATTTTTCAGAACTACTGTCTATCAGCATTACCTGTTTTTTCTTTCATCACACTCTTATTTTCCGAAATATCATATAAAAAAGAATATCACATTTGAGTTGTTATCTCAATATATGATATCCTTTTCACAAAGTTTTAAATAATGAAACAATCCACCCTTAGAATTCTTCCACACACTCCAGTTTACTGACGGAGACCTCATATGCGATTCTTGTCTCTGTTTGTGTCTCTGACAACTTCTTCACATACTCTCTGCTTTGGATTCTTCCGAATATTCTGACATGTTCCCCTACATCAAAGTTTGAAGCATATCTTGCATTTCTCCCCCAGCAGATACATGGAATATAATCAGATTTTCCATACGGTCTGTTCACTGCCAGCAGAATATCTGCAATTTCTCTTCCAAGAGGTGTTTTTCTGTAGACCGGACGCTTACACATATATCCTTCAAGAAGTATATGATTTGTTCTTGCTCCATCCGGTTCTTCCTCGATAAATTCTATTTCTCTCGCAAACACAGAAAGAACCAGTCTGTTTTTTGTCTCCTCATGACGATTATAGGATCTGAACTGACCAGACACCATTAAATATTCTCCACGGCAATCCTGTGTTACGTCAATGAGACGTTCTGATATCATGACCGGAATCCGGTCACAAGAGTTACTTAACCGCTTTACAAGAAGTTCTACCATATAGAAACCTTCTCCAAAGACCTCATGGCTGTATGTAAACTCTGATACCACCTCTCCTATAACTGTCACCTGGTTGTTTTCAATAATCTTATCTGACATAATTTATAATTCTCCCTTCCTCTGGCTGGTATTTTAAGTCATTACCTAATGTATGTCTTATTGTAATGAAATAGAACTATTTTTTACAGAAAAAACATTCGACCTTTTTCGTACTTAAAATCGAATTCAAAATCTCCCCCCTCTTCTTCAGCACAAAATGCTCCTGTTGACTTTAAATTGTATTTGAAAAGATACATAAAACATCAGATTTTAACTTTTTCTTGTAAATTTCATTTTTTGTGATAAAATAATGAAGTTATGTTACAGATAAATATTTTTTGTATAATTAAGGAAGAGTGTTTAGATTATGAAAACAAAACGTGAAGATGTGAGAAATGTTGCAATTATCGCCCATGTTGACCATGGTAAGACAACTCTGGTTGACGAGCTTTTAAAACAGAGCGGTGTATTCCGTGAGAATCAGGAAGTAGAAGAACGTGTCATGGACTCTAATGACATTGAGCGTGAACGTGGAATTACAATCCTTTCTAAGAATACTGCCGTTCATTATAATGGTGTTAAGATCAATATCATTGACACACCTGGACATGCTGACTTCGGTGGAGAAGTAGAACGTGTTCTTAAGATGGTAAATGGTGTTGTACTTGTTGTTGATGCATTTGAAGGTGCTATGCCTCAGACAAAATTCGTTCTGAGAAAAGCACTTGAGCTGGAACTTCCTGTTATCGTATGTATCAATAAGATTGACCGTCCGGAAGCAAGACCGGATGCCGTAATTGATGAGGTTCTTGAACTCTTTATCGATCTCGGTGCTTCAGATGAGCAGCTTGAGTGTCCTTTTGTATATGCTTCTGCAAAAGCTGGTGTTGCTGTCCTTGATCTCTCTGACGAGAAACAGGATATGAAACCACTGTTCGAGACAATCCTTGACTACATTCCTGCTCCGGAAGGTGATCCGGAAGCTCCGACCCAGATGCTGATCAGCACGATCGACTACAATGAATATGTTGGTCGTATCGGAGTTGGTAAAGTAGAAAACGGTACAATTTCCGTGAACCAGGATATGGTTGTTGTAAACCATCATGATCCTGACAAACAGCAGCGTGTAAAAATTGGTAAACTCTATGAATTCGACGGACTGAACCGTGTAGAAGTAAAAGAAGCTACAATCGGATCTATTGTTGCTGTATCAGGTATCACAGATATTTCCATCGGAGATACTCTCTGCTCTCCTGAGAATCCGGAAGCCATTCCGTTTCAGAAGATTTCTGAGCCAACAATTTCCATGCAGTTTATCGTAAACGACAGCCCGTTTGCAGGACAGGAAGGTAAATTCGTTACATCCCGTCATCTGCGTGACCGTCTTTTCCGTGAGCTGAACACAGATGTCAGCCTTCGAGTAGAAGAGACAGAAAATGCAGACAGCTTCAAAGTATCCGGTCGTGGTGAGCTTCACCTTTCTGTTCTTATTGAAAACATGCGTCGTGAAGGATACGAGTTTGCAGTAAGTAAAGCTGAAGTTCTGTATCACACAGATGAAAATGGCAAAAAACTTGAGCCTATGGAACTTGCTTATATTGATGTTCCTGATGAGTTCACTGGAATTGTTATTGAAAAACTCGGTCAGAGAAAAGGTGAACTCCGCAATATGACTCCGTCAAACGGTGGATATACTCGTCTCGAATTCCTTATCCCGGCACGTGGACTGATCGGATACCGTGGTGAGTTCATGACCGATACAAAGGGTAACGGAATCTTAAACACCATGTTTGACGGCTACGAGCCATACAAGGGTGAGATTGCATACCGTGCAACAGGTTCGCTCATTGCCTTTGAGTCAGGTGAGGCTGTAACATACGGACTCTTCTCTGCACAGGAGAGAGGAACACTCTTTATCGGACCGGGTGCCAAGGTTTACTCAGGAATGGTTATCGGACAGTGTTCAAAGGCCGAGGACATCGAGCTCAACGTATGTAAGAAGAAGCATCTTACAAATACACGTTCTTCATCAGCAGAAGAAGAACGTGTATTTGTCAGATGTTTCTTCTTGCAGACATTTAACTCAATATCTTCTGATTTTCCACTCTGTCCGATAACCATTCCGCTGTATACTTTTTCACCAGGTCCGATAAATAAAGTACCACGGTCCTGTGCGGAGAAGAGTCCGTAAGTAACAGCTTCACCGGATTCAAATGCGATTAAGGAACCCTGTTTTCTGTAGTTCATGTCACCTTTGTATGGTGCATAGCCATCAAAAGCAGTATTGATGATACCGGTACCTTTTGTGGAGGTCATAAATTCTCCACGGAAACCGATTAATCCGCGGGATGGAATGTGATATTCCAGACGGACGGTTCCGTCACTTGCCGGACTCATGCCCTGTAGTTCGCCTTTTCTTTCATTTAAACGGTTGATAACAGTACCGGAAAATTCTTCCGGAACATCAATGTATGCGATTTCGATTGGTTCGAGTTTTTTACCGCGTTCATCTTCGTGATAGATAACTTCTGCTTTGCTGACTGCAAATTCATAGCCTTCACGACGCATGTTTTCGATTAAAACAGACAGATGAAGTTCTCCACGTCCGGAAACTTTAAAGCAGTCTGTGCTTTCTGTTTCTTCTACACGTAAGCTGACGTCTGTATTTAATTCTCTTAAGAGACGTTCTTTTAAATGACGGGAAGTGACGAATTTGCCTTCCTGTCCGGCAAGCGGGCTGTCATTTACAATGAAGTTCATGGAAATTGTCGGCTCGGAAATCTTCTGGAATGGAATTGCCACCGGATTTTCCGGAGAACATAAGGTATCACCGATATGAATATCTGCAATACCGGAGATTGCAACAATAGAACCAAAGCCGGCTTCTGTTACTTCTTTTTTGCCAAGTCCGTCAAATTCGTAAAGTTTGCTGATTTTTACGCGTTTTTTCTTATCAGGATCATGATGGTTTAAAAGTAAAACGTCCTGATTGACACGGATTGTTCCGTTTTCTACTTTTCCGACACCGATACGACCAACATATTCGTTGTAGTCGATAGTACTAATCAGTACCTGAGTTCCTTCATCTGGGTCGCCTTCCGGAGCCGGAATATATTTTAAGATAGTTTCAAAGAGCGGCTCCATATTTTCAGGAGTGTCAGCAAGGTCAAGTACAGCGTGACCTGCTTTTGCAGATGCATATAAAAATGGACAGTCAAGCTGTTCGTCTGATGCATCTAAGTCCATTAAAAGTTCTAAGACTTCATCGATAACTTCGTTTGGTCTTGCTTCCGGACGGTCGATTTTGTTGATACAGACAATAACATGTAAATCCAGTTCCAGTGCTTTTTTCAGCACGAACTTTGTCTGAGGCATTGCACCTTCAAAGGCGTCAACTAACAGGATAACACCGTCTACCATTTTTAAAACTCGTTCTACTTCGCCACCGAAATCAGCATGTCCTGGGGTATCGATAATATTAATTTTTGTATCTTTGTAGTAAACAGCAGTATTTTTAGAAAGAATTGTGATTCCACGTTCTCTTTCGATGTCATTGGAGTCCATGACACGTTCCTGCACTTCCTGGTTTTCACGGAATACACCACTCTGTTTTAAGAGCTGGTCAACAAGGGTGGTTTTACCGTGGTCAACGTGGGCAATAATTGCTACATTTCTGATATCTTCTCTTTTTGTTTTCATAATAACCTCTTTTCCAAATAGAATGTACCTATATAAATATAAATAGCAAATGGTACATTAGAAACCGTAAAAAACATTTTTAATCACAAGCCATTCTATCACAATTAGCCGTAAAT
>OLNS01002682.1_pt1 | contig 11328 bp, 8 predicted proteins | sample 1673031 | NCBI WGS metagenome assembly OLNS01 (sample SAMEA3136748, study PRJEB25190) | human gut metagenome | biome: human gut; feature: human-associated habitat; material: faeces | place: Austria | collected 2013
GCCCTGACGCTCTCGCCCGCACTGTGCGCCCTCATCCTGAAACCCTACCTCGACGAAAACGGCGAGATGCGCGACAACTTCGCCGCCCGCTTCCGCAAGGCATTCAACTCGGGATTCAGCACCCTGATCAACAAGTACAAGCACGGCGTGCTGCTCTTCATCAAGCACAAGTGGCTGATGTGGTCGACGCTCGGCCTGGCATTCGCCGCACTGATCCTGCTGATGAACAGCACCAAAACGGGTCTGGTGCCCGACGAAGACCAGGGTACGATCATGGTGAACGTCACCACGGCTCCGGGTACTTCGCTCGCCGAAACGCACGTCGTCATGGAGCAGGTTGCGGATCGCATCCAGGCAATCCCCCAGATCAGGGACTTCATGCAGGTGGCAGGTTACGGTATGATCGCCGGCCAGGGCTCCTCCTACGGTATGTGTATCATCAAGCTGAAGGATTGGGAGGAACGTCCCGAAAAAACGGATGCCGTAAACGCGGTCATCGGTCAGATCTACGGACGCACGGCCGATATCAAGAACGCGCAGATCTTCGCCGTGGCGCCGCCGATGATTTCGGGTTACGGCACCTCGACCGGCTTCTCCATGCACCTGCAGGATAAGTCGGACGGCAGCCTGACCGACTTCTACAACATCTACCTGCGGTTCATCGGAGCGCTGAACCAGCGTCCGGAGATCGCAATGGCCTACTCGACCTTCAACATCAACTTCCCGCAGTACGTCGTAAGCATCGACGCGGCGAAGGCCAAACGCGCCGGCGTATCGCCCAACGCGATTCTCTCGACGCTTTCGGGTTACTACGGCGGCCAGTACGTTTCGAACGTCAACCGCTTCTCGAAGATGTACTATGTGACGATTCAGTCCGACCCGAAATACCGTCTCAACACCGAGTCGCTCAATAACGTCTTCGTGCGTACGAACAACGGGGAGATGGCTCCGCTGGGACAGTTCGTGGACCTGACGAGGGTTTACAGCTCCGAAGTGCTCAACCGTTTCAACATGTACAGCTCGATCGCCGTGAACGGCACCGCCGCCGACGGATATTCGTCGGGCGACGCCATCCGCGCCATTCAGGAAGTCGCGGCGCAGGTGCTCCCGAAAGGCTACGGTTACGACTTCGACGGCATCACCCGCGAGGAGGCGCAGACAGGCAGCAACACGACGATCATCTTCGGCATCTGTCTCCTGCTGATCTACCTCATCCTGAGCGCTCTGTACGAGAGCTTCCTGATTCCGTTCGCCGTCATTCTCTCCGTGCCGTGCGGTCTGCTGGGTTCGTTCCTCTTCGCCAAGATGATGGGGCTGGAGAACAATATCTACCTGCAGACGGGTATCATCATGCTGATCGGTCTGCTTTCGAAGACCGCCATCCTGATTACGGAGTACGCCGCCGACCGACGCGCCGCGGGCATGAGCCTCACGCAGGCCGCCGTATCCGCCGCCAAGGCCCGTCTCCGTCCTATCCTGATGACCGTCCTCACCTGCGTATTCGGTATGATCCCGCTGGTGCTCTCGCACGGTGTGGGCGCCAACGGTAACATGACCCTCGGTTCGGGCGTCGTGGGCGGTATGATCGTCGGGACACTGGCCCTGCTGTTCCTCGTACCGACACTGTTCATCGCTTTCCAGACCTTGCAGGAGAAAGTCAAGCCCATAGAGTTCGACCCCGATCCGCAGTGGGCCGTACAGGCGGAACTGGAGGAGTGTAAAAACGAGAAAGAGTAACAAGATGAAAAAGCTTATTATCATACTGGCCGCAGCGGCCATGACCGGCTGCGGCATCTACAAGCCTTATACGCGTCCCGAAGTGAAAACCGACGGACTCTCCGGCACGGCCGAAACCGCCGATACGATGACGATCGGCAATATCGGCTGGGAAGAGATGTTTTCCGATCCCTACCTGCAGACGCTTATCCGGCAGGGACTGGAGAACAACACCGACCTGCAGTCGGCGCAGTGGCGGGTAAAGGAGGCCGAGGCGACGCTTAAATCGGCGCGTCTGGCTTACCTGCCGTCGTTCAACTTCGCACCGCAGGGCAACCTGAGCAGTTTCGACTGGGCGACGCCGTCGAAAACCTACAACATTCCCGTGACGGCAAGCTGGCAGATCGACATTTTCAACGGTCTGACCAATGCCAAGCGCAAAGCCAAAGCGCTCTACGCCCAGAGCCGGGAGTACGAGCAGGCCGTGAAGACGCAGCTGATCTCAGGCATTGCAAACCTCTATTACACGCTGCTGATGCTCGACGGGCAATATGAGGTAACCGAGCAGACCGCCGTGAAATGGCGCGAGAGCGTGCGCACGATGCGGGCGATGAAGGAGGCCGGCATGGCCAACGAAGCCGCCGTCGCCCAGTACGAAGGCACCTGTCTTTCGATCGAAGCGTCGCTGCACGATCTGGAATACCAGATCCGTATGGCCGAGAACAGTCTCTGCACGCTGCTGGCCGAAGGCCCGCACCAGATCGAGCGCGGCCGGCTCGAAGGACAGCGGCTGCCCGACGACCTGACGGTGGGCGTGCCCGTACAGATGCTTTCGAACCGTCCCGACATCCGCAGCGCCGAGTATTCGCTCATGCAGTCTTACTACGCCACCAGCGAAGCACGTTCGGCCCTTTATCCCACGATCACGCTGAGCGGCACGCTCGGATGGACCAACAACAGCGGCATGGGGATCAAGGATCCCGGCAAGATACTGTGGTCGGCAGCGGCATCGCTTCTGCAGCCGATCTTCAACGCCAATGCCAACCGCGCCCGCGTGAAGATCGCCAAGGCGCAGCAGGAGGAGACCAAGCTGGCGTTCCAGCAGGCGCTGCTCAACGCCGGCGCAGAGGTGAACAACGCCCTTACGCAGTGCCAGTCGGCCCGCGCGAAGGCCGATCTGCGGGTACAGCAGATCGAAGCGCTGGAGCGCGCCGTGGAGAGCACGGAACTGCTGATGAAGCATAGCAGCACGACCTATCTGGAAGTGCTGACCGCCCAGCAGTCGCTGCTTTCGGCCCAGCTGTCTCAGATAGCCGACCGCTTCGACGAAATACAAGGCGTCGTGAACCTCTATCAGGCTCTCGGCGGCGGTCGTGACATGGCTGAGGAGGCGAAATAATGAAGCGGGGAGCGACCAAGGAGGAGATCATCCGCATTACACAGGCGCTCATCGCCCGGAACGGCATCCGTGCCGTCCGGGTGGATGAGATCGCCCAGACGCTGGGTATCTCCAAGCGCACCCTGTATGAAATGTTCGCCGACAAGGACGATCTGATAAACGCCTGTCTCGACGCGATGAGCAGCAAACAGCGCGAACGCATCGCAACGTACCGGAAACGACGCAGCGGCAGCGCCCTGCAGAGGACTTTCAAGCTGGCGTACGAATATATCGCCAACCTCTACATGGTCGAAAGCAGTTTCTTGTCGGACCTGCGCCATAAAATAATTTATGCGGACCATTTCGACGAACACCGCGAGTTCTGGCGCCGCGAGCTGGCGCACCACCTCGAAGCCAGCAAGGAAGAGGGGTTGCTGCTTCCCGAAATCGAGGGCGCAAGTTTTGCAGACCGCATACTGGAGACGATTCTGGAACTGCGGCTCAACAACGCCACGCGAGAGGAGGTTTACCTTTTTTGCCGAACGATTCTGCGCGGCGCGGCGACCCGGCAGGGCATCGAACGCATCGACAGAAAACGATAAACCGTATTTCGTAACACCAGAACGCTCCGCAACGATTCGTTGCGGAGCGTTTTTTTCGGCGGTTCAATAGCGGAGAAGGAGAAGGAGAAGGAGAACTCCCCACACAAAACAAGGCCGCAGGAAAAACCTGCGGCCTTGCGGTTCGGAATAACCGATACGAATCTTTAATAGAGCATATCCTCGTCGGCTTCGTCCTCGTACCAATCCACGTGCTGGGCGCCGCCCGATGCGGCCCATGCGTTGAAAGAGGTATAGGCGGTGCGGATGTCCTTACGCTCGGCAGGGTAGCGGAACTCGCCCGGAATCATCAGCGCCCACATCATGTAGTTGTCCTTCATACCCGTTCCCTTCGACACGAAGTATTTGTAAGGCTCGGCTTCGGTGAACGTATTACCCGAAACGACCGCGAATCCGGTCGGCTTGTAGGTCGGCATATGCACCTCGGTATCGCGGCTGAATACGCCCGAACTCTTCGAATTGACGACGATAAAGGCGTTGACGGCCGATTCCAGCACCGCAACCGCATCGACGGGCCGGGTGAAAGTCACGGTCGTCGTATGCTTCACGGTCGGAACGGGCGCTGTACCTTTGGAGGTATTGATGTAGGTGCCTTCGCCGAGAATCTCCTGCGCGGTGTTGAAGAGCGGAATGACGGCATATTCGTTGCCGGATTCGAGACCCGGTCCTGCGAATGCTCCCTTGCCGAAGGCCGTGTTCGTCGTCTCGACACTGGCGACCTGCGAAGCGGCGACCTTGTCCAGCTGCACGGCGAACGCATTGAGGTGCGCGGCGCCGGCGGCTTTCAGCTCCCAGTTGATGCGGATGGAACCCACCTTGCCGCTTTCCTTGTTCACGAGCCGGTCGATGCCGGTCACGACGACCACGTCGTTCATATCGTAATCGCCGATCCACGGCCAGCCGTCCTCGAAACAATAGGTGTAGGGCGCACCGATCACCTCGATGATTTCGGGTTCCGGCTCCGGGTCGGGAGTCACAGGCTCCTTGCCTCCGTTGCATTTGCTCCCGGCAATCACGACCGTCTGCCTGTCACGCATCACGGCGCCGTCAATCAGGCTGCCGGCGTCGATGACATATTTCGCATCGGCCGCATTGTCGTAGACGACCTCCATAAGACCCTCGAACTTGGTGCCGTAATAACGCGAGCTGACACCCTTCTCCCGGATCACAACCACGGCCATCGGCTGGTCGGCCTGCGCCTGACTGACGATGCGCACGTTGCCGCCCGATCTGCTCGCATTGTACTCGTCCATCGAGAAGATCGAGCCGGCTGCGGCATACAGCTCCGTATTGCTGTTGAAATAGACCGTTCCGGCGTCGAGACCCGAACCCGAAGCGATGTAGAACTTCGCCCCTTCGGCAATGACGTCGTCCGCTGCGGTATGGCAGTTCACGTAGAGCGTACCGCCGCCGCGGGCTTCGAGCCTATCCATCCGGGCCACACCTTTCTGGTAGGTCACCGAATAGTTGGTCACGTAGAAGGTCCCGTCGATGGCAACCGTGCCGTTCTCGCAGTTGTGAAGCTCGGCGTAGGTATTGAGCCGGAAATCAGCACTTTCGACCTTGCCGTCGTTGTAGAGCTTCGCCTTGTTGGTGACTTCGACTTCACCCGCCTGCAATGCGGCCGTCGCTCCGTTGTAGAACTCGCAAGAGGTGTTGACGTTGAACAGTCCGTTGACAACGAACGTGCCTTCGTTGACGACGGTCTTGCAGGAAAAGCTCGTCTTGTCGGTCGTAAAAGTACCGCCCTCGAATACATAGATGGCCGGATTGACCGCATTCTGCTGGAGGTTGGCTTTCGCCTCCTTGATATATACTTTACCGCCCGGAAGCACCGCAAGGGTCGCCTGTCCGATAGTAACCGACGCATTGAGCGTCAGTTTGCCCGCCACGTAGAGAACCGGAGCGGAATGGGGCGAGAACTTGCCGTTCAAATTGATATTGCCCGTAATCTCGGCGCCCGCGGGAATGTAATATTCCGCCGCCGCGGCATAGGGTTTGGCGATCCAGCTGGCTCCGAGGTCGATATTGCCCGCCGGCGTCTGGCGGATAACCGCGCCTTCGGCGAAGTCGCTTTCCGTCTTAACCGGCAATGTCGGATAATCGGGCATCGACGAGCTTTCGCTGCGTGTAGCAGCGGAAGTGCGGATTTTCGGCGCTTCGGCGCTTTTCATCACGGCGCCCGCAACGTTGAGAGCCGCGGAAACCGGCTGCATGCTGACCGACACGGTACCGTCGGGCAGGGTAGTCTGCACATAAAGGTTCCTGACCCCGGCGGGCAGCGTCATGGCCGTCGAGAAAACAGGCTGCGAAGCCTTTACCTTGTGCATTGCGCACATTCTTCGAGACAAAGATAAACATTATTTTCAACTCCAAATCATTTCCGCTCATTTATTTAACAAAACAGGCCACAATCGCATCTTTGGCATGCAAAATTCCGACCGAGGAAAAGGTTTTTCCAAAAAAATATCCCGCGGCGAGCGTAAAACTCAAAAAAACCGCTATATTTGCACCATAGGAAACAGATCCGAACGCTGAAATGACTGCAATGAACACATACGACAGCCCGTACCGCGGAACACTCCGCGGTATGATGACCATGGGTATGATGTGCATGCGCAGCCGATTCCGCCGGGTGTAACCTTTCCGTATGCACGAACGACACAATCCGGCTTCCTTCGAGGTCGGATTTTTTTGTAACGAACAAACAGCGAAATATGACTCCGAAAAACTACCGATTCGAAACGCTGCAGGTACACGCAGGCCAGCAGCCCGATCCCGCGACCGGTTCGCGCGCACTGCCGATCTACCAGACCACGTCCTATGTTTTCGACAGCGCCGAACAGGGCGCGGCACGCTTCGCCCTGCGCGAAGAGGGTAACATCTACACCCGTCTGAGCAATCCCACGACTTCGGTTTTCGAAGAGCGCATGGCTGCGCTCGAAGGGGGCACGGCGGCCGTGGCCGCCGCATCGGGCATGGCCGCCCAGTATCTGGCGTTCAGCAATCTGGTCGAAGCGGGCGACAATATCGTCAGCACGTCGTTCCTCTACGGCGGCACGTTCAGCCAGTTCAAGCATACGTTCGCCCGCATCGGCGTCGAAGTGCGCTTCGCTCAGGGCGACGACATCCGAAGCATCGCATCGCTCATGGACGACCGTACGAAAGCGGTTTATCTGGAAACGATCGGCAATCCCGAATTCAACGTACCCGACTTCGAACCCATCGTCGCGCTGGCGCACAAGCACGGCATTGCGGTAGTGACCGACAATACGTTCGGCGCGGGCGGATTCCTCTGCCGGCCGATCGAATGGGGCGTGAACGTCGTGACGCACTCGGCGACCAAGTGGATCGGCGGGCACGGCACGAGTCTGGGCGGGGTAGTCGTGGACGGCGGCAACTTCGACTGGGGCAACGGCAGATATCCGCTGCTGAGCGAACCCTCGGAGGGGTATCACGGCTTCAATTTCTGGAAAGAGTGCGGCAAAACCGCCTTTGCGACCCGCACCCGCTGCGAAGGGCTGCGCGACATCGGCCCCTGCATCAGCCCGTTCAACGCGTTCCTGCTGACGCAGGGACTCGAAACGCTCTCGCTGCGCGTACAGCGCAGCGTGGACAACGCACTTGCGGTCGCGGAGTGGCTGGAAAAACATCCCAAGATCGAACACGTCAGCTATCCGGGACTCAAAAGCAGCAAGTACCACACGCTGGCGAAGAAATACCTCCGCAACGGTTTCGGCGGCGTGCTGACGTTCCGTGTGAAAGGCAGTGCGGAGCAGGCGTCGAAGATCGTAGACAACCTCGGTCTGATCAGCCATCTGGCTAACGTCGGCGACGCGAAAACGCTGCTCATACACCCCGCATCGACCACCCACGCCCAGCTCGGCGAACAGGAACTGGCCGCTTCGGGCGTATATCCCAACCTGCTGCGGCTTTCGCTCGGCATCGAGCATATCGACGACATAAAGGAAGACCTGAACGAAGCGCTGAAACATCTGTAATGGAACCCCGCATTTACATAGCCCCCGAACCGTTCCAGCTGGAAACGGGACACACGCTGCCGGAGCTGAAGATCGCCTATCACACCTACGGCGAACTGAACGCCGCGCACGACAACGTGGTGTGGGTATGCCATGCGCTGACGGCCAATTCGGACGTCGCGGACTGGTGGCCGCACACGATCGAAACGGGGAAATTCCTCGATCCGGCGCGTCATTTCGTCGTCTGCGCCAACATCCTCGGCTCGCACTACGGCACGACGGGACCGCTTCACACGAATCCGCAAACCGGCACACCGTACTACCGGGATTTCCCGCCCTTCACGATCCGCGACATCGTGCGGGCGCACATCCTGCTGGCCGACGCCCTCGGCATCGGACGCATCGGCGCGCTGGTCGGAAGTTCGGTGGGCGGATTTCAGGCCGTCGAATGGGCCGTCACGGAGCCGCAGCGCATCGGCAAACTGGTGCTGATCGCCACCTCGGCCAAGGCGTCGCCGTGGAGCATCGCCATCGACGAGACGCAGCGCATGGCCATCGAAGCCGACCGGACGTTCGGCGAGCCGCGCGACGACGCGGGAATGGCCGGTCTTGCGGTGGCCCGCGCCATCGGCCTGCTGACATACAGGGGATCGCTGGGCTACAACCTCACGCAGCAGGACCGCGAAGAGCTTCCGGCCGTGCACCGCGCATCGAGCTACCAGCAGTATCAGGGAGAGAAGCTCTGCAGACGCTACAACGCCTACTCCTATTACGCCATTCTCAACGCATTCGACACCCACGACGCAGGACGCGGCCGCGGCGGGGTAGCGGCCGCCCTGAGTCGGATCGCGGCCCGCACGATCGTCGTCGGCATTACGACCGACATCATCTTCACTCCGGCCGAGATGCGTGAACTGCAGGGCATGATCGCCGGAAGCGTCTACCACGAAATAGACTCGCCGTTCGGACACGACGGATTTCTGGTCGAGCACGAACAGCTGAACGACATCCTCCGTCCGTTCATGAATAACGAATAATCAACAAACATGCAGCATATGGGTAAAATTAAAATCGGCCTGTTCGGATTCGGCGTCGTCGGACAAGGTATTTACGAAGTGGTCCGCAAATCGAAGAACGCCAATGCCGAAATCGTCAAAATCTGCGTCCGCTCGCTCGACAAACCCCGTTCGATCGACCGTTCGCACTTCACGGACTCTCCGGCGGAGATCCTCGACAATCCCGAAATCGACCTGATCGTCGAGGTGATCGACGACGCCAAAGCGTCGTACGACATCGTGAAAAGCGCCCTGCTGAAAGGGATTCCCGTCGTTTCGGGCAACAAGACAATGCTGGCGCACCACCTGCCCGAAATGATCGAAATCCAGAAAAAGCACAACGTGGCGCTGCTTTACGACGCTTCGTCGTGCGGTTCGATTCCGGTCATCCGCAACCTCGAAGAGTATTACGACAACGACCTGCTGCTCGAAGTGAAGGGTATCCTGAACGGTTCGTCGAACTATATCCTCTCGCGCGTTTTCGACCACAAGGATTCGTACGCCAACGCACTCGCGCAGGCGCAGGCGCTGGGATTCGCCGAAAGCGACCCGTCGTTCGACATCGGAGGCTACGATTCGCTGTTCAAGCTGGTAATCATCACGGTACACGCGCTGGGCACCTATGTCGCGCCGGAGCGCATCTTCACGTACGGCATCTCGACGATTCACGATGCGGACATCCAGTACGCCCGCGAGAAAAACGTCAAAATCAAGCTGGTGGCGCAGGTCGTGAAGGTGAGCGACGAACACTTCACGATGTTCGTCATGCCGGAGTTCGTGACGCCCGCCAAGTATATCTACAGCGTTGACGACGAGTACAACGGCGTGGTGATCCGCGGCGAGTGCTACGACCGGCAGTTCATGTTCGGCAAGGGGGCCGGAAGCCTTCCGACGGCTTCGTCGATCCTGAGCGACATCATGGCCCGCCTGCACGGCTACCGCTACGAATACAAGAAGCTGAGCTACATCCAGAAGCCCGACTATACGACCGACATCACGCTGAAGATATACGTCCGGTACACGGATACCGACATTCACGGCATCCTGAACTTCACGAAGATTCACGAACAGTTCACCAGCGAAAAGAGCAACTACGTCATCGGCGACATCCTGCTGAGCGAACTGATCGCCAAGCGCGACCGGCTCTGCGGCGACGACGTGTTCGTGGCCAATATTCCGATCTTCTTCCTGAACCGCGACTGACGCCGGGCGAGACCGGGCAAAACGCAAAAAACGCAGTGCAACCGCACTACAGAAAAGGTCCCCGAAAACGGGGACCTTTGTTTCGTTGCAGCGCTTCAGCGCACTATTTCGCGTCTTTCACGCAGCGAAGCGAAACTCCGTTACCCGCCGGCAGCGATGAAGGCGACGGATTGCCGCCGGACGCATAGAACAACAGCGCACTGTAGCTGCTTCCTCCGTCGTCAGTCGTGGCACTCATCAGATAACCGCTTTTAGCCGACGAGACATAGTTCTTTGAAACGGAATTCCACATGCCGGCGAGCGTAAATCCGCAATCGGGACCCGCGGCCAGCGTTTGCAGTTCGTCGATATAAGGTACATGCCAGCCCTCCGGGCAGATTCCCCGAACCGGAGCGCCGGAAACGACCTGTGCGCCGCCCAGCTGCGCAAGGAGCTGACAAGGCTTGTGGATTTCTTTGGCCAGCCCATGTTCGAGGCACGGTTCACTCTGGCCTACGAGCCGGACGAAGCGCTCTACCACGTAAAGGAGCTGAGCCGCCGCGAAATGTTTGAGCAGGTGAGCCACGGCTCCAAAAGTGGCACCAAAAAGCTGCTGCAGATGCTGCCCGGCCTGCGCAGCGAGGAGGACAGCGGGGTGGACTTCCGTCTGCTGCTGCACCAGCGCACAAAGCAGCTGAAGGCCGCCATGGAGACGCCCCTGCAGTACGGCTACTATATGCCCAAATTCACCAACAACTGCTTTGGCTGCGGTCGGTGCGAAAAAGCCTGCCGCGCCAACGCTTTGAAGTTTGAGGAGATGCCCAACGGCCAGACCCGCATGGTGCTTACCCCGTGGAAGTGCAGCGAGTGCGGCGTGTGCATGAACGTGTGCTCCAACAAGGGCTTTGACGGCATGAAGCTGTACCAGCTGACCACCCTTGGCCCCGTGGTGCTGCACAAGTGCACCAAGACCCTGTGCAAACAGTGCGGCAAACCCATTGCCCCGGACAGCGCCGAGGGACTGTGCTCGGTGTGCCGCATCAAGGCACGTACCCAGAAGCGGCAGGAGGAAGCGCGTCTGCGCGCCGAACAGCTGAAGGCTGAGCGCGCCGCCAAAGCCGCCGAGGATGCCGCCAAGGCAGCGGAAAACACTGTGGAACCCGCCGCCGAAGCTGCCGCTCAGACCGCAGAGACCGCCGCTGCCGCCCTGCCCGACACCATCCCCGCCGGGCAGAGCGCTTCCCCTGCCAACGTCACTGCGCCCAGTCTCGGAAAGCAGGTTTCCGAATAATAGCCGGACGATTTGACGATTCAGAATGCGCTCCGCGTTGCTTTGCGCATAAATAGCGGAAAAAAGATTTTTATTTTCGGGATAGCGGAGCGCCTGAGATCGGAAG
>OLNS01002689.1_pt1 | contig 11307 bp, 11 predicted proteins | sample 1673031 | NCBI WGS metagenome assembly OLNS01 (sample SAMEA3136748, study PRJEB25190) | human gut metagenome | biome: human gut; feature: human-associated habitat; material: faeces | place: Austria | collected 2013
TTCCTTTTCAGGTATTTCTAATAAGTTAATTGCTTCTTTAAATGACATTTGTAATCCTATCATTATTTTTTTACATGCGCTATATTCTTTTCTTTACGTTCTATTTGTTTGCCTTCATTTCTTGCTTCTAAGACAATGCTTTCACCTAAATCACACATATCTTTAACCTCACTTTCTATTTTCTTTGTATTCAATCCATATTCTTCTATAATTCTTTGCTTTCCCTTATAATCTAATACATTATTTAGAAGGACCATCAATGGTGTCAACAATTCATCATGTTCTTCATACTTTTTATTTAAGTCATGTTCTTTGTTTAAGTATATCGCAAGAATTACTCCCTTGTCATAAATTTCTTTTTCTTCTACTGTCGTTCCACAAATAATCCTTTCATTTGTTTCATAGACATTCATATGCCCATCTTTTCTTTTTGGTGCCTTTGGCATGATTCATAATGAATAGACCTTCTTCATCCCATCATAGTTTTTATCATCATATTCGCTTCCCCATTGCTCTGATACTATTCTTGAAACATAAGCATATCCTCTGGTAATAATAGAATATCCTGGATAAGGATTATTTTGTATTTCTACATATAAATAAACCCGTATATTCCCTCCGTCTTCTTGTGGTACATCAATATAACATAAAATATCATAATAAACCATACCTTCATCTTTGATAAAACCTTCTTTATCTACAGCTGCCTTTATGATTCTTGATAATACTTCTTCATTTCCTATGATCATCTTACATAAATGATCATACATTGTTGTTTGTTTACTCGTTGTTATTTTATTGATTGTTTCCATAAGTAGTCCTCCTACTTATTTATTCGCTCTTTTTTTATTTTTTCTTCTTTTTTGTAAAAATAAAAAAATTGTTAGGAAATCTTATGACTTCCTAACAATCATTCATATTAATCTTTAATTGCTTTATGATATTCTTGAAGTGATTTTACTTCATGTGTTCCATGAATTTCAGCTTCTAAGATACCTTCTACAGCTGCATTTGCAGCAGCAATGTTTGTCATGTATGGAATTTTCATTTTAATAGCTGTTTTTCTAATATAACTATCATCATGTGCAGATTCTTTACCATGTGGCGTATTGATTACCATATCAAGTTCACCATTTGTAAGAGCATCTGCAATATTTGGACGACCTTCTTTGATCTTTTTAATTTTGATAGCTGGAATGTTATTGCTATTGATTAATTCAAATGTTTTACCTGTAGCCACAATTTCAAATCCTGCATCATAATATTTTCTAGCAAGAGCAACAACATCTTTTTTATCTCTATCAGAGACAGAAATTAAAACACGACCAGATGTTGGTAATTTTGTTTGAGTAGCTTCTTCAGCTTTAAAGATAGCAGCTCCATAAGAATTAGCTAAACCTAATACTTCTCCTGTTGATCTCATTTCAGGCCCTAGAATTGGATCAACTTCAGGGAACATATTGAATGGGAAAACAGCTTGTTTTACACCAATATGAGGAATCTTTCTATCTTTTAAATCTTTAACAGGTGATGGTCTACCTGTAAGTTCACGCGTAACGATATCTGTTGCAAGTTTTACCATGTTGATGTTACATACTTTAGATACTAAAGGTACTGTTCTTGAAGCACGTGGATTTGCTTCTAAAACATAAACTTTATCATCAGCAATCGCATATTGCATATTCATTAAACCACGTACATTCATTTCTCTAGCAATTTTCTTAGTATATTCTTTTATTGTTTGTACATGTCTTACTGGAATATGTTTAGATGGTAAAATACATGCTGAGTCCCCTGAGTGAATACCAGCAAGTTCAATATGTTCCATAACAGCAGGCACAAAAACATTTTCTCCATCAGAAATAGCATCTGCTTCACATTCCATCGCATCATTTAAGAAACGGTCAATTAAGATAGGACGATCAGGTGTTACCCCAACAGCAGCTGCCATATATTGTTTTAATGAATCATCATCGTAAACAACTTCCATACCTCTACCACCTAATACGTAAGATGGTCTTACCATTAATGGATAACCAATTCTTTGAGCGATTTCTAAAGCATCATCGATTGTTACAGCCATTCCTGATTCAGGCATTGGAATTTCTAATTTTTCCATCATTTCATTAAATAAGTCACGATCTTCTGCCATATCAATTGTTTCAGGTGTTGTTCCTAAGATATTTACACCATTTTCTTTTAATTGACTTGCAAGATTTAATGGTGTTTGTCCACCAAATTGAGCAATGACTCCTAATGGTTTTTCTTTTTCATGAATACTTAAAACATCTTCTAATGTTAATGGTTCAAAATAAAGTTTATCAGATGTATCATAATCTGTTGAAACTGTTTCTGGGTTACAGTTAACAATGATTGTTTCAAATCCTAATTTCTTTAAGGCAAGAGAAGCATGAACACAGCAATAATCAAATTCAATACCTTGACCAATTCTGTTAGGTCCTCCACCTAAGATCATGATTTTTTTATTATTTGAAACTTCATCTTGATCTTTTCCATTATATGTAGAGTAATAATAAGAACTATCTTTTGTACTTGATACATGAACTGGTTCCCAGACTTGATGCATACCCATAGCAAGTCTTTGATTTCTAATTTCTTTTTCTTCAACATCTAATAACTTAGAAATATATTTATCAGCAAATCCATCTTTCTTTGCTTGTTTTAAAACGTCATCTGGTAATTGATTTCCTTTATAAGAAGCAATTTTTTCTTCTTCTTCAACGAGTTCTTTCATTTGTTCAATGAAATAATGTTTAATTTTTGTAAGTTCAAATAATTCATTAACAGTAGCTCCTTTTCTTAAAGCTTCATACATAATGAATTGTCTTTCACTTGTTGGATTAATTAATAATTTTAATAATTCATCTTTAGATAAATCATTAAAGTTCTTTGCATATCCTAAACCATAACGTCCAATTTCTAATGAACGAATTGCCTTTTGGAAAGCTTCTTTATAAGTTTTACCAATACTCATAACTTCCCCTACAGCTTTCATTTGTGTACCAAGTTTATCTTCTGCTCCTTTGAATTTTTCAAAAGCCCAACGTGCAAACTTAATAACAACATAATCCCCATCAGGATAATATTTATCTAACGTTCCATATTTACCACATGGAATTTCATCTAATGTAAGTCCAGCCGCTAACATTGCTGAAATTAAAGCAATAGGGAAACCTGTTGCTTTAGAAGCTAAAGCAGATGAACGTGATGTTCTTGGATTGATTTCAATAACAACAATACGATCTGTTACTGGATCATGAGCAAATTGAACATTTGTACCTCCAATAACTCCAATTGATTCAACAATACGATAAGCTTGTTCTTGTAAACGATTTTGCACTTCTTTTGAAATTGTAAGCATTGGTGCACTACAGAAAGAATCTCCAGTATGTACTCCTAATGGATCAATATTTTCAATAAAACAAATTGTAATCATGTTATTTTTAGCATCTCTTACAACTTCTAATTCTAATTCTTCCCATCCTAAAATAGATTCTTCAATTAAGCATTGGTGTACTAAACTTGCTTGCAACCCTCTATTTACAACTGTTTTTAATTCATCAACATTGTAAACAAGTCCTCCACCTGCTCCACCCATTGTATAGGCAGGTCTTACAACTACTGGATATCCTAATTTATCAGCAATAGCTAAAGCTTCATCAACCGTATTTGCAATTTCACTTCTTGCCATTTCAATACCAAGTTCATTCATGGCTTTTTTGAATTCTAAACGGTCTTCTCCACGTTCAATAGCATCTACTTTTACCCCTAATACTTGAACGTTATATTTGTCTAAAACTCCGGCATTACTTAATTCAGAACATAGATTTAAAGCTGATTGTCCACCTAAGTTAGGAAGTAAAGCATCTGGTCTTTCTTTTTCAATGATTTGTGTTAATCTTTCTACATTCAATGGTTCAATATATGTCACATCTGCAGTTTCTGGATCTGTCATAATTGTAGCTGGGTTAGAATTGACTAAAACAATTTTATACCCTAATCCTCTTAATGCTTTACAAGCTTGTGTTCCTGAATAATCAAATTCACATGCTTGACCAATAATAATTGGTCCTGAACCAATGACTAATACTGTGTTAATATCTTCTCTTTTTGGCATCTTTAATCCTCCTTTTGATTGTAAAAAAAACATATCTTAGAAAAGATATGTTTCAAATTAAAAAATAAAAAGCGAAAAAGGGCCCATGTCTTTATATTGAATTGTCATAAGTAGATCTTTTTTCATAATGGCCTCCTATAAGCAATTTCGCTCTATCTATAGAAAAATTATATAAGATAATGATTTGATAGGATAGCGGCAGTAAAAGAATAACTCCATAGAAACAAATCATTTCTTTTTTTATGATCTTTTTTAATTGTTCAATAGAAAATCCTAAACAGCAAAGATTTTCAAAGTTTCCTTTTCTTTTATAAAGTTCCATTCCTATTTTAAAGACAATCGTTAAAGCCATTAAAATCATCACGGAAACATAAGACATTAAAGCAACCATTGAAACAAGTGGCTGTTTTAATGTATAGACTGTAATACATGTAAGTAAAACAGAAGATAATAAAGAAATAAGTAAAAGGCTAAAAATCTTTTGTAGATCACTATGAAAGAAACCATAAGCAATCAAATCTACAGAATTTTCTAATGATTGATTCTTTTGCCTTTTTCGAATATATTCTGGTAATACTTTTTTAATAAGCCCTGATATTCCTATTAAACCAAATAAAGCTATAAACATATAAGAAGTTGAATCTTTCACAAATAAGAATAAAACCATTGGCACAAAATAAAGAATAATAAAAACTTTACTCGTAATTTGTGGACCTTTTAAACCACTTAAATCTATTTTATTTTTATCATGAATCATAGAATTAATCGTACTTCTAACACAATACCCCAAATTCAACATAGAACACCACATAACTTCAAAAGCAAGAATCATAAATGTTGCTGGAAAAGTTTGGCTTGATAAATAGAAAAGCTGTCCATTATATTTAAATGTCATCATAAACAAAGAATTGATCGTTGGAATGAGTAAATAACCTAAAATAAGACCTAAAGGAATCGCACAAAGCATAATCGTAAAGACTTGTAAGAATAAGTAGAAGCCTAATTGATAAATACTTGCTCCTGACATCAAAATAATCGAAATTTCTTTTCCTTTATTAGAAACATAAAAGTTATTTGCGAGAAAAACACAAAGCATAGCAATGACAATCACAAAGACTGCAATCGGTGTCACAAAGGTTGTATCATCTTTTCCTAAATGAATACCTGAATAAGGATTAAATGTAAGATTAAAAAAAGAGAATATAAAAATAGTTGTAAGTAAGAATGTCAAAAAGTAGAAAATACTTTTTGACATATCTTTTTTTAATGAAATTAAAGATAACTTAAAAATACCCATTATTCAAACAACTCTTGTGATTCACTTGAATTAATATCAACTATTTTATAAAAATATTCTTTTTGAGATAAACCTTCTCTTTCAATTGTACGATCAATAATGCCATCTTTAATATAAAGAAGTTTTGATGAATAAGATGCAATCTTACTATCATGTGTAACCATTAAAATAGAAACCCCTTCTTTTTCATTTAATTCTTTAAAAAGCGATAAAATCTCATGAGAATTTTTACTATCTAGATTTCCTGTTGGTTCATCAGCAACAATCAATTTAGGATTAGTAACTAAAGCACGACAAATAGCTACTCTTTGTCTTTGACCACCAGAACATTCATTAGGAAATTTATCTAATGTTTGTTCAACATTTAATTTTTTAGCAACTTCCTGAACTCTTTGCGTAATTTCTTTTTTATTGACATTTGCAAGAGTTAGAGGAACAGCAATATTTTCAAAAATTGTTAAACTATCTAATAAATTAAATTCTTGGAAAATAAAACCTAAATTTTCATATCTAAATTTACCAATTTCTCCTTCAGACATCACACGTACTTCTTTTCCATTAATAAAGACTTTTCCTTTTGTAGGAATATCAATAGTTGAAAGATTATTAATAAAAGTTGATTTTCCCGCTCCAGAAGGACCCATAATACATACGAATTCCCCTTCATACATCGTAAGTGAAACTTCATGTAAAGCTTCAAATAACGTTTTTGTCCCTATTCCATATATCTTAGTAATTTTATCAGCAACAAGTATTTCTTTTCTTTCCATTTTATTTTCCTCCTTTAATTGGTTTAACAACTGCATTTATATATTGAACATAAGTAATAAATCCTGAAACAATAATTGGAATAATATAAGATAAAATATAAATATAAGCAAATTGTAATGACATATCTCCATAATAAATAAACCGACCTGAAATAAACATAATATAAACAAGCGGTATAAGTATCAAAACAAAGTAATAACTGATAACTTCTTGTCTTACTATTTTTCTAAGTTCTTTTCTGGTATATCCAATCTTCCATAAATTCACAAATAAAGTTTTTCTCGTTAATGCTTCCATTGATAGCTTATAAATGATTGAAACGACTAATAAAACAACCACTACAATATAACCAATAACGCCTGTGGTAAATTCTCGTGGAGAATTTTGGTTTGCTGCAAGTACTGCTAACATTCCAGTTACAGCAACGGTCATTAATGAAAACAATAACAAAGATCTTTGAATCGAATAATTTAAGTTAGAAATAGAAATTAAAACATATCTTTTAGTAAGAAAAATACCTCTTTTAAGATTTCTTACAAAATCAGGTAAAACATAGCGAATCACTCCTATTGCTCCACCTAAGCCAACAATCGTTGGAGCAATATAAGCTGTTGGTTCATGGGGATTCATAAACATCATCACAATCCCAAAAACATATATTCCAAAAAATAAAACAGCTTTACTTTTCTTTGTATTTCTTTTTACTTTCATTTCTTTTTCTTGCGAAAGTAACGTTTGAATATCATTTTTATGTAAAAATCCTGCTGTTAAAACACAAATCATTGATAAAACAATCGCTACAAGAATAAATGAATAAAGATATGCTTCTTGAGGAATATAAGAAGGATCTTTATGTACACCTAACATTTGATACATATAGGCATTAGAAAAGGGAACAACACATCTTCCTATTAAAATACCTAGTGGTGTTGCTAGAAGCAACAAAGTGAATGTTTGATACAAGACATACATTGTTGAATTAATATAGCCAGAACCTGACATTGCCATAATAGCCAGTTCTGTCGTCTTTCTTGATAAAAAGAAATTATTTGCAAAGAAGACCATAAAACAACAAAAACAAATAATTAAAAAAGACAATACCGAAGAAAAAGGCATTTGTACCTCATTCCATGTACCCCCACTTTTAGCAATCGCTTGATCAGCTAAATCTGGATTATTAATAATATTGAAAAATACAAAACATACGGCAACCGCAAATATTAACGTAATCCCATAAAAAAGACTCTTTTTATAATCTTTAACAAGCATTCTCATTGAAAACTTAAATGTTCCCATAATAACCTCCTATTTAAATAATTCTTTGATTTGATCAACAGATTGAATAATTGTGTTCATTTCTTCATCAGAAATAATCACTTTCATCTTTCCTATGATTTCTTGATAGATATCTTCTGTTTCTTGAATCAATTGTTTTCCCTTTTCTGTAATTGTAACATTCGTATGTCTTTTATCCACACGACTATTACCAATTAAAAGATAACCTAAATCATCTAAGCGAAAAACAATTCCCACTACTGTTGAATGAGAAAGTTGAAATTCTTGACAAATTGTTTTTTGATAAACCGGACCATCCGCCTTTTCAATAAAACGAATAATATTCAATTCATTAAACTTGATTCCATAAGGTTTTAGTTTTCTACTTGCAAATTTGTTCATTTGTGTCACCAACAAATCTAACACAACAAGAACTTGATATTCTTGATTCATTGACATCTCCCCAATTCCCTTTTACTATTATAATAACGCTTACATTCAATTGCAATAAAAATATGTCGAGCTCGACATATTTTAGCAAAATTGGATAAGACTTAATAACTTTAACATGTTAACCCTTTCATTTTGATTTTTTTCATAAAATAAAAAAACATTTTAGAATATGCTCTAAAATGTCCTAAATAATTTCTCCTACTCCTCTTAAATAATAAGTCACAACTGTAATCAATTCTTTAGCTATTTCTTCTACATACTTATCAGATGTTTCCTTATTTCCTTGAACTATAAAAAAGATATCTTCACTTTCATTTGTGACTTTAGTTTTATCAACTTGTCTTATTTCACTAAAACAAATAATATCATTAGCATCATCTATATAACTATAAATACCTGCTTTAACAACTTTTGCTTCTTCGCTACCTAAAGGAATATAGTTTTCATTCCCTGTTGTTAACTTTAAACTAATATTTCCTTCAGTTTTTGCTAAATCATGCGCCCCTAATGCAAGTTTAGTATCCATTGAAATTAGATTATAGATATCTACTAATGGGTTAATTTTATGAAATTCTTGTTTTTTTAATAAATTCTTTAATAGATTTTCACTTGCGGGTAAATTCTTTCTTTTAGGAATTCCTACTTCTTTATGTAAATAATAAAAACCTTTAATAATTTGATTTTCTTTTAACGTATCAAGTGTATTATTTTCTAAAAGACGTTTAACATGAACATCAATATAATCATTTAAAGATGAAGAATACACAGTATTATTAATACCATGTATTCTTACACCTTTTATTTTTACCCCTAAATCTAATACTTCTTGTTGTATCTTGAATTGAAAATTTTTCATCCCTATATTCTCCTTTTAAAAAAAGGGAAAATAATTTCCCTAATCTTGAATTAAAGGTGTTGATAAATAACGATCTCCACCATCTGGTAATAAGACAACAATTGTCTTCCCTGCATTTTCTTCTCTCTTGGCTAGTTCTTTGGCTGCATATAACGCTGCTCCTGATGATATCCCTACTAAGATTCCTTCTGTCTTTGCCATTTCTTTCCCTGTCGCAAATGCATCTTCATTTTCTACTGTAATGATTTCATCATAAATCTTTGTATCCAATGTTTCTGGTACAAATCCTGCCCCGATTCCTTGGATCTTATGTGCTCCACCTTTCCCTGTTGATAATACTGGTGAGCTTGCTGGTTCTACTGCCACTACTTTTACTTCTGGATTCTTTTCTTTCAAGTATTTCCCTATCCCTGAAATTGTTCCTCCTGTTCCTACTCCGGCTACAAAGATATCTATTTTTCCTTCTGTTTGTTCATAGATTTCTGGTCCTGTTGTTTTATAGTGTGCTGTTGGATTCGCTGGATTTTCAAACTGTCCTGGAATGAAGCTGTTTTCGATTTGTGATGCCAATTCTTTTGCTTTGGCGATTGCTCCCTTCATTCCTTCACTTCCTGGTGTTAAGACTAATTCTGCTCCATATGCCTTCATAAGATTTCTTCTTTCTACCGACATTGTTTCTGGCATTGTAATAATGATCTTGAGATTCAATGCTGTCGCTACCGCTGATAGTCCAATTCCTGTATTTCCACTTGTTGGTTCAATCAATGTTGTATTTTCATTGATCAATCCTTTTTCTAGTGCATCTAGGATCATTTCTTTTGCAATTCTGTCTTTGACTGATCCTGCGGGATTGAAGTATTCTAGTTTTGCGAGCACATCTGCTTTCAATTCATCTTTCTTGATTAAGTTGTTTACTCTTACTAGTGGTGTATTCCCTACTAGGTCTAAAAAACTGTTTTTAATTTCGCTCATATTTTTATTTCTCCTTATTCCTATAGTTTTACTATGTTTTATAGGATATACCTACTTACTTTAAGTGTCAACAAATATGATAAATAAAAAAAGACCAACAAATGTTGGTCCTGAATTATTAAGCATTTAAAGCTTTTTTAGCTGTTTCAACGATAGCTGTGAAACCTTCTGGATCGCAAATTGCGATTTCAGATAACATTTTTCTGTTGATTTCAACGTTAGCTAATTTTAAACCGTGCATTAATTTAGAATATGAGATATCATTCATTCTAGCTGCAGCGTTAATACGTGCAATCCATAATTTTCTCATATTTCTTTTTAAGTTTCTTCTATCTCTATAAGCATATGCCATTGAGTGCATTACTTGTTCATGAGCAGTTTTATATAATTTATGTTTAGCTCCAAAATATCCTTTGGCTAATTTAATAACTTTTTTTCTTCTATGTCTAGTTGTATATCCACCTTTAACTCTTGCCATTGTGTATTCCTCCTGTATTTATTTTTAACTAAAATTATTTAGGTAATCTTGATTTAATTCTCTTGTAATCTGAAGCACTTACAACTGTAGCTTTTGCTAAGTGTTTCTTTTGTTTATGAGTTTTATTGTGTGATAAGTGTGAAATGTAAGCATGGCTACGTTTTAATTTTCCACTACCTGTTCTTTTTAAACGTTTTTTTAATCCGCTATGTGTTTTAATTTTTGGCATAATTGTTTCCTCCATTAATTATTTTTTCTTTTTTGGTGCTAATATAGCTGTTAAAGTACGTCCTTCTAATTTTGCTGGTTTTTCAATTTGACCAACTTCTGCACATTCTTCAACAAAGTCATCAATAACTTTTTTACCCAAATCAACGTGTGCAAGTTGTCTACCTCTAAATCTGATTGCAACTTTAACTTTGTTTCCTTCTTCTAACCATTTTAATGTTCTTTTTAATTTAACATTTTTATCATGCGTATCAATAGTTACTGATAATTGAGTTTCCTTTAAAGTTACCACTTTAGAGTTTTTCTTCATTTCTCTTGCTTTCTTTTGTTGTTCAAAACGATATTTACCAAAGTCCATAATACGACAAACTGGTGGTTTTGCATTAGGTGCAACACAAACTAAGTCTAAATTTGCATCATAAGCAATATCCAACGCTTCTCTACTACTTTTTACTCCTAATTGATCACCGTTTTGATCAATAACCAATACTTCCTTAAAACGAACTCTTTCGTTTACTAAATCATCAGGTTGTTTTGGTTTTCTGTTATCAAATCTGCTAATAAAAGCCACCTCCAATTATTATAGTTGAAATAAAAAGTGAGCACACTGAGTACCCACCATTGACATTAAGATTAAATCTTAGTGACATTTGCCTATCGACAAAATCAATCAGGCGAGAAGTAGGCACTTCTTCTTTCCACTACTTTTTATTGCACGTAGATATTACCATCATATGCCACTCATGTCAATAAAATTATTGATTATTTCAAGATTTTCTAAAGTCCTGTATTGTAAAATGAAACTGGAATTAAGGAATTGATAACAAGGGGCATGCCCC
>OLNS01002691.1_pt1 | contig 11304 bp, 10 predicted proteins | sample 1673031 | NCBI WGS metagenome assembly OLNS01 (sample SAMEA3136748, study PRJEB25190) | human gut metagenome | biome: human gut; feature: human-associated habitat; material: faeces | place: Austria | collected 2013
TAGCCAGCCGCTCCAATGTGCAGTTCTGTTCTCCGCAATGTAAAAATCAACATAATGTATATATGTGTCGGGCGAAAAAGGATGAAGAATAAACAACATAGAAATATCAAGGGAGGAACATAATGATAGTATATATATATGATGACAAAGAAGGAAAAACAAATGCCATTTCCATAGACAAAAAAACATGGTGGATGAAGATTTGGAATTTTTTAATGACCACAGTATCCGAAAAGTTTGGCACTCCGGCGAAGAAGAATGGTATCTTTCGGTTGTTGATGTCGTACAGGTACTGACTGATAGTTCTGACCCCAAACAATATATCAAGAAGATGCGTGCCCGTGACAAAGCACTTAAATCCAAGTGGGGTACAATTTGTACCCCACTTCAAATGTTAGCACCTGATGGGAAGATGCGAAAAACACAGGCTGCCAACACAGAAGGAATTCTTAGAATCATTCAGTCAATTCCTTCACCAAAAGCTGAGCCATTTAAAACATTGCTGGCAAAAGTTGGTGCAGAAAGATTGGAAGAAATTGCTGATCCGGAGAAAGCAATGGAACGTGCGGTTGCTACATATAAAGCAAAAGGGTATTCAGATGAATGGCAAAATGCAGGTATAAAGGAATCAAAAGAATTTGCAGCACTTACCAATATTCTTACCATCGCATGGTCATTTTTATGGTTATTTTTAGAAAATCTGTTCCCATCGCTGTAAAAATTATAGCTGCTTTTATATTCGATGTCTATCGCCCCTGTGAAAAATAGGGCGAATATTTTTCTCTATATCTCCTCTATGTAAATATTGATCGCAAGATGTATAAACGTATGATATTCCCGCAGATCGACGCCGGTAATCTCTTCAATTTTATTGATTCGATATAAAAATGAATTACGATGGATATGCAGTTGAGCCGCACTGTCAGACGTACTACATAAATTTCGGATATATACTTTCAATGTATCCAGAAAATCCGTTGAATGCTTTTTATCATATTCCCTGAGTTTTTCGATAACCGGAGATATGTAATTATTTCGCGGCATTTCATTTATCCGCGGCATCAAAATAGCCGGAAGATAATAATCTTTATAAAAATGGATTCGGCTATGCACGTCTAGTCTTTTTCCGATACACATAGCGTCTGCCGCCTGTATTTTATAATCTCCGATATCAAGCAGATTTTCAAACGAGTTGCTGACACCACAGTGAGCGTTAAATTTGCACAAAAAAATATATAATTCATTAGAAGCCATCTGCGTCATTTTCGGAAGAAGACTATACTGTAATATATAAAGCACACGATCTTGGATCAAAAGCATCTGGTCGGAAAATAAGTTTTGAAAATATTTACTGATGTAAGACAGCACGTTCTTCTCAGAAGATGAATTCGTATTTACTGTAATAATGCGGTAAGGAGGTTTCGGAAAGAAACGACAGTTCTTCCGCCACAAGTCTAACTGTTTCTCCGATACGATCCTACCGTTAAACAATTCATTGATAAATGTTTTAAGATAAACCGATTCCATGCTGTTTTCCGAAGTTTTCCCCTTTAACATAAGACTGCACGCTTCCTGGATAATGCTCATCGCCTTCATCCGTTCCTCCGTGATCTCCCCCTTTTTACATTGCATGACAACATAACCTTCTACGATATTGTTAATCTTTATAACCCCTAAAATCTTCGGAAATTCTTCTGTCGCCGCTCCCCAGTCAACTATATAAGGTGCTTCCTTTTCATTTACCGACTGCATAATTCCATCAGAATATAACTGCACGGTCATGTCCATATCATATCTTTTATGCTCTACAAGATAATCCCAGTAATAGTCACCTGTTTTATTTTTCGGAACAGCTCCGAGAAGATTGTATGCAATATCTACGGCAAGGATCGGAACTCCCGTGATCTCATAAGATACATCCATTAATTCTTGCATCTTTCCGTGTGAAAGCGTCTGAAATAATCTCTGATACAATGCCAAAAAATCAATTTTCTTTTCCATGATGTCCTACTCCCTGTCAAAATGTATCGTCATTATAAACGTCCGTTAAAACCGGATATCCCATTATCTCAATCCGTCAAGTTTACGGTTTCCTTATACGAACAAGCATATTATACTGCAAAATCAGTTAAAAAGCCTCGAAATTTGAGATTATTTTTTATATTATTGTGCATTTGCACAAAAACCACTCTGCAATTTCAGGCAAGGATCTGATGAAAAGATTGTTAAAAAACTATACAATCAAGCTATAAAACAGACACGAAAGAAATGTCATTGGAAATGAATAAGGAGGACAAAATGAAAAATTACTTTGATTTAACAGGACAAACAGCTGTGGTGACAGGTGCATCTACAGGATTAGGCGTTCAGATGGCAAAGGCATTCGCAAGTCAGGGAGCAAATCTTGTATTGATCGCAAGACGTCAAAATCTGCTTGAAGAAAATGCAGCAGCCATCGAAGCAGAATTTGGTGTAGAGGTTCTTCCGTATACATGCGACATTACGGATACCGAGAAAGTAAAAGCAGCAGTGGCAGCCACTATGGAAAGATTCGGACGGATAGATATATTAGTCAATAACGCAGGAACAGGTGCGGTCGCTCCGGCAGTAGATATCACAGACGAACAATTCAACAACGAATTAAAAATCGATCTTTTTGGTTCATTCATCTGTGCTCGTGAATATGCAAAAGAAATGATCAAAGCTCACTACGGACGTATTATCAATATTGCCTCTATGTACGGTCTTGTGGGAAATATGGCGGCAACATGTGTTCCTTATCATGCTGCAAAAGGCGGCGTTGTCAATATGACAAGAGCTCTTGCGGCAGAATGGGGCAAGGAAGGAATCACGGTGAACTCTATCTGCCCGGGATATTTCATAACTCCGCTTACAAAAGAAACTCTTGACTCCGACTGGTTTACAGCATATGCAAAAGGGGCAATCCCTGTAGGGCGTTATGGAAATGAAGGAGAATTGGATACTTGTGCTCTGTTTCTTGCTTCTTCCGCTTCCTCATACGTAAACGGACAAAACATTGCTGTAGACGGAGGATATACAGCTATTTAATTATTTTTCGATCTTACACCGTTAAAAAAACAGATATTTACAAAAAACATTTTAAAAAGGAGAAAACTACTATGGGGTATGAAAGTTTATTTACACCTTTTAAAATCGGAAACATGGAAGTAAAAAACCGTATCGGTCTGTCTCCGATGGGAACAAACTCAGCATTTACTAACGGAAGAAAAGACGCCCAGGAAATCGATTATTTCATTGAAAGAGCAAAAGGAGGAACCGGTATCCTTTATATGGGATGTCAAATGTTAAACGAGCAGATCGCACAAGGTTCTATGGAAGGTTATCTTGATACATATACAGTCCTTCCTTCTCTGACATCTGTGTGCGACGGATGCCACAGATACGGTGCTAAAATTGTTTGTCAGATCAGCCCTGGTACAGGACGAAACGCATTTCCTGATACATTCGGAAACCCTCCGATCTCTGCATCAGCGCTTCCGTCTGTATTCAATCCCGACGTAATCTGCCACGCACTGACAAAAGAAGAAATCGCTCAGATGATGGAAGGATTCAAATTTGCCGCAGGCGTTGCAAGCGATGCCGGGTTTGACGCTATCGAAATCCATGCACACGCCGGATATCTGATCGATCAGTTTATGTCTCCTGTATGGAATAAAAGAACAGACGAATACGGCGGTTCTCCTGAAAATTGTGCACGCTTCCCGAAGGAAATCGTAGAAGCGATCAAAAGCGTAGTCGGTGACAGTATGCCTGTCATCTTCCGAATTTCTCTTGATCACAGATTTGAAGGCGGACGTACGTTGGAAGACAGCATGAAACTTTTAAAAGTTTTAGAAGCTGCAGGCGTAGATGCCTTTGACATCGACGCCGGATGTTATGAGACTTTGGATTATATCTTCCCTCCGTCTTATTTAGGAGAATCCTGTATGTCTTATGTATGCGCAGAAGCAAGAAAAGCTGTCAGCGTACCGCTTATTAATGCCGGATCTCATAATCCTGATTCCGCAGTTGAATTGATCGAAAGCGGAAATGTTGACTTTGTAAACATGGGACGTGCATTGATTGCCGATCCGTATCTTCCTAACAAACTGATGACAGGACATCCCGAAGATGTCAGACCTTGCCTTCGCTGCAACGAATATTGTATCGGGCGCATTTGGAATAAACATACAAAACTTAGCTGTGCGATCAATCCACAGGCAATGGAAGAAGTTCGGTTTGAGATCAAAAAGACAGACTCCCCGAAAAATGTTGTCGTAATCGGCGGAGGTCCGGGCGGAATGGAAGCAGCCAGAGTTGCCGCAATAGAAGGGCACAAAGTGACCCTGTTCGAGAAAAACTCAAAACTCGGGGGAGTTATGGGGGATATCTGTACTGCAAAATTTAAAAATAATATTAAAAAACTCACAAAATGGTACACCGTACAGTTAGAAAAACTAGGCGTAGACGTCCGTCTAAATACAGAAATAACAGGCGATGAATCAATCCTTGAAGAATGCGACAACATCATTATCGGATGCGGTGCCGTTCCTGTTACTCCTCCTATTCCGGGAATTGACGGAAACAATGTCATATCGATCTTAGACGCACACCGAGATCCTTCCCTCATAAAAGGTGAAAAGATCGTAATCTGCGGCGGAGGAGCTTCCGGTCTTGACGGAGCACTCGAAATCGCTTCTGAAATGGGCAAGAAAGTAACAGTCGTAGAGATGCTGCCGGAATGTGGAAAAGACGTATTCTTTATTAATAAAATCACATTGTTTACCAAACTTGCTGAAAACGGCGTTGAACTTATGACTAACACAAAAGTCGTATCCATTGAAGAGAATGGTCTGACCGTCGAAAAGCAGGACAAAACAACAGAGACAGTTCTCGCCGACACAGTCATTTCCGCATTCGGAATGAAACCTGTTCTTACAACAGTAGATGCTGTCAAAGCAAAATATCATCTCAAAACGAGAGTTGTCGGAGACAGCAATAAATTAGGTAAAATAGGCGAAGCTGTACGCGACGGTTTCTATGCGGCTACAAGTTTATAAAAATCATAAATTTTTAAGGTAATCGTAAAATTTTAAACTGATCATGATTTTTTAAGATGATCGTAAATTCTTAATCTGTGGCAAGAAAAACACCCACACAGGAGCATTTCTACTCTTGCGTGGGTGTTCTTCTTGCCACACTCTTTGAAGGTGTCACTCAAAAATTCTCGTTTTACGAAAATCCCTTTGTTGCACCGCCAAAAGCGAGGCTTTTCTACTGTCTGTGGGGTTTATTACAACCCTCTGTTCTTCTTTTCTGATTATCTATTGTACTTTTTCTTCTTATTTATAACCATTGAGCCGCCACTGACAACCAGCAGAGCCATCCACAAAGCAAGATTTGCTGTATCGCTGGTCTTCGGACTCCTGGCAGACGTTCCAGCCTTGGTGCTGCTATTCGTTGTTGTATTTGGCTTTGTATTTCCCGGCTTGGTATTTCCTGGCTTTGTATTGCCCGGCTTCGTATCACCCGGTTTTGTATCTCCGTTGTTATCTTTAGCTTTTTCCCAAACAGCTACATAAGTAACATCTCCTGTTACTTTTTCAGCAACAGCCGGCTTCCAGCCTTTGAAGACATATCCTTCTCTTGTCGGTGTTCCCTCAAATGCAGGTGTAGCCACTCCTGACAGAAGATTTCCGTATACCTGATCCGCAAAGACTTCTCCGTCTACTCCGTCTGTATACGTAACCGTATATTTCGTTTCTTCGTTATCGTCAATGCCATTATTATTTTTATCTTCTCCCCACGTTGCTACATAGGTCGCATTTCCTGTTACTGTTGCAGCGACTTCTGGATTCCAGCCTTTAAATACATACCCTGTTCTTGTCGGTGTTCCGCCACTGAATGCCGGGGTAGCCACTCCTGACGAAAGATTTTCGTGTACCTCATCTGCGAAGACTTCTTCGTCCTCAACTCCATCTGTGTAAGTAACAGTATAAGCCACGGTCTGCTTGATAGTAAAATGCAGAGTACGCCCTCCCCAATTGCTGGCATAGGTCCAACCTATGGACGAATTTAATCTGCTGAACTGATAGATCAGATCAATATCAAACGTAGCTGTTCCGTTCGTCACACCATCGGTTGTCACCACCGTCTGATAACATTTATACGTTCCCGGCCAGCCCGAAAGCGTGCTTGATCCTTCACTGCCTTCAATCCCCTCAAGGATATGGTTGGGATCGTTAATATTGTAAACGTAATATTTATAGGCTGAAGGAATGATCTGATAGGTATTATTGCCATACTGCCACTGGATAAGTGGTAACACCGGATGCGTCAACCTGGTTTTACTTTCTGTTGCACTACCGTTGACATTAACTTCACCGTAGTAAAGATTATCAGCACACGTTAGTTCCTCATCAGATCTGGTAATTGTTACATTGCCACTAACATCAATAATATTTGCTGCCAATGCAGTTGTTGGAAACATGGAAATTATCATACACAACAACACGAACAGCGAAAGGAATTGCTTTTTCATCTTCTTCATAAGAAAACCTCCATATTCAAATTTACAGGTTAAGGATGGCCCTGTATAGCCAGTGAAAAGTTACTTCAGACCAATGGTCTGAATGGAAAGCATGCTCAACAAATTCACTTCAAAAACTTCAAAAACTTGCGTTTCATCTCTCCTTTCACATCAAATTATACTTCCCCTCAAAACGAACTTATCACTACACATTATATATTTTATGCCAAAAAACGTAATTTTTCAATAGAATCGGTCAAAATTTGACAAAAATCTAAATATATAACATACAAAAACACAAAAAACTTTTCATTGTATCTATAAAAAAACATCTCCCCTTACACTTGAAATCCATACTCTTCTAGTATAAAATAATTGCGTTAATTATTTAACAGAATACACAGGAATGAGGAATTTACATATGGAAAACCATTTTAATACTCCGGCTGAAGTAGTAGATCTGAGTATCAAAGCATGTGAGAACAAAACAAAACTCCCTGTCGGGAAAATGATCCTTCTCGGTATTATGGCAGGGGTTTTTATCGCACTGGGCGGTGCTACAAGCAGCACAGCGGCACACGCAGTAGAAAATGTCGGAGTGGCAAGAGCATTGGCAGGTGTGATCTTTCCGGTCGGATTGATGCTGATCGTATTCTTAGGTGGAGAACTTTTTACCGGAAACTGTCTGATCATTATGGACGTATTTGACAAACGGGTAACCTGGGCCGGACTGTTCCGTGACCTTTTCATCGTATTTTTCAGCAATTTGATCGGTGCCCTCTGCGTGGACGTACTGATCGTTTTCAGCGGAAACTTAAATTACTCCGGTGGTCTTCTCGGTGCTTATACGATCAAAGTTGCTGTCAGCAAGATCGCGATCTCACCGGTACAGGGCATCACCTCCGGTATTTTGTGTAACATTCTTGTCTGCCTTGCAGTACTGATGGCGACTTCTGCACGTGATATTGCCGGAAAGGTATGGGCGATCTTCTTCCCGATCTGTGCTTTCGTTGTAGGCGGTTTTGAACACTGCGTTGCCAATATGTTCTATATTCCTGCCGGTATCATGGCTGCCATGAACCCGGATTATGTGGCAAAAGCAAAGGACGCTTACGGACTGACCGCAGAACAGATTGCTACACTGACACCTCTGCACAGCCTGCAGAATTTTATCCCGGTTACTTTGGGAAATATGATCGGTGGTATGTTGTGCGTCGGACTTCCGCTCTACCTGATCTACAAGAAAAAATGGAATTAATTTAGAAATAAATTACTGGATTTAGAAATAGAAATGGAAAAGGAGAATCTCTCACGAAACCCTTGTGAGCAGATTCTCCTTTTCTGTTGCACGATATTGAGCAGGCTGTCATCTGCTCAATTTGTATTCATCCCTTTACAGTCCGAACAGTTTCAATAACTTCTCCACGAAATTCAATTTTTCTCCGATACAAAAGACTCCGTCATCCAGACTTACGATTCCTTCATACAGATCCGAAGTTCCTTTCGTGTGCAAATACGGACAAATCTTTCAATTTGATGGTCAAATATGGTATAATAAAATGATATCGGGGTCAAACCCCCCCGACTTTGATGCCTTTACGTTTGTGATCGATTATGTAGAGGAGAATGCATTCTTTCTCTGTAATTTTTATTATTACTCTGAATATTTTGCTCCCCGCAGTACTTACTGCTGAAAGGTTATAATGGAAAAAATCAGTATTATCGTACCAATATACAACGTTGCACCTTATTTACCGGCATGTTTAGATTCTATTATTCATCAGACTTATCTTAACCTTGAAATTATTTTAGTTGATGACGGATCAACCGATTCCAGTAATAAGATCTGCGAACAATACAAGACTGTCGATCCAAGGATTCAGGTGATCCATCAGAAAAATCAGGGAGTCTCCACTGCACGAAATGCCGGATTGGCTCTTGCCGCAGGCCATTATATTACTTTTGCAGATGCTGATGACTTGCTTGAGCCATCCCTGCTGGCTGAATGTATAAAAGCAATAGAGACCGGACAGACGGATGTACTGTATCATGGATTTAAAAAGGATGTCTGGAAAAGCGGAAAAGTTTCCTCTTCTCTCAAGGGGATTCCGTCCTTTGAAGGAGTTCTTTCTAAAAATCAGATGAAAGACTACATCCTGGCACAAAAAGGAAATCTGAACGTCAATGTATTCAGCTATATTTTTACCAGAGAATTGATTGCAGATCTCCGGTTCAATCCAGATCTTCCCTATGCAGAGGATGCGGTATTCGTTATGCAGGCACTTTCAAAAGCCCAGACTTATTACTTTTCTGCAAATTGTGATTACCACTATAATGTCCGTGCCGGCTCTGCCGCATACCGCTGGCAGCCGAAACTGGTCGAATGCTACCGGAACAATTTCATGGAGACTCGTCATTTTCTGGAATCTCTGGAACTGACCTCGCGGGAGATGGAAGAGATTATGTCTCAAAAATATGTAGATGGGTATGCCTCTCTGGTCTATAACCTGTGTCTCCCTACCTGTACTCTTTCTTTAAAAGAAAAATACCGGATTTTACAGTCTGCCAGAACGGAGTTCCGGATCGATCATTATAAACGTTTTTATAGGCTGAAAGAAGCCGGACTTTTTCAAAAAGCAAAGACATTTCTTATTTTCCGGCATTTTGAAATATTTTTAATTTTATTTGGAACACTCTATTGTAAGAAGGGATAAATCATGAAGACTGAAGAAATTGATATTGTATTGGCCTGGGTAGACGGCTCTGACCCTGTATGGCGCGAAAAGAAAAAGGAACGTATGAGACAGCAGGGATTATCCGTCAAAAGTGATGACCGGGAAGAACGCTACCGGGACTGGGATCTGATGCATTACTGGTTCCGAAGCATTGAAAACTTTGCTCCATGGGTTCGTAAAATCCATTTTGTGACCTTTGGACATCTGCCTGAATGGCTGGATTCCAGTAATCCGAAATTACATATTGTAAACCATGAAGACTTTATTCCGGCGAAATACCTGCCTACCTTTAGCAGTCATCCCATCGAATGGAATTTCCATCGTATTGAAGGCTTATCGGAAAATTTTATCTATTTCAATGATGATATGCTCCTGTTAAAACCAGTGAAGCCGACGGATTTTTTCAAAAATGGAAAACCCGTTGATATGCTTGCACTGCAGCCCGATGTAACTAATGTGGACGACACAACTATGCCATATATCTACCTGAACAATGCCATGCTTCTGGCTAAATATTTTGACAAGCGGCAGAATATGAAAAAGCAGCCTGGGTCTTATTTTCACATTGGTTATCCTGCGATGTACTTTTTCTATAATTTTTTGGAGATCATGTTTCCACGGTTTACAGGATTTTATACCGTACATGGACCATCTCCGTTAAAAAAGAGTACTTATGAAACTCTCTGGAATCTGGAGGGAGAGTATCTGGATCAGGTATGCTCTCATCCTTTCCGTCACAGAGAAGACGTCAGTCAGTACGTTATCCGGGAATATCAGAAATTAAGCGGAAATTTTATCCCGAAAAATGTAAGAAAGCTTTGCCGGTACTTTAATCTGGCAGAGACGAATCCTACTTTGACTGATACCATTATCCATCAGAAAAGTCCTGTTGTCTGTATGAATGACAGCAATCAGGAAATCCCTTATCTGAAAGTAAAGGAAGAGATTCAAAGAGCCTTTGAACAGATTTTACCGGATCGTTCTTCTTTTGAACGTTACTGAGATCACTCAGCGTTTATCCGGTGACTAAAATATTACTAAAAAATCTCCTGATTTTTCCCGTATATCCGGCAACGCAAAAATTCCCGGAAACAAACCGTTTCCGGGAATCTTCTTTTAAGAGGCGCAGACCGGATTTGAACCGGTGCATCAGGGTGTTGCAGACCCACGCCTTACCGCTTGGCTACTGCGCCTTACAGATGTTGCACCCGCAACATCTGTATTATAGCAAAATATATTTTTCAAGTCAAGATTTTCTGATCTTTTGATGTTGTCTTTTGTAACTTTTGTGCAAATGCTATTGACAAGTAAACTCGGCGTTAATATAATTAAAATATGCAAAGAAAACTTGGAATGGAGGTGCTTTTATGAAAAAAGATGAAATCTTAAACGCAAGTAGAAAAGAACATCAAAATAAAGACTTGGCGGAAATGGAAGTGCTATATTTGGCAGGAAGTCACGCAAGTAGGGTGGGTGCTTTTGTATGTTGTCTACTTTCTTTGCTATCCTCTATGCTTGCCCATACTAAGATTTACAGTCCTTGGGTTATATGCTTCAGTATTTTTGCTACACAATGGTTAGTTCGTTTTATCAAAATGAAACGAAAGAGCGATTTGCTATTGACCATTATGTTTTTCATTCTTTCCGTTTTGGAATTTGTTGGATTTGTTCGCCGAATTTTAGAGGTGAGCGTATGAAAGAACAATTACATCTGAAAAATCACTTAAAGGAAGTTCGTACAGCGGCAAATCTTTCTCAAGCTCAGCTTGCAGAAATGGTAGGAGTTTCAAGAAATACCATTAGTTCTATTGAAACTGGACAGTTCAACCCAACAGCAAAGTTGGCATTGATTTTATGTATTGCTTTAGACAAGAAATTTGAAGAACTGTTCTATTTTTAGGAGGTAATTATGGAGAACATTATGTTGTTGATTTTAGGAGTGTTCATATCTGTTATGGGAATCATAAATATCAAAGGCAATATCAGCACAATTCATTCTTACAATAGGCGAAGAGTAAA
>OLNS01002697.1_pt1 | contig 11283 bp, 8 predicted proteins | sample 1673031 | NCBI WGS metagenome assembly OLNS01 (sample SAMEA3136748, study PRJEB25190) | human gut metagenome | biome: human gut; feature: human-associated habitat; material: faeces | place: Austria | collected 2013
GGCGAAGATAGTACATTGTGCGAAAATAGCTCGTTGCCAGTTCCTTCTTTTTTTTATGTTTTAAGAATTTTCCCTTAAGTGGTTTTTTATTTTCAAATAATGAAAGCTTTTACATATTTAAAATAATTAGTATAAACTATCCCTTGAGGTGAATATAATGGAATTAAGTATTTTGTTAATTCAACAAATATGTCAATTATTTATTATGATCTTTTTTGGCTTTTTGCTTGTAAGAGGTCGAGTTTTAACAGCGGAAAATAGTAAAGTATTATCTATTTTACTTTTATATGTTGCATGCCCTTGTGCCATTATCAATTCTTTTATGATTGATTTTACATCAGATAAGTTGATTGGTTTAGGAATATCTTTTTTAGGGGCTATTTTAGTACATATCATTTTTATTCCACTTGCTAATTTATTAGGAAAAATTTTTGGTTTTACACCTATTGAAAAAGCAACACTTATTTATTCAAATTCTGGTAATTTAATTATTCCTTTAGTAGGAGCCATTTTAGGAAATGAATGGGTCATTTATTCAAGTGGTTATATGGTTATTCAAACTATTTTATTATGGACACATGCTAAAAGTCTTGTTTGTAATGAACCATCATTTGATATAAAAAAGATTCTATTAAATATTAATATTATTGCTATCATTATTGGAATTTGTCTTTTTGTGTTTCAATTACAATTACCATCTTTACTTGTTGATACTTTTTCTAAAGTAGGAAGTATGATGGGACCATTAGCGATGATTGTTATTGGAATGCTTATTGGAGAAATGGATTTAAGGAGTATTTTTGTAGAAAAGAGAACATATTTAATTTCTTTATTTAGATTAGTTGTCTTTCCATTAATTATGATTCTTATTTTTAAATTTACAGGTATGTCTCGTTTAACAGTTGATGCTGACAAAATTTTGTTGATTACAATTTTAGCTGCATCTGCACCACCAGCGGCAACAATCACACAATTTGCACAACTCTATAATAAACATCCAGGGTATGCAAGTATTATGAATGTAATGGGGGTTATTTTTAGTATTATTACAATGCCATTCATGATTATGATTTATCAATTATTATAAAAGGTAGAAATACCTTTTTTATTTATAGTTTAATAAAAGGAGTTAGAAATGAAAAAAATATTATGTATTTTATTATTACTTCTTACAGGGTGTTCCTCTAAAACATCAATGATAGAAATCCAAAAACATGTTTATGTAGAAAAAGAATTTAAAGATAGTTGGTTAGAAACTAATGAATTTGGTGATAGCTATATTAAAGAAGAACTCCAAGGAGGATATCATTATCATTTTGATCAACAGTTTTTAGAAATCTTTTTTAATAGTGGCGGGATAGAACTTTATAACTACAGTATTAAAAAGAATGATTTGATTATTTCAGGGGAAATGATTCCTCCTAAAACGATTCGTTTAGTTCATCCACATCTTGATAATGTAACAAGTGAAGGAGTAATTATTCATGAATTAGGTCATTATTTTGATGAAAAACATCAATTTAGTTCTTCTAAACAGTTTACAGAGTTATATAAGAAATATAGAACATTATTTAATCAAAAGACAAAAAAAGAATATTTTGCAGAATGTTTTAAAGAATATGTTGGTGGTCATCAAGAAAAGGTGAAACCATTTCATTCATATATGAAGACAATTACTCAAAAAATACGCCAAAAAAATAAATGAGCTATGCAAAAAGCGTGACTTATGAATAAAAAAACGATATAATGTGTCTAAAAAAGAAACTAATAAATAGGTTTTGATAAATGATATTAATGCACTTTAAAATATGATAATATGTTATGGTGAGGTGAAAATGATGGATGATTTTATTAGACCGCCAAAAAAAGAAGTAAAACAAGAAACAAAACAAAGACCAATCAAAGAAGTTTTAATTGTTATTTTGATTATTGTCTGTCTTGCAATTGGGTATTTTGCAGGCTATGTTTCAAAAAAGAATGTTATTGTTAAAAGTAAAAATGATAGCAGTATTATTAATGAAGTTTATGATACTTTAGATAAGTATTGGGTAAATACGAATGATCAAGATGTAAATTTAAATACCTCTGCTATTGAAGGAATGGTTGCAGGATTAAATGATCCTCATTCAAGTTATCTAACAAGCAAAGAAGCTGTTGAATTTAATCAAACAGTTGCTGGAAATTATCAAGGCATCGGTGTAGGTTTTTCTATGGTAGAACAAGGGGCCATGATTACTAAAGTATATAGTGATTCACCAGCAAGTAAAGCAGGCTTAAAAGTTGGCGATATTATCACGAAAGCGGATGGAAATGAATTAGCACAAGCAAGTACTGATCAAGTAAGAGACTACGTGCGAGGTGAAGATGGAACAGAAGTTACATTAACGATTTTAAGTAATCAAAAAACAAGTGATGTGACAGTTACAAGAGGCGCATTAGATACTTCTGCTTTTTATGAAATAAGAAAACAAGGAAATGTATCTTTTGGATATATTGAATTATCAACTTTTGGAACAGATACTGCTAAGCAAGTAGAAACAGCCTTAGAAATGTTTAAAAAGAAAAATATTCAAACATTAGTTATTGATTTAAGAGATAATGGTGGAGGCTATTTAACAGCTGCTACAGATATTTTAGATTTATTCTTTACTTCAGATGAAGTAATTTATCAAATGAAAGAAAAAAATAGTGCAGCAAAAAAATATTATGCAGAATCAGATAAAAAATATGAATTTGAAAATGGTTATATTCTTGTAAATGAAAATACAGCAAGTGCTTCTGAATTAACAGCAGGCGCTTTACAAAGTGAAAAAGGATATCAACTTATTGGAAAAACAACTTATGGAAAAGGAAGTGCACAAACTCAAAAAACGCTTTCTGATGGATCAGTTTTAAAGTATACGTATGCTAAATGGATGATTCCTAATGGGACATGTATTAATGGAAAGGGTCTAACACCTGATGAAGAAGTTGATAATGTTTCATTATCAGGAATTACAACAAAAGATGTAAAAGAAACCTTAAAAGTTGATTGTGTAAATACACGTATTAAATCTATGCAAAAGATGCTCAATATTTTAGGATATTCTGTTGATCGAGAAGATGGTTATTTTTCAGTTAATACACAAGTAGCATTACAACAATTTGAAACAGATAATCATTTAAACGTAGATGGAGAGTATAGTCAAAGTGATAAACAAATGCTGGTTGCAAGAATGATGATTTATATCAATAATCATGAAAATGATAAACAGTATGATCAGTTAATGAAAATCATAAAATAAGGTGGTGAAACTATGTCTCAGTTTAAACTCGTTTCTCCTTTTCAACCAATGGGAGATCAAGTTCAAGCTATTCAAGAACTTGTAGATGGTTTAAAAGCAGGTAAAAAGGAACAAGTCTTACTTGGGGGAACTGGAACAGGAAAAACATTTACTGTTGCTAATGTTATCAAAGAATATAATAAACCAGCGTTGGTTTTAGCACATAATAAAACATTAGCAGGACAATTATATTCAGAGTTAAAAGAATTTTTTCCTGAAAATAGAGTAGAGTACTTTATTTCAAACTTCGATTTTTATCAACCAGAAGCTTATATTCCAGGTAGAGATCTCTATATTGATAAAAATGCAAAAACAAATTATGAAATTGAAATGTTGCGTTCAGCAGCAATGAATTCACTTATTGAAAGAGAAGATGTCATTGTTGTTGCTTCAGTTGCTTCTATTTATGGACTTGGAAATCCTGAACAGTATAAAGAAATGATTTTCTCATTACGTGTTGATCAAGATATTGATCGTAGAGAATTATTGACATTTTTAGTCGATCGTCAATATCAAAGAAATGATATTGAACAAACTAAAGGAACTTTTAGGGTTCGTGGTGATGTTATTGAAATTGTTCCAGGACATAGTGAAAGTTATTTGATTCGTATTGAATTATTTGGAGATACAGTAGAACGTATTTGCGAAGTAGATCCCCTTACAGGACATATTTTAGGTTCTTATAATACGTATACTATTTATCCTGCTTATGGATATGTAACGAAAAAGGAACAAATGTTAAAAGCTTGTGATACGATTTCTAAGGAATTAGAAGAACGATTACAGTATTTTAAAGATGAAACAAAGCTATTAGAGTACGAACGTCTTGATCAAAGAACGAGACATGACGTGGAAATGTTAAGAGAAGTGGGAATGTGTCCAGGAATTGAAAATTATTCACGACATATCGATGGACGAAAAGCAGGTCAAAGACCTTATACATTGATTGATTATTTTCCTAAAGATTTTTTACTTGTCGTAGATGAAAGTCATGTTATGCTTCCACAAATTAGAGGAATGTATAATGGGGATCGTTCTCGTAAAGAAACATTAGTAGAATATGGTTTTAGACTTCCAAGTGCTTTGGATAATAGACCACTCGTTTTTGAAGAGTTTGAAGATTTGATTCATCAAGCTATCTTTGTTTCTGCAACGCCAGGTGATTATGAACTAGATAAGGTTCATCATCAAGTTGTTGAACAAATTATTAGACCAACAGGTCTATTAGATCCAATCATAGAAGTAAGACCTATTGATGGTCAAGTAGATGATATTATTGATGAAATTCATCAACGTATTGAAAAAAATGAACGTGTATTGATTACCACACTTACTAAAAGAATGGCAGAAGACCTCAGTGCTTATCTTGTAGAACTTGGGTTAAAAGTTGCTTATTTGCATAGTGATACTAAAACATTAGAAAGAACAGAAATTTTAAGAGATCTACGTCTTGGAAAATATGATGTTTTAGTGGGTATCAACTTGTTAAGAGAAGGATTAGACTTACCAGAAGTTTCTCTTGTTTGTATTTTAGATGCTGATAAGGAAGGTTTTTTAAGATCGGAAAGATCATTGATTCAAACTATTGGACGTGCTGCTAGAAATAGTCATGGTAAAGTTATTATGTATGGTGATAAAATTACTGATTCTATGCAAAAGGCCATTGATGAAACAGCAAGACGTCGTGAAATACAAGAAAAATATAATAAGGAACATGGTATTATTCCTCAAACAATCAAAAAGGAAATTAGAGAAGCTATCCATGGACAAGAAAATGTGGATGAAGCCATTTCTCTTGTTAAAAAAGGTAAGAAAGCGAAGAAGAAAGATAAAGAAACACTTATTAAAGAACTTGAAAAACAAATGAAAGAAGCAGCAAAAGCACTTGATTTTGAAAGAGCAATGGAACTTAGAGATATGATGTTGGAGTTGCAAGGTGAAGTTTGAGTTTAATCATTTAGAAAAAAGTGTTTTAGATTCTTTATCTAAAAAGGGTCGAGTTTATCTTGTAGGTGGTATTGTTAGAGATATGGTGATGTATCAAAAGGTAGATTACCATGATGTAGATGTAGAAATCTATGATCTAGAAATAGATGAGATTATTGATATTTTATCTCAATATGGAAAAGTAAACGAGGTAGGTAAAAGTTTTGGTATTTTAAAATTGGATTGTTTACCAAATTTTGATTTTGCTTTACCTCGTATTGAAAGAAAAAAAGGACAAACACATCGAGAATTTGAGGTAGAAGTTCATAAAAATTTAGATATGAAAATAGCATGTCGTAGAAGAGATTTTACAATTAATGCAATGATGTATGATTATCAAAATGAAAAGCTGATAGATTATTATCAAGGACAAGAAGATATTAAAAATAAATGTTTAAAAATGGTTGATGAAAAAACATTTTATGAAGATCCTTTAAGAGTATTAAGATTAGCTCAATTTATGGCTCGTTTTGAATTTCAAGTGGATTTAAAAACAAAAGAGATTTGTCAAAAAATGGTCAATGAAGGAGTTTTACAATATTTATCTTTAGAACGAATTCAACAAGAATATAATAAGTTATTGATGTCTTCACATCCATCAATGGGTTTAAAGTTCTTATTAGAACTCAATGCTCTTATTCGTCCTTTAGAAACATTAGCAACATGTCCTCAAAGATTAGATTTTCATCCTGAAGGAAATGTGATGAATCATACTTTATTAGTTGTTGACTTAGCTGCTTTATGTAAAGATAAAACAAGTTGGCCACTTGCTTTCATGTGGAGTGCTTTACTTCATGATATAGGAAAACCATTAGTAACAACTCCTGAAGGAAAAGCACCAGGGCATAATGAAAGTGGTGTAAAAGTTTTTAATCAATATTTTAGTCATTTTTTTACAAATAAAAAAATGAAAAAATATATTCGTACAATGATCTATTATCATATGCATTTGATGAATATGGTAAGAAATCAAAGCAAAGATTATAGTTACTATAAATTATTAAAAGGAATAGAAGGAATTTTTCCTTTAAACGATTTAGTATGTATGTCGAAATGTGATAAGTTAGGACGACTTGCAAATCGTCCAGAAACAATTTCAACATTAGATACTTATGTTGAAGAAAAGGTTTCAAGATGTGGAAATCATGCATTAAAACCTTTTGTGGATGGTAAACTCTTAATAGAATTAGGATTTAAACCTAATCAAGATTTTAAAGAATTACTTGATTGGGCCTATGATTTACAAATGAGAGGGCATGACAAAGAAAGTGTTATTCAATTATTGAAAGGAAGAAAAGATGGAAAATAAATTAATTATTCGAGGAGCAAGAGAAAATAATTTAAAAAACATTAATATCGATATTCCTAAAAATAAACTTGTTATTATGACAGGTCTTTCTGGTTCAGGGAAAACATCTTTAGCTTTTGATACAATTTATGCTGAAGGACAAAGAAGATATGTAGAATCACTAAGTGCTTATGCAAGACAGTTTTTAGGCAATATGGAAAAACCAGATGTTGATGTGATTGAAGGTTTATCACCTGCTATTGCAATTGATCAAAAAACAACTTCTAACAATCCACGTTCAACTGTAGGAACAGTTACAGAAATCTATGATTATTTAAGATTGTTATATGCACGTGTAGGAAAAGCTTATTGTCCTAAACATGATGTTGTTATTGAAAGTCAAACAATTAAACAAATGGCAGATACGATTGACCAATACGCTGATGGCGATCGTTTAATGGTTGTCGCAAGAGTTGTTAAAAGAAAGAAAGGAACTTTTAAAGATTATTTTGCGGACTTATTAAAAGATGGTTATTTACGTGTGGTTGTTGATGGACAAAATTACATGTTGGATGAAGAAATCGAACTTGATAAAAATAAAAAACATGATATTGATGTCGTTATTGATCGTATTATCAAAAAAGAAGGCTATCGTAGTCGTTTAGTAGATTCTTTAGAAGTCGGTTTGAAACTAACGGGCGGAGAAGTCATTGTTCAAAACTTAACAACAAAAACAGAAGAACTTTTTAGTGAACATCTTGCTTGTCCAATTTGTGGTTTTTCTGTTCCTAAATTAGAACCACGTTTATTTTCATTTAATAATCCATTAGGAGCTTGTCCGGATTGTCGTGGATTAGGGATTAAAAATGAAGTGGATGATGATTTATTGATTCCAGATTGGAGTAAATCAATTAATGAAGGTGGACTTCGTTATTTTAAAACAGCAGTAGGAACAAATCGTATTGAATGGCAAAGATTTTTAGTTCTTTGTAAGAAATATAAAATAGATTTAGATAAACCATTAAAAGATTTTACAAAACAAGAATTAAGTTATATTCTTGATGGTTCGAGAGAACCTATTAGTTATGAAATCGTATCAGATAGTGGAAATGTCTCACGTACAACAAAATTTATTGAAGGTGTGAGAACATTAATTGCAAGAAGATATGAAGAAACAACTTCAAAATGGTCAAAAGAATGGTATGCATCCTTTATGTCAGAACATACTTGTCTTACATGTAAGGGAAGAAGACTTAATGATCAAGTTCTTTCTGTAAGAGTCGGTGGTTTAAATATTGCTGAATTTACAGAACAATCAATTGAGGATGCTTTACATTTTATTCAAAATATAAAATTAACAGACTATGAAATGAATATTGCTCGATTAGTTGTTAAAGAAATCAATGATCGTCTTACATTCTTAAATAATGTTGGTCTTGGTTACTTAACACTTGCTAGACGTGCAGGAGGATTATCTGGTGGAGAAGCTCAACGTATCCGTCTAGCAACTCAAATTGGAACACGTCTTACGGGAGTGTTATATGTTTTAGATGAACCATCTATTGGTTTACATCAAAGAGATAATGAAAAACTTATCAAATCTTTACAAGATATTAGAGATTTGGGAAATAGCGTTCTCGTTGTTGAACATGATGAAGATACAATGAGAGCTTCAGATTTTATTGTTGATATTGGTCCAGGAGCTGGTGTTCATGGTGGACAAGTCATTTGTGCAGGAACACCAGAAGAAGTTATGAATTGTAAAGATTCTATTACAGGACAATATTTATCTGGAAATAGAAAGATTGAAGTTCCTCAAAAACGACGTAAAGGGAATGGCTTATTTATTGAAGTCAAAGGGGCTAAGGAACACAATTTAAAGAATATTAATGTTAAATTTCCTCTTGGTAAATTCAATGTCGTTACAGGAGTATCAGGAAGTGGTAAATCAACATTAGTGAATGATATTTTAGGAAAATCATTAATGAGATATGTTTATCAATCAAAAGAGAGACCAGGCTTACATAAAGAAATCTTGGGAATTGAAAACATTGATAAAGTCATAGAAGTTTCACAAGATCCAATTGGAAGAACACCACGTTCAAATCCAGTAACTTATACAGGTGTCTTCGATGATATTCGTGATTTATTTGCACAAACAAATGAAGCGAAAATGAGAGGTTATGATAAAGGAAGATTCTCATTTAACGTTAAAGGTGGTCGTTGTGAAGCGTGTCAAGGTGATGGATTAAAGAAAATTTCAATGCACTTTTTACCAGATGTCTACGTTCCTTGCGAACAATGTGAAGGTAAACGATATAATGAAGAAACTTTACAAGTGACTTATAAAGATAAAAATATTTATGATGTTTTAGAAATGACAGTAGAAGAAGCGGTAGATTTCTTTGATAATTTACCAAAAATTAGAAATAAGATCCAAACACTTTATGATGTTGGTCTTGGTTATATTAAACTTGGTCAAAGTGCAACAACTCTTTCTGGTGGAGAAGCTCAAAGAGTTAAACTTGCAAGTGAATTACAAAAGAAGTCAACAGGGAAAACTGTTTATATTCTTGATGAACCAACAACTGGATTACACAGTCATGATGTTGCAAGACTTATCGATGTTTTACAACGTATTGTTGATCAAGGAGATACAATTATTGTTATTGAACATAATTTAGATGTTATTAAAGTAGCAGATCATATCATTGATTTAGGACCTGAAGGTGGAGCTGGAGGAGGAACAATTGTTGTTACAGGTACTCCAGAAAAAGTAGCAAAGTGTGAAAAAAGTTATACAGGTCAGTTCTTGAAATCAATGCTTTAAGGAGAAAAAAGATGAAATCAATTACAGTAGAAAAATTATTAGGGAATAATAAAAATTATCAACAAGTTACAGGAAATGAAGAATCTTTAAAAAGAGTTATTTTAACTGGTGAAATCAATCGACCAGGTTTTGAATTAGCAGGATTCTTTAAACATAGTGACTTTAGAAGAATTATTGTCTTTGGTGATAAAGAAATGGCTTTTATTGCTGAGATGACAGAAGAAAGACAAAAAGAAATCTTTCCGTGTTTAATTAATGAAGAAGTACCTTGTATTGTAATTTGTAAAGGACATGCTTGTCCTGAAGTATTAAAAAATATTGCTGATGAAAGAAACTTTCCAATTTTTCAAACAGAAATGATTACAGGTGTTGTATCAAGTGAACTTATGAATACCTTAGAAGAAAAACTTGCAAGAGAAACATTAATGCATGGTGTTTTTCTAAATATTCATGGTAAAGGTGTCATTATTAAAGGGGATAGTGGAATCGGTAAATCAGAAATTGCTTTAGAACTTGTTAAAAGAGGCCATTTATTAGTTGCTGATGATGCTGTAGAACTTTATCGTATAGGACAAAAAATCGTTGGTAAAGCACCTGCTGTTCTTGCTAATTTATTAGAAATTAGAGGAATTGGGGTTATTGATGTTTCTAAGATGTTTGGTATTTCTGCTATTTTAGATAGAAATGATGTTGATTTGGTGATTCAGCTAGAACGTTGGGTACCATCACGTGAATATACACGTGTAGGGGTTGAAGAAAATGATATTTCAGAAGATGTTTTAGGAATTAAAATTCCTAAAATAGTTGTTCCTGTATCAAGTGGTCGTAGTATGTCGGTTATTATTGAAGCGGCAGTTATGAATATGCGTTTACGTGACGTAGGTATTGATTCAAGTAAAGAATTTGTTGAACGTATTCTTAAAAATATTGATCATAATAAACAAGAACAATGAGATTTTTCCCAAGTTTTAATACCTTTATAGAAATTGGACCACTTTCTATACAATGGTATGCAGTTTGTATATTGACAGGTGCAGCAATTGCTTATTTTTTAGGGCAATACCATTTTAAAAAATTAGGTTATTCAAAAGAAATACTTTCTGATTATGTTTTTGGTTTATTATTTGTAGGAATCATTGGTGCTAGAATTTGGTATGTGATTTTTATGTGGAATGAATTGTATGCCAATAATCCGATGGAAATCATTATGATCAATCATGGAGGACTTGCTATTCAAGGAGGACTTATCACAGGACTTATTTATAGTTATTTCTTCTTTAAAAAAAGAAATATTTCATTTCTTGTTGCAGGGGATGCCATCATGCCAGGTGTCCTTATTGCCCAAGCATGTGGGAGATGGGGAAACTTCTTTAATCAAGAAGCTTATGGAAGTGCAGTTGATTTAAGTTTCTTAAAAGCACTTCATTTACCACAGTTTATCATTGATAAAATGTATATTCATGGTCAATATTATCAACCTACATTTTTATATGAATCCTTAGGATGTGTGATTGGTTTTTTAATTATTTTCTTTATTATTAGAAAGTACCAACAAAAACAAGGAATTCAGTTTTTTACTTATTTTATTTGGTATGGAGTTATTCGTTTTTTCATAGAAGCATTTAGAACAGATAGTTTATATGTTTTTGGATTAAAAACAGCACAACTTGTTTCTATTGTATTTGTTATTGTTGGTTTAATAGGATTTATTTATTGTCATTTTAAAGGACAAGATGTATTGGAGGAAAGATAGTGCATAAGACTATCTTTTTTTTGTAAAATAGATATAATAATTTACATTAAGGAGAAAAGTATGAAAAAACAAGGGATTTTGAAAATTTTTGCAGGAATGATGT
>OLNS01002711.1_pt1 | contig 11218 bp, 10 predicted proteins | sample 1673031 | NCBI WGS metagenome assembly OLNS01 (sample SAMEA3136748, study PRJEB25190) | human gut metagenome | biome: human gut; feature: human-associated habitat; material: faeces | place: Austria | collected 2013
TGTCGCTGCACGCCCCCAACAACCAGATCCGCAGCAGCATGATGCCGGTCAACGATGCCTACCCGGTGGAGCAGCTGATCCAGACCGTGCGCCGGTATCAGGAGACCACCGGCCGCCGGGTCAGCTTTGAATATTCCATGGTGCGCGGTGTCAATGATTCTGATATCTGCGCAAAGCAGCTGGCAGACCTGATCCGGGGCATGGGTGCTCATGTAAATCTGATCCCCATCAACCCGGTGGACGGCAGTCCGTACTCCGCTACGGATGCAGCCAATGTGCGCCGGTTCCAGCAAAAGCTTGAAAGCCTTGGCGTAAACGCCACGGTGCGCCGCCGCCTTGGCAGCGAGATCAGTGCCGCCTGCGGCCAGCTACGCCGCGACGAAATGAACGGCAAGGCATAAATAGAGGGAGAAACCTATGAAACTTGCAGGAAAAACGGATGTAGGACGCGTCCGGCAGGACAATCAGGATGACTACCGTGCCGGGGAGCTGCCCGGCGATGCAGCCTGGGCGCTGGTGTGCGATGGCATGGGCGGCGCACGCGGCGGGCGGGAAGCCTCGCAGTGTGCGTGCAGCGTCATCGAGCGCTGCTTTCAGGAGCAGTACAGCCAGTGCATCCCCGGCGAAGAGGAGACCTTTTTAAAGAAGGCGCTGCTCAGCGCCAACCGCTATGTGTTCCAAAAGGCACTGCGGGAGGAGTCTCTGGCCGGTATGGGCACCACTGCCGTCTGCGCTCTGGTGCGTGGCGGCAAGGCCTATCTGAGCCACGCGGGTGATTCCCGCGCCTACCTGTACCGGGACGGTAAGCTGGCGCAGCTGACCCACGACCACTCCTATGTGCAGGAGCTGGTGGACTGCGGCACCATCACGCAGGAGCAGGCAGAGCATCACCCGCAGAAAAACATCATCACCCGGGCGCTGGGTGTGGATTACCGGCTGGAGCCGGAGTTCACCACCGTGGCGCTGCAGGCAGGGGACGTTCTGCTGCTGTGCACGGATGGCCTGACCAATGCCGTGCCCACAGAGCAGCTGGAGCAGCTGCTGCGCAGCGGGTCTTTTTATGATCTGCCGGATGTTCTGATCCGCACCGCCAACGAAAACGGCGGCCCGGACAACATCACCGCCCTGCTGGTAGGGGTGGAGCCGATGGAGGTGCGCCATGGATAACCTGATCGGTAAAAGACTGGACGGCCTGTACGAGGTGCAGGAACTGATCGGCTCCGGCGGCATGGCAAATGTATATAAGGCGGTCATGCGGGGACAGAACGGCCCCGTGCCCGCCGGGACTGTGGTGGCCGTCAAGGTGCTGCGGCAGGAATATATGCACGACCCGGATCTTGTGCGCCGCTTTAAAAACGAATCCAAGGCCATCTCCCTGCTGAACCACCCTAATATCGTCAAGGTGTACGATGTTTCGGTCAACGACCATCTGCAATATATTGTCATGGAGTATGTGGACGGCATGACCCTGCGGGAGTACCTCAACGAGCGGGGCGGCAAACTCTCCAGCCGGGAGACTGTGCACTTCATCTCCCAGATCCTCAAGGCGCTGGAGCACGCCCACGCCAACGGCATCGTGCACCGGGATATCAAGCCCCAGAACATTATGCTGCTGGATAATGGCCAGCTGCGCATGATGGACTTCGGCATCGCCCGCATTTCCCGGGCAGATAACCAGATGCTGGCCGGCAAGGCGATGGGCAGTGTGCATTATATCAGCCCGGAACAGGCCAAAGGTGACGAGACCGACCGCACCAGCGACATTTACTCGGTAGGCGTCATGATGTACGAGATGCTTTCCGGTCATCTGCCCTTTGACGCCGATGATGTGGTGGAGGTCGCTATCAAGCAGATCTCGGACGAGCCCCGCTCGCTGCACGAGCTGGCACCGGAGGTGCCCTATGCGCTGGTGGAGATCACCGAAAAGGCTATGGCGAAGCTCCCCCAGAACCGTTACCCCTCGGCACGGGCGATGCTGGAGGCACTGGATACCTATGTGCAGAACCCCTCCGTGCTGTTTGAATATCAGTATATTACAGAAGAAGCACCCGAAAAGGTGGTGAAACGTACCATGAATCAGAACCGCGCGATCCGTCAGAACGAACAGCCTGCCCCCCGCAAAAACGGCAAGGGTAAGCCGGGCAAAAAGCGCCGCACCGTCTTTTTGCCGGCCTTGTTCGGCATCACCATTGCCTTTGCACTGGCCTGCATGGCGCTGTGCTGGATGATCCTGAACGACTCCTCTAACCTGATGAACAACAAGGCCGATGTCACCCTTGGGGACTATATCGGCATGACCAAGGATCAGGCCATGGCCACGGATCAGATCGCATCCGGCCAGATCTCCCCGGAGTGGGAAGAAGAGTACAACAGCAACTACGCCGCCGGTTATATCTATAAGCAGTCGCCGGTGTCCGGACGCACCGTCCGCGAGGGTCAGAGCGTGACGCTGACCGTCAGTCTGGGCACTCAGTATGTCACCGTGCCGGATCTGACCAACTATGTGCAGTCCGATGCAGAGCAGCAGCTCAAGGCACTGGGCGTTTCGGTGCTGGTCACGCAGGCTGTGGATACCTCGGTGGCCTCCGGTGCGGTCATCCGCACCGACCCTGCCGCCGGTACGCAGGTGGCGGCAGGCTCTACGGTCATCCTTTATATCAGCCGTCCGCAGGTGTCTACCACTACCAAGGTGCCCTCGCTTACCGGCATGAGCGTGGATGATGCCCGCACCCTGCTGGTGCAGAACCATCTGGGTCTTGGCAGCCAGAGCGAAGAATACAGTGACCAGCCCGCAGGCACGGTGCTCAGCCAGAACCCTGCAGCAGGTACCACCGCGAAGCTGAACAGCCGCGTAAACGTTGTGGTCAGCGCAGGCGCTGCACCGGCGCAGGAACCGGAGCAGCCGGGCAGTGACGGTACTTCCGGCACTACTGGTGAAGGCTCTACCGGCGGCGAGAGCACCGGCGGCAGCAGCGAGCCGAGCTCCAGCAGCAGCTCCACAGGCGGCGGTATTCTGGACTGGTGGTCCTCGCTGCTGGGCTGACGGAGGATATGCATGAACGGTTATATCGTAAAAGGCATTGGCGGCTTTTACTATGTAAAAACGCCGGATGGCATCGTGGAGTGCAAGCCCCGCGGCATCTTCCGCAAGCAGAAGATCACCCCTGTGGCAGGAGATGAGGTAACGCTGGAGACCGAAAACGGTGCGGCGGTCATTGCACAGATCGCCCCCCGTAAAAACGTTTTTGTGCGCCCGCCGGTGGCAAATCTGGATGTGCTGTTTCTTGTGGCAAGCACTACCCAGCCCACCCCCAGCACCTTGGTGCTGGATAAGCTTTCTGCCATTGCGGTGGATAAGGGCGTACAGCCGGTGGTGGTGTGCACCAAAAGCGACCTTGCCGAAGCAGATTTTCTGGCAAACGCCTACGCAAAATCCACCCTGCCGTTTATCCGTATCGACTACGAAAGCGGTGCCGGGCTGGACGAAGTGAAGCAGTGGATCAATGGCAGATTGTGCGCCTTTTGCGGCAACTCCGGCGTGGGGAAATCCACCCTGCTGAATGCACTGCTGCCGGACGCTGCCCGCGAGACCAGCGCCATCAGCCAGAAGCTGGGACGCGGCCGACACACCACCCGTGAGGTGACCGTCTTTGAAGCCTACGGCGGACGCATTGCCGACACCCCGGGCTTTGCCAGCTTGGAAGCCAACCGTGCCGGGTTCATCCCCAAGGAGAATCTGGAGCACGCCTTCCCAGAATTTGGCCCTTATCTGGGTCAGTGCCAGTTTACCGGCTGTTCCCACCGCAGCGAAAAAGGCTGTGCTGTGCGGGCAGCGCTGGCAGAGGGCAAACTTTCCAAGACCCGGTACGACAGCTACTGCGCCATGTACGACGAAGTAAAGGATGTCAAGGACTGGCAGCGCCCGAAAGTGTAATAACGGAAGGAAGAATAAAATGTCCCGTTGTGTGATCCTTTCCGCCTGCCCGGTGCAGCCTGAGCTTAAGCACCTGCTGCGCAGCGATGATTTTATCATTGCCTGCGATGCGGGCTACCGCAACTGTGTGCGGCTGGGCTGTAAACCGGATATCATTGTAGGCGACTTTGATTCTGCTCCCTGCCCGCAGCAGGATACGGACGATATCGTTGTTCTTCCCCACGTCAAGGACGACACCGATACCGAATATGCCGCAAAGCTTGCTGCACAGAAGGGCTTTGACGAGGTGCTTTTGCTGGGTGCACTGGGCGGCAGGCGGGTAGAGCACACCCTTGCCAACCTGTGCACCGGCCTTGGGCTTGAGCAGCGCGGCATCCGCGCCGCCTTGCAGGACGAGCGCTCCCGCATCACCTTTGTGCTGCCGGGCGAGAGCCGCAGCTATCCCAAGGAGGAGTTTTTCTACTTCTCGGCCTTCCCCATGGAGGGGCGCGCCGAGGGTGTGTACGAAAAAGGCTCCTTCTATGAGCTGGAAGATGCCGTGCTCACCGCAGGCTATCCGCTGGGTGTGAGCAACGAGTACGCTGAAGGCTCAAGCTGCATCACCATCAGCACCCGGCAGGGCGCGCTGGTGGTGGTGGAAACCATCGCGGATTGAACCATTCCCGGAACATTTTTGCCTGTCAGACGCTATAATGGGGTAAACATGAGCGAAAGGCGGGGTGGAGATGCAGGTAGTGGTCATTCGCAGCCCGAAAGCGCTGTGCGGCATTCTGCGCAAGCTGTTCGGCATCCGCAAAGAGAACTGAATCTATAAAAGACCGGTGTGTGGCAGCTGCTGCACACCGGTCTTTTGCTGTCGGCATACCGCCGTCTGCTGCCGCATACACTCTTACGGAAACGGACAGGGAAAGGAGCACACTGCACATGGAACTGAAGATATTCCGGGACACGCTGCCGCAGGGCGGGGCGGGCTGTACCGTAAAGGCAGAACTTCCGCTGGAGACCGAGATCCGCATTTCGGACGATTTGCCGCCGGTGGGTAAGCTGGTAAAGTGCTTTGTCCACCCGGTGGTGCTGCAGCGGCAGCTGCAGCCGGGCAGACTTACCTTAGAGGGCTATCTGCGCTGCACGGTGTTTTACCAGAGCGAAGCGGAAAAAGGCTTGTGCCAGACCGAGCAAAAGCTGCCCTTCACCCGGCAGCTGGAACTGCCGGAGCTGGCTTTTACCGCATGGACAGCCGTGGTGGAAGGGCAGACAGAGTACCTCAACACCCGCGCGGCAGACCCGCGCCGCATCGAGGTGCGAGGTGCCTATGGGCTGGTGGTCACGGTACACACACAGTGCAAGACCGAGGTCATTACGGCGCTGGCAGATGGCGGTATCGAGCAGCAGCTGCGCACACTGCAAGGCGTGCGCAGCGTGGCCGTGCTGGATAAGCTGGTCACCTTGGAGGGCGAGCTTGTCTTTGCAAAGCCCCCGGCGGCTGTACTGGACATTACCGGCAACGCCTGTGTGGCAGAGGTAAAGCTGCTTGCCGGTAAAGCTGTGGTCAAGGGGGAGTTGCGGGTGCAGTGCGCGTGGCGGGCAGAAGGGGACACTGCTCTGCAAAGTCAGGCGGCGGCGCTGCCCTTCCAGCAGGTGATAGATCTAGAAGGCATCACCGAGGACTGCCGCTGTCTGTGCGTGGCAGAGCCGGTGGGTTTTACCCTGTCGCAGGCAGAAAGCGCCGCTGCCCAGCTGACGGCAAACGTCATGCTGCATCTGCGGGCATGGCGCAGCTATCAGCTGCAAGTAGCGGTGGATGCTTTTTCCACCCGGTTTGAAACGGAGCTCACACCGCAGCCGCTTGTCACGGAGCAGCTGCTCTGCACCCTGAACGATACCGCCACCGCCACAGGCTCCGGCCCGCTGCCGGATGCAGGGGCGCAGCTGCGGGCCTGCTTTGTGCACTACGGTCCGCAGCAGACCGTCCAAAAAGGGGAGGGCTGGGTGCTTACCGCCAAAGCAGTGGTAACAGCCCTCGCAGAAAATACCCTCGGCGAGCTGGAAAGCTACGAGAAAACCTTGGAGGTCAATATCCCGCTGCCCATCACACCGCCGGAGGGAACTATGCTTGTGCCGGAATGCTGGCTCAGCACTGAGAATGTGCAATGCACCTGTGCGGGCGGTACGCTGGAAGCAACGATTACAGTCCGGGCAGAGGGCACGATCTTAGGCTGTGCCACAAGCCCGGTCATCGGCAGCATCACCCTTGGTGACTCGCTGCCCGACACCGACCCCGAGATCGCCTTGCGCATCTACTACGCGCAGGCGGGGGAGGAGGTGTTTGCGGTGGCCCGGCGGTTCCATGTAGCCCCGGCGCAGATCCTTGCGGCGAACCAGCTGGAGGAAGAGCTTACCAGCCTGCCGCAGGCACAGCGGCTGCTGATCCCGGTCACCTGAACGTAAGGCTGTAAATAATCGAAAAAACGCACTCCTTTCCCGGACGGTATGAGCTGCCGCGCTGGGGAGGGGTGTTTTTGTTCGTGCCTGCGCAGAAAAAGCAATGCGAAGAGTTGCTAAAAAGATTGGAAAGAAAACTTATAAAATAAGACGTATTATCGCTGTAAAATATGAGTAATATACGATTAGTATCTTCGACAGGTGATTTTAAATCAACGCAAACTCTGCACTGATATCGATTTCAATGCATGAGAACACTCAAAAATACGATTTGTATTTTACACTTTGCAGACCATCCATGGATGTGGTATACTGAAGTACAGTTTATAGAATCAGAATGTTTTCTGCCCGGGTCGATCTGCGCTCGGTAGATTGCATTGAGCACAGCAGGCAGAAAATAAAATCATATCGCGGGAGAGTGGAATATTTGGAACTGGAACAGGCTAAAAAGCGCGTGGAAGAACTGCGCGCAGTCATTGAGAAAAACAACCGGCTATACTACGATCAGGATGCGCCGGAGTTGGAAGATTTTGAATACGATGCCCTGACGCGGGAGCTGAAGGAGCTGGAAGCGCAGTTCCCCCAGCTTGTCACAGCGACATCGCCCACCCAGAAGGTGGGCGGCACCGCCAGCAGTAAACTGCCCAAGGTGACCCATGCCGTTAAGATGGAAAGTCTGCTGGATGCGTTTTCCTTTGATGAGCTGCGGGACTTTGACCGCCGCGTCCGCGAAGCCGGGGTAGAGCCGGAATATGTTGTGGAAATTAAGATCGACGGTCTTTCCTGCAGCTTGGAGTACGAGAATGGGCAGCTTGTCCGCGCCTCTACCCGCGGTGACGGCGTGGTGGGCGAGGATGTTACCGCAAACGTGCGTGCCATCCGCAGCATCCCCAAGACCCTTAAAGATGCACCGGAATTTCTGGAGGTGCGCGGCGAGGTGTATATGCCGCACAAGGCCTTTCAGCACCTGTGCGCCGAGCAGGAATTGCAGGGCGCTGCACCCTTCAAAAACCCCCGCAATGCAGCGGCCGGTTCTCTGCGGCAGAAGGATGCCCGTATCACCGGTAGCCGGGGACTTTCCATCTTTGTGTTCAACGTGCAGCAGATCCGTGGCAAGACCCTGACCAAGCACTCCGAAAGTCTGGATTACCTCAAGAGCCTTGGCCTGCCGGTCTCGCCGCGCTACCATGTAGTGCATGATATCGAGGACGCCATTGCCGAGATCGAGAACATCGGCCAGAACCGTGCCAAGCTGGATTTTGACATGGACGGTGCGGTTATCAAGGTGAACGATTTTGCCCAGCGGGAGTTGATGGGTTCTACCAACAAATTCCCGCGCTGGGCTATTGCCTTCAAGTACCCGCCGGAGGTCAAGGAGACCACCCTGCGCAGCATCGAGGTAGCTGTGGGACGCACCGGCGTGCTCACCCCCACCGCCTGCTTTGACCCGGTATTTCTGGCAGGCACCACGGTAGCCCGCGCCACCCTCCACAACGAGGATTTTATCCGGCAGTTCGGGCTGTGCATCGGGGATACCATTCAGGTGCGTAAGGCAGGCGATATCATCCCGGAGGTCATCGGGGTCACCTATCATGCGGAGGACGCTGAACCCTACACCATGCCCACGGTCTGCCCCTCCTGCGGTGCGCCGGTGGTGCATCTGGAGGACGAGGCTGCCCTACGCTGTGTAAACCCGGAGTGCCCGGCACAGGCGTTGCGCAATATCATCCATTTTGCATCCCGGGACGCCATGGATATCGATGGCTTGGGCGAGGCGGTTGCCACCCAGTTGGTGGAAAAGGAACTGGTGCATTCCGCAGCGGATATCTACACGTTGACCCGGGAACAGCTGCTGGAACTGGACAAATTCAAGGAGAAAAGCGCGGACAACTTGTTACAGGCCATTACGGCTTCCAAGCAGAACAATCTGGATAAGCTTTTGTTCGGCTTTGGCATCCGCAACATTGGCGATAAGGCAGCCGCGCTGCTGGCAGAACATTTCGGCACGCTGCAGGCCATCCGGGAAGCCACCGCAGAGCAGATCAGCCAGATCGACGGTTTTGGCGGCGTGATGGCGCAGAGCGTGGTGGAATTCTTTGCCAAGGAAGGCACCACCGACCTTGTGCACCGTTTGGCAGATGCCGGGGTCAATATGCAGTGGAAGGGCGAGCCGAAGGGGGACAAGCTGGCAGGCAAAACGCTGGTTGTCACCGGTACGCTGGAGACCCTCTCCCGCAACGAAGCCGAAGCATTGATCGTGAAAAACGGCGGCAAAGCCAGCGGCTCTGTCTCCAAAAAAACGGCCTATGTGGTGGCTGGTGCGGCGGCGGGCTCCAAGCTGACCAAGGCGCAGGCGCTGGGCGTGCCGGTGCTGACCGAGCAGGAGTTCCTTGCCATGCTGCAAGATGCCCCGGCAGAACAGGAAACGACTTAAAGTGACCTTCCGAATGTCAAAATACAAATAATTTCAAAAGCTTCTGCAACGCTGTTGCAGGGGCTTTTTTGTTTGATTGTTCCCAGTTCTAAGAACGCACAAAGCGCATACAATGCTAGCACAAAGCTTTCGTGGAAGGAGAAACCAAAGTGGACGAGTATTACCAAGCCGTCAGAGCCCTTCCTACTTGGCTTGCAGCGCCGCTGGCACAGTTGCCCGTACAAACGGCAGTGCGCGTGCAGGAGCTGCGGCTGCGTATAGGCTGTGCGGTCACGTTTACCGTACAAGGACGGCAATGCGCTGCTTCAGTTTTGCCGGGTTGTCCACCGGCATTGGCTGCCATGCGGCTGGATGCGCTGCAGATAGAGGAGATCTTCTACACCCTTTGCAACGGCTCGGTACACACCCATGAAAGGGAGCTTGCCGAGGGCTACCTGACCACTGCCGCCGGCAACCGTGTGGGCGTAGCGGGACAGTTCGTGCAGCGGGAAGGGCAGAGCATTGCGCTGCAAAAGGTCACCTCGCTCAACCTGCGGATCGCACGCAGCTGTGTTATCCCTTTGCCGCCCGCGCTGGACAAGCTGTTGGAGCAGCATTTTACCGGGCTGCTGGTGGTGGGAGAGCCCGGCAGCGGCAAGACCACCCTGCTGCGCACCATCGCCCGGACGCTGGCCGAGCGGCAGCGTCTGGTGGCAGTGGTGGACGAGCGGGGTGAGCTTTTCCCGCCGGAGCAGCCCCTGCCGCCGCTGGAGCGCGTTGGCGGGGTGGATAAAGCCCGTGCCGTCCAGATGGCGCTGCGCACACTGGCACCGCAAGTGATCCTGCTGGACGAGCTGGGCAGTCTGGAGGAAACGATGGCACTGGAACAGGGCTTTTTCAGCGGGGTGGACTTTATTGCCAGCATCCATGCGCCGGATGCCGCACAGGCGCAGTGCCGCCCACAGGTGCAGACCCTGCTGCAACGCGGGATGCTGCGGCAGCTGGTCGTCCTTGCCGGGCGGGAGACGCCGGGCTGCATCCGGGAGGTGCGTGCCGTATGAGCAGCCTTCTGCGCGGGTTTAGTCTGCTTTTGCTCCCGCTGTGCGGCTGGCTGGCGGGGGACGCAGTACAAGCCAAAACTACCTTGCATCTTGCCGCCTTGCAGCGCACCATCGAACTCTTACAGCGCATCCGGCAGGAGATACAGTACCGCCGGGCAGACCTGCAAAGCCTCTACCGGCAGCTTTGCCGCGAGGGGGTGTTAGCGCAAACTCACGACGGTACATTGCAGCAGCTGCCTGCACCGGGACAGCTTTCGGCGACAGAACGCGCCTGCTTCACAGAATGTTTCGGTGGTCTTGGTCGTGCAGAGACCGCACAGGAATGCGAACGGCTGGATTACTATACGGCGCGGTTCGAGGACTATTTGCAGCAGGCACGCCGCGCAGCACAGCGGCAGGCCGGTCTGCCGCACCGTCTGGGACTGGCAGGCGGCATGATGCTGGCGCTGCTCTTTTTGTAAAGGCTGTATGGGACAAAGGAGAAACGGATGGATATCGAGCTTGTGTTTAAAATTGCGGCCATCGGCATCATAGTCGCGGTGCTCAATCAGCTGCTCATCCGCTCCGGGCGGGAGGATCAGGCCATGATGACCACGCTGGCCGGGCTTGTGGTGGTGCTCTCCATTCTCGTCAAGCAGATCAGTACCCTGTTTGCTACCATCCGGTCTTTGTTTGCGCTATGAGCGCGGCAGTTCCGGTACTGACGGCGCTGTTGCTGGCAGCCTTTGCAGGCATTCTATTGCAGCGGTACTCCCCGGCGTTTACACTGCTGCTTTCGCTGGGTGCTGCGGTGTGGCTGCTGCTCCGTCTGGCACAGCCGCTGCGCGGGGTACTGCAAGCATTCGTGCAGCTGGGGCAGCGCACCAATGCGCAAGCATTTTCCTGCCTTTTGCGCAGCGCTGGGATTTTGCTGCTGGCAGATTACGTCCGTACTCTCTGCGAGGAAGCCGGAGCGGATGCCCTTGCATGGTGCGCCGGGCTGGCGGGGCGGTGTCTTGTACTGGCGGCAGTATGGCCGCTGCTGGAACAGATATTCCAGACGATCTGGGGGCTGGTGGGATGAAAAAACGCAGCCTTATCATTTGCGTGGTAATACTGAGCATTCTGTGCAGCAAAACTGCTCTGAAAGCTGCGGCTGCAGAAGTCGCACCGTGGCAGACTTATCTCGAAAAAGCACCTGTGCAGGCCGAGCAGTTTGCGGCAGACCCGCTGGGTACCCTGCTGCGTTTGTTTGCCGCCGAGCCGGTGCAATTGCTGCGGGATGCGCTGCAACAATATGCCGCTATTCTGCTTTTTTTATCGCTTGCAGCCGGGCTGGCATTTCTCTTGCAGGACACTGCCGACAAAGCACTGCTGGAACTGGCTGCT
>OLNS01002719.1_pt1 | contig 11183 bp, 8 predicted proteins | sample 1673031 | NCBI WGS metagenome assembly OLNS01 (sample SAMEA3136748, study PRJEB25190) | human gut metagenome | biome: human gut; feature: human-associated habitat; material: faeces | place: Austria | collected 2013
CGAGATCGAGCTGCTGGACGGCGCTGCCGAGGAATTTGACCTCGACAAGGTGCTGCGCGGTGAGCTGAGCCCCGTGTTCTTTGGCTCTGCTCTGACCAACTTCGGCGTGGAGCCCTTTCTGGAAAACTTCCTGCGGCTCACCCCCACCCCGCTGGCCCGTGTGGACAGCCTGACCGGCGAGCCGGTGGACCCCTGCCGCGACGAGTTCTCGGCCTTCATCTTCAAGATCCAGGCCAACATGAACAAGGCCCACCGTGACCGCATCGCCTTTATGCGCATCTGCTCCGGCAAGTTCGAGCGCGGCATGGAGGCTTACCACGTGCAGGAGGGCAAGAACATCAAGCTTGCCACCGGCACCCAGCTGATGGCGCAGGATCGCGCCATCGTGGATGAGGCCTACGCGGGCGATATCATCGGCCTGTTTGACCCGGGCATCTTCTCCATCGGCGACACCCTGTGCACCGGCAAAAAGAAGGTCGAGTTTGCGGGCATCCCCACCTTCTCACCGGAGCATTTTGCCCGCATCGAGCAGAAGGACACCATGAAGCGCAAGCAGTTCGTGAAGGGTATGGAGCAGATCGCCCAGGAGGGTGCCATCCAGATCTTCCGCGAAGTCGGCGGCGGCATGGAGGAGGTCGTGGTCGGCGTGGTCGGTGTGCTGCAGCTGGAAGTGCTGGAGTACCGCCTGAACACCGAGTACAACGTGGAGATCCGGATGCAGCAGCTGCCCTTTGAGCAGCTGCGCTGGGTGAAGAACGACCCCGACACCTACAACCTGCGCGACCTGGACCTGACCAGCGATACCAAGGCTGTGGAGGATATGAAGGGCAACCGTCTGCTGCTGTTCACCTCTGATTGGGCCGTCCGCTGGGCCGAGACCCACAACGACACGCTGGAATTGAGCGAGTTCGGCAATATCTGATTGGAAAAAAGAGAGCTGCTGTGCGGAGCTGACTCGCACCGCAGTTCTCTTTTTTATAAAAAGCAAAAATACAACAAAAGATGCCAGCCTCTGTATGAATGGTTCCCATTGCGGGGAACACTGCTGGCATGGAGGGAAACGTATATGGAAAACCTGAACATTGGCCGCAGCGGCATCGAAGTGCCTTTTCTGGGCATGGGCACCTGGGCCATCGGCGGCGGCAGCTGGTGGGGCGACAACGATGATGCCCTTTCGGTCAAAGCCATCCAGACTGCTGTGGAGCAGGGCATCCGGTGGATCGACACCGCGCCCATCTACGGCCTGTACCACAGCGAGACCGTGGTGGGCGAGGCCCTGAAGCACATCGACCGGGACAAGGTGGTGCTCTCCACCAAATGCGGCCTGGAGTGGCGGCATGAAACGCCGGTGCTCCACAAGGTCGTGGACGGCACCGCCGTCTACCGGGACCTCTCGGCGCAGAGCATCATTGAGGACGTGGAGGACAGCCTGCGCCGCCTGGGCACCGACCACCTGGATGTGCTGTACACCCACTGGCAGAGCCCGGACCTCGGCCTCTATCCGCTGGAGGAGACCGTGGAGGCCATGATGAAGCTGAAGGAGCAGGGCAAGATCCGCGCCATTGGTGCGTCCAACGTGACGGCGGATCTCATCCGGGGCTACTGCCGGTACGGCCAGCTGGATGTCATTCAGGAGAAGTACAGCCTGCTGACCCGCCGCATCGAAAAGCAGCTCCTGCCCACCTGCAGGGAGCTGGGCGTTTCGGTGCAGGCCTACTCCCCGCTGGAGCAGGGTCTGCTCACCGGCAGGGTCACCATGGAGACCACTTTCCCCGAGGGCAGCACCCGGAACAGCAACCCCAGCTTCCAGCCCGCCCGCCGGAAGCAGGCGCTGGACCTGCTGGCCAAGTGGGACGACCTGACCGGAAAATACGACTGCACCATGGCCCAGCTGGTCATTGCCCTGACGGCCCGGATGATCCCCGGCCTGCATGTGCTGTGCGGTGCCCGCACCCCGGAGCAGGTGCTGGACAATGCCGGTGCCCTGAACATCAAACTGGATGGCGCGGATGCCGTCCGCATGAAGTGGGACGTGGATGCCATTTCCTGAGCCGGTGCTTCAGAACAAAAGCAGATAACAAAAAGGGACGATGCCGCAAAAGCATCGTCCCTTTTTGGTTATTTGTGCTCCTTCAGCTGGCAGAGGAAGTCATCGGCTTCGATGGCCTCCGGGGTGAAGGAATTGTTCTTCCACCAGCTGACCAGCGCGGTGGCAATGGTCAGGCCGGTGGAGACCAGCTGCTCCAGCTCTGCCGATTCAATGGGCAGGACACGGTGGCCGGTGGCGCTGAGCACCTGATTGGTCAGCGCCAGTGCCAGCGCCGCCGTGCGGGCCAGCGTGGCGGGAGAGATCTTGCATTTCTTCATGGGGAACTCCTTTCTTTTATAGGATGGTACGGTCGAGCCCCGCCCGGTGGAGCAGGGCGGGATAATCCTTTTCGGCGCGGCTCAGGTCTACGGGGCCGGAGATGCCGGGTACCCTGCCCCTGCTGGTGTACTGCCACATCCCGTGCCTGCGGGCCGGGCGTTTGCCCCGGTAGTCCGCCAGCCAGAGGTCGAAGGGGGCCAGTGTGTCCATGTGCAGGGCGGTATCTGCAAAATGGGTGTAGGTGTATACCATGGCGTACAGGCCCCAGTGCTCCAGCTGCCGTGCCGCCCCGGCAACAAGGGCGGAGAGCGCGTCCGGTGTCAGGGCACGCAGACAGGCATCCTCCACGTCGATGGCAGCGGGCAGCTGAAGCCGCTTTCCCCTGAGGGCATCGTGCAGGAGGGCCAGCTCAGCATCCCGCTGTGGAGCAGTAACGGCACAGCTGTAATAGTAGACCCCCACCGGGATGCCCAGCCGGATGCAGGCAGAGTAGTTTGTTTCAAACATGGGGTCGATGTAGGGCGTGCCGCTCCTGCTGCCCAGTGCGCGCAGCATCACGCCGTGGACCCTGCCGCTGGCTTTTACGGTATCCCAGTCTATGCTGCCCTGCCAGCGGGAGACATCCAGCACCGTGAACATCAGGTGGCCTCCAGCAGGGTCTTGAGGGCGGCGGGAGTGACGGTGTCCACCACCAGACTGCCATCGCTGCGGATGGACAGCACCCGCAGGAGGGCACCAGCCTGCGGGGCCACCGGGGCAGGCAGCGCGCCTACGTCCTGCGCGTCCAGCACCACCGCGCCGCCTTTGCCGTTGACACTGAGCAGGGTGCCGTCCTCGGGCGCAAAGGATTCAGCGCGCAGGGCGGCGCTCTCGGCGCGGGAAGCCGAGGTCGCGGCACGGCTGCCATTCAGTGCTGCCCGCTCGGCAGCGTCGGCAGCGGCCTGCGCCTGCCGGGCGGCACTGGCCTCACTGGCGGCACTGTTCTGGGCCGCCTGCACCGCCGCATCGGCCTGCCCCGATACCTGGGCGATGAACTGTTCGTACACCGAGGGACTGGGCTCCTCCTCGGTGCCGTCGGTGGGCAGGATGCCGTAGACATCGTACCGGCCCGGGCGGGTGTAAGCGGTATAGCCGCTGCCGTCGGTGGCGGCCAGCATCCATTGCCCGGCGGGCCAGCCCGTGAAGCTGCGGCCCACGGGCGCGCTGTGCGCTGCATCCAGCACGAGGGGTGCGGCAAGGGTGCCGTCGCTGTGGCGGATGTGCAGGGTGACGCTGCACCCGGCCCATTCCGCAGGCAGCTGGAACACCAGCCGGTCCACGCCCTCGGCGTTCTGTGCGCCCAGGTGCAGCCGGGCGGGCTGGGCTGTGAATTCGGTGCCGCCCAGCGTGCGGGGAGTGATCTTGATCTGCATAAAAACCTTCCTTTCTTCTTTTTGACCCCATTGTACCGGTTTGCGGCAGGGCACGGAAGTGCGGTCTTTTTTTATGGTGTTTTTTACCTTTCGGCATTTTGCTGGAATCTGGTTTTTGACAGAAACTGCGGAGAAACTCCCCGTTATTTCCGGCAGGAAAACAGCGGGGAATTTGTGCCGCAAAATGTCGGATTACGCATGATTGATGCGCCGGAATGTGCAAAAGAGCCCGGCGATTTCTCCCCGGGAAACAGACTTGAAATGTTAAAAAATTATGAACGAATACGACCAATTTTTTGGGAAAATTTCAGAAGGAAACGCCCGAAATCATTCTGAATCAAGGAAAACAATGTACAGATTGCACAAAAAACTATGTGAAACAATTGTCAAGCAGAAGCGCGCGGATTTGACAAATGGGCCGTCGTCTGCTAAAATAGTGCCCGCTCAACGGATCATACACACGTTGGAGCGTCTAAATTTTATTTCTCAGGAAGTAAAACGCCGTATAAAAAAGACGGCCCTTTGCAGGGAAAAATGCCCTGCGCTTTGCGGGCAAAGGAAGAGCCCGCCGCATTCCAAAATGATGAAAAGAGAGGAGTTGTCTCGTATCGCTTCCGTCAAATTTCAAAAAGCATTGTCTGACCGCGCTCGTGCGGTCACACCCCGTGTGCTGGCGTTCTGCGTCATGGCAGTGAGCCTTGTGTTCACTTTGGCCGTGACCGCCGCGAATCTGCGGCTGACCTACGTCACCGACTCCGATGGTGCGCGTCAGCTGGTGGTCAGCAGTGAGACTGACCCTGCCCGCGTCATGAGCCTTTCCGGCATTGAGGCCGAAGAGGGCGACCACGTTTACTACACCGCGTTCAGCGGCAATCTTGCCACCCTGAACATTGAGCGGGCCTTCACCGTGAACATCCAGGCCGACGGCCAGGAGTACCCGGTGAAGATGGCCTTTGGCACCGTTGCCGAGGCGCTGGAGCGCGCCGGCATCACCCTGGAGGCAGATGACTACACCGAGCCTGCGCTGGATCAGCTGGTCACTGTGGGCAGTGAGATCACGGTGCACCGGGTGGACTACCAGGACAAGGTGGAGACCCAGACCATCCCCTACGACACCCAGTATGTCTACACCAGCCTGTACTTCCGCAATACCGGCCGGGCCACCACCCTGCAGCATGGGGCGGAGGGTCAGCAGACCGTGACCACCCGCGAAAAGTATGTGGACGGCGAGTTGGAAAACAGCATGGTGGTGGATGTGACCACCACGGTGGAGCCCACCGACCATGTCATCAAGACCTATGGTGCCGGTGCGCCCGTTTCTCCCCTGACCGGGCCGGACGGCACCACCAACGCCCCTGCCTCGTACAGCCAGGTCCTCACCGGCAAGGCCACGGGCTATTATTCCCGCACGGGCAAGGGCTCGTCGGGCTTGGGCCTGGGCTACGGCACCGTTGCCGTTGACCCCAGCGTCATCCCCTATGGCACGCTGCTGTATATCACTTCCACGGACGGCAGCTTTGTTTACGGTTATGCCGTTGCCACCGACACCGGTATCGCGGTGCAGAAGGGCCAGATCCTGGTGGATCTGTTCTATGAGACCTACGCAGAGTCGGTCATCAACGGAGCCATTCAGGTCAACGTTTACGTTGTAGGCTGAACCGCATAGCACACGGAAAAATTTGAAAAAGCACCCGCTTCAGTTTCCTGGATTTACAGGAAAAATGAGGCGGGTCTTTCTTTTTGCCCTATATTCTGTAAAGTTTGCCGAGAATTCTTGTGTAAAATTGGATAAGTTGACCACAATGAAAAAATATTGACGAAAAGATTATAGTAGATTTTGACGGAAAGCCCTTGAAAAATCGGACAAAATTCTTTAATATAAGAGAGTACAAAGGTATAGGCTCACTGCGGCCTGTACGGGGAGGAGCTGTTTATGAGACCGACGGAAGAAAAGATCCAGAAAGATCCCTCGGATCTGCCGATTTATCTGTTCAAGCAGGGCAACAACTGCGAAGCATACCGTTACTTTGGTGCACACCTTGAGACCCGCGCCGGAGAGTCCGGTGTGGTGTTCCGTGTTTGGGCACCCCATGCAGCCGCCATCAGTGTGGTGGGCGATTTCAACAGCTGGAAGCCGGGCAGCCACCCGATGCGCAAAGTGGATGGGGATTCTGTCTGGGAGCTGTTCATCCCCGGCGTAAAGGAATACGATGTCTACAAGTACTGTGTGACCACCCGGGGCGGCGACCTGATCTACAAGGCCGACCCCTATGCGTTCCACGCGGAGACCCGGCCCTCCAACGGCAGCAAGGTCTACGATATCACCGGCTTTGCCTGGCACGATGATGCCTGGCAGACTGCTCAGAAAAAGGCGGACGTGATCAACGGCCCGATGAACATCTACGAGATGCACGCGGGCAGCTGGAAGCTGAAGGACGAGAAGGTCCCCTATAATTATTCCGAGCTGGCCGACGAGCTGATCCCCTACATCCGGGAGATGGGCTACACCCATGTGGAGCTTCTGCCCGTGATGGAGTATCCCTTCGACGGCAGCTGGGGCTACCAGGTCACGGGCTATTTTGCCCCCACCAGCCGCTACGGCACCCCCAAGGACTTCATGGCCTTTGTGGACAAGATGCATGAGGCCGGCATCGGTGTCATCATGGACTGGGTGCCCGCCCACTTCCCGAAGGATGGCTTCGGCCTGTACAACTTTGATGGAGAAGCCTGCTACGAGGACCCCAACCCCAAGCGCGGCGAGCATAAAGAATGGGGCACCATGGTGTTCGACTTCGGCCGCAGCGAGGTGCAGAGCTTCCTGATCTCCAGCGCCCTGTACTGGCTGGAGCAGTACCACATCGATGGTCTGCGCGTGGATGCCGTGGCCTCCATGCTGTATCTGGATTACAACCGCAAGCAGGGCGAATGGGAGCCCAATAAGAATGGCGGCAAGGAGAACCTGGAAGCAGTTGCTTTCCTGCGCAAGCTGAACGATACGGTTCTGGGCCGCCACCCCCACAAGTGCATGATCGCGGAGGAGTCCACCGCATGGCCCATGGTCACCAAACCGGCCAGCGACGGCGGCCTGGGCTTCAACTTCAAGTGGAACATGGGCTGGATGAACGACATGCTCAGCTACATGAAGACCGACCCGCTCTTCCGCGCGGGCAACCACAACAAGGTCACCTTCAGCTTCTTCTATGCCTTCAGCGAAAACTTTGTGCTGCCCATCAGCCACGATGAAGTGGTGCACGGCAAGGGCAGCCTGATCAACAAGATGCCGGGTGAGTACGATGCCAAGTTTGCCAACCTGCGCACCTTCTTCGGCTACATGATGGCCCACCCCGGCAAGAAGCTGCTGTTCATGGGGCAGGAGTTTGGCCAGTTCACGGAGTGGAACGAGGAAAAGCAGCTGGATTGGATGCTGCTGGACTACGACAAGCACACCGAGCTGCAGAACTACGTCAAGACCCTGAACGCCTTCTATAAAGAGCACCCCGCCTTCTGGCAGATCGATTACAGCTGGGAGGGCTTCCAGTGGATCGTGCCCGATGACTCCAAGCAGAGTGTGGTCGCCTTCCTGCGCAAGGACGCAAACGGCAAGCAGATCCTGGTGGTCTGCAACTTCAACCCCGTCCTGCGCGAGGGCTATACCCTGGGTGCACCCGTGGCAGGTACATACAAGGAAGTGCTGAACAGCGATGACGAGGCCTTCGGCGGTTCCGGCGCGGTCCATAACAAGTCCGTGCGCACCCACAAAAAGCCCCTGCATGGCTTTGAGCAGAGCATTACCATCACCCTGCCGCCCATGAGCACCCTGTATTTTGAGGTGCCCACCAAGCGCACCCGCAAGGCAGCAGATCCGGCCAAGACGGCCCAGACCGTGAAAAAGACCGCTGCCAAAAAGACAGCCGCCAAGACCACGAAGACCGCCAAGGCTGAGCCTGCCGTGAAGGAGGAAAAGCCCAAAAAGACCTCCACCCGCAAGGCAAAGGCAGAAGCGGAACCTGCACCTGAAAAGGCCCCGGCCAAGCGCGGCCGGAAGCCCAAGGCAGAAGCCGCTGCCGCACCCGAAGCAGCACCCGCCAAGCGGGGCCGCAAACCCAAAGCCGAGCCCGCTGAAGCTGCCCCCGCGGCAGCCGAAAAGCCTGCCCGCAAGCCCCGCGCCAAAAAGGCCGCCAAGACCGAGGAGTGACCGGGGCGCATCCGCACAACACAGTCAAACCATTTCCAAATCCAATAAATCCGGAAATGTGTAAAAGGGGAGAATAAAGCTATGGCAAAAGAAATTGTGGCAATGATCCTTGCCGGCGGACGTGGCTCGCGCTTGTACGCGCTGACACAGAAAACGGCAAAACCTGCAGTGGGGTTCGGCGGCAAATACCGCATCGTGGACTTCCCGCTGTCCAACTGCGTCAACTCCAACATTGATACTGTGGGCATCGCGACCCAGTATCAGCCCCAGAAGCTGAACGAGTACATCGGCAACGGCCAGCCCTGGGATCTGGACCGCCTGTACGGCGGCGTGCACACCCTGCCCCCCTACGAGCAGGCAAAGGGCACCGACTGGTACAAGGGCACTGCAAACGCCATCTACCAGAACATCAGCTTCATCGACAGCTATGATCCCGAGTACGTCATCATCCTGTCCGGTGACCAGATCTGCAAGCAGGACTATGCCGACTTCCTGCGCTTCCACAAGGAAAAGGGCGCGGAGTTCTCCGTGGCTGTCATGGAGGTCGATTGGAAGGAAGCTTCCCGCTTTGGCCTGATGGTGGCAGACGAGAACGATAAGATCACCGAGTTCCAGGAGAAGCCCCCGGTTCCCAAGTCCAACCTGGCTTCCATGGGCATCTACATCTTCAACTGGGATGTGCTGAAGAAGTACCTGGAAGAGGACGAGGCTGATCCCAACTCCAAGAACGACTTTGGCATGAACATCATCCCCGCTCTGCTGCGGGATGGCCGCAAGATGTATGCTTACCACTTCAACGGCTACTGGCGTGACGTGGGCACCATCGACAGCCTGTGGGAAGCCAACATGGAAGTGCTGGACCCCGAGAACTCCGGCATTGATATCTTCGACAAGAAGTGGAAGATCTACAGCCGCAACCCCGTGCTGCCCGCCCAGAAGATCGGCCCCCGCGCCGTGGTGCAGGATTCCCTCATCACCGAGGGCTGCCAGATCTATGGCCGCGTCCAGCACTCTGTCCTGAGCGCAGGCGTTACCGTGGAAGAGGGCGCTACCGTTGAGGACGCTGTCCTGATGGATGGCGTTGTGGTCAAGGCAGGTGCCGTGGTCAAGCGCTGCATCCTGGCTGAGGACGTTGTGGTGGGTGCCGGTGCCAAGATCGGCGGCGAGGGCCCCATTGCACATGTGGGTACCGGCCTTACCGTTGGCGCAGGCGCTACCGTAAAAGAGGGTGCCAAAGTATTTGATTCCGTCAAGGAGGGCGAGGAAGTATGCTGAGCCAGAACAACAATGCGTTGGGCATCATTTTCCCCAACAGCTATGATAACACCGTACCGGAGCTTGTGACTGAGCGCACCATGGCTTCGATCCCCTTTGCAGGCCGCTACCGCATGGTGGACTTTATGCTGTCCAGCATGGCAAACTGCGGCATCTCCAATGTCTCCATCGTGGTGCGCAAGAACTACCACTCCCTGATGGATCATCTGGGCACCGGCCGTGAGTGGGATATGGCCCGCCGTCACGGCGGCCTGAACATCGTGCCTCCCTTTGCAGAAAAGGGCGTGCGCATTTATTCCGGCCGTGTGGAGGCTCTGGGCTCCATCCTGAGCTACCTGGAGAACCAGAAGGAGAAGTACGTTGTGATGAGCGATGCCAACATCGCCATCAACTACGATTTCAACGCCCTGCTGGCTGCCCATCAGGCAAGCGGCGCGGATGTGACCATCGCCTACCAGAAGACTGAGATCCCCGAGGGCCGCAAGAACGACAACTACACCCTGACTGTGGATGCCGATGGCCGTGTGACCGAGCTGCTGTTCAACGATTACCGCCCCGGTGTCCAGAACCTGGACCTGAACATCTATGTTCTGGAGCGCGAGACCCTGATCAAGCTGGTCAAGGATGCGACCTCCCGCGGCCTGATCTACTTTGAGCGTGACATCCTGGCCCACAACGTCAACATCCTGAACATCCGTGCTCTGGAGTACACCGGCTATGTGGCCCATGTCTGCGACATGAAGAGCTACTTTGATGAGAACCTCAAGCTCATCGATGAGAAGAACCTGAACGCTCTGTTCCCCAAGGAGAGCCCTGTCTACACCAAGATCCGTGATGACAACCCCGTGCGCTACGTCAACGGCTCTTCCGTCAGCAATTCCCTGCTGGCCGATGGCTGTGTCATCGAGGGCACCGTGGAGAACTGCGTGTTGTTCCGCGGCGTTCGCGTCAAGAAGGGTGCTGTGGTCAGAAACTGTGTCCTGATGCAGGATACCGTTGTGGAACCAGGCGCTCAGCTGGACTGCGTTGTCACCGATAAGAACGTGCGTGTGACCGCCGACAAGAAGCTCTCCGGTACCGAGAGCTTCCCGGTCTATGTTCAGAAGAACCACACCGTCTGAGCCTGACACACTGAAACTTTCACAGGGGCGGCTCCCCTCCCCGGTAGCCCCTCTCAAAGAGGGGCGGGGGCCTTTGTGCCCCCGCCCGCTCTTTGTGTATCCGCCCTTTTTTCTGGAAAGGAGAAATACTATGAAGATCCTGTATGCCGCTTCGGAAGCGACCCCCTTTGCCAAGTCCGGCGGTCTGGCCGACGTGGCAGGCTCCCTGCCCAAGGCTCTGGTCAAGGACGGCGTGGATGCCCGCGTTATCATGCCGCTGTACGGCGACCTGAAAATGCGCGACAAGCTGGAGTATGTCACCAACTACTCGGTGCCCGTGGGCTGGCGCAGCCAGTACTGCGGCCTGTTCAAGGCTGAGGTCAACGGCGTGACCTACTACTTCCTGGACAACGAGTATTACTTCAAGCGCCGCGGCCTGTACGGCTTCTACGATGACGGCGAGCGCTTCGCTTTCTTCTCCCGCGCTGTGCTGGAGACCCTGTTCTACATCGACTTCACCCCCGATATCATCAACTGCAACGACTGGCAGACCGCACTGGTTCCCGTTTACCTGAACCTGTACTACCGCCATCTGGATAAGTTCAACCGGATCAAGACCATCTTCACCATCCACAACATCGCATATCAGGGCAAGTACGGCACCGATATCCTGGAGGATACCTGCGGCATCGGCCACCGTGACCAGCACATCGTGGAGTACGATGGCTGCGCCAACTTTATGAAGGGTGCCTTTGAGACGGCAGATAAGATCACCACCGTCAGCCCCACCTACGCACAGGAGATCCTGGACCCCTGGTTCAGCTACGGTCTGG
>OLNS01002720.1_pt1 | contig 11176 bp, 7 predicted proteins | sample 1673031 | NCBI WGS metagenome assembly OLNS01 (sample SAMEA3136748, study PRJEB25190) | human gut metagenome | biome: human gut; feature: human-associated habitat; material: faeces | place: Austria | collected 2013
AGTCTGGGCTTTGCGCATAAAAAAAGGCTGTGTCAGCATTTTGACACAACCTCTTATCCGTCAAGGATATTTTATTTCGTTCTTCGGCGGTTAGAACTCCGCATTGCGCGGAGTACGCGGGAACGGTATCACGTCACGAATATTAGTCATACCGGTTACAAACAGCAACAGACGTTCAAAGCCCAATCCGAAGCCTGAGTGCGGGCACGTACCGAACTTGCGGGTATCAAGATACCACCACATATCTTTCATCGGAATATGAAGTTCTTCGATGCGGTTCATCAGTTTAGCATAATCGGACTCACGCTCGGAGCCGCCGATTATCTCGCCAATCTTCGGGAAGAGCACATCCATAGCACGTACCGTTTTACCATCGTCGTTCTGCTTCATATAGAACGCTTTGATTTCTTTCGGATAATCCGTTAGGATAACCGGACGCTTGAAGTGGTCTTCCACCAAATAACGTTCGTGCTCGGAAGCCAGGTCGACCCCCCAGTATACGGGGAATTCAAACTTATGCCCCTGCGCTACGGCTTCTTCCAGAATCTTGATACCTTCCGTATAAGGCAGACGAACGAAGTTTTCTTTCAGTACACCTTGCAAGCGCTCTATCAAACCCTTGTCAAACATATCATTCAAGAACTTCACATCATCGGCGCAGTTATCCAAAGCCCACTGTACGCAAAACTTGATAAATTCTTCCGCCAAGTCCATGTTATCGGTAATGTCATTGAACGCAACTTCCGGCTCCACCATCCAGAACTCAGCCAAGTGACGGGGGGTATTGGAGTTTTCCGCACGGAACGTAGGCCCGAACGTATAGATAGCGCCCAACGCCGTAGCGGCAAGTTCACCTTCCAACTGACCGGAAACCGTCAGACTCGCCTGCTTTCCGAAAAAATCGTCATCGTAGATAATAGAACCCTTTTCGTCTTTCTTCAAATCATAAAGGTTCATCGTAGTAACCTGAAACATCTGTCCGGCTCCTTCGCAGTCGGAAGCCGTAATGATAGGCGTATGAAAATAGAAGAACCCTTTCTTATGAAAGAATTCATGAATGGCAATAGCCATATTGTGACGGATACGGAACACAGCACCGAATGTATTCGTACGAGGACGCAGATGGGCTATCTCGCGAAGGAACTCCATAGAGTGCCCTTTTTTCTGCAAAGGATACGTATTGTCGCAAGTACCCAACACTTCAATTTCACGTGCCTGGATTTCAGCTTTCTGACCGGAGCCTACCGATTCCGTCAGCACACCGTTCACGCTCAAACAAGCTCCTGTGGTAATTTCTTTCAGCATCTGCTCATCGAAGTTTGCCAAATCCACCACAATCTGCACATTATTTATTGTAGAACCGTCGTTCAGCGCGATAAAATTAACTTGCTTACTACCTCTGCGGGTACGAACCCAACCTTTCACGTTGACCATAGCGCCAAAATTCTCGCGCTTCAGCAGGTCAACAATCTTTGTTCTACTAATCTTTTCCATAAAACAGTTATTATAACTTGATTATATATATTATTCGAAAGAGCCCATGCGCAGGAAGTTCACCTCTTGTTCCGTGAGGTAACGCCACTCGCCGCGACGCAAGCCTTTCTTGGTTAAGCCGGCAAAGAATACACGATCCAGCTTCACGACCTTGTATCCCAGCGATTCGAAAATACGACGCACGATACGGTTCTTACCGGAGTGGATTTCTATGCCCACTTCATCTTTTTTGAAATCATCCGTATAGCTGATAGCATCTGCCTGGATTTCACCATCATCCAACTGAATACCGGCTGCAATCTGCTCCATATCGGCTTTAGTCAGATTCTTATCCAAATGCACATGATATATTTTCTTTTTCAGATACTTGGGATGGGTCAGCTTGGAAGCCAGGTCGCCATCGTTCGTCAGCAACAATACTCCCGTAGTATTACGGTCCAGACGACCTACCGGATAGATACGTTCGTCACAAGCACCTTTCACCAAGTCCATTACAGTACGACGCGCCTGCGGGTCATCGGAAGTTGTCACCGTATCTTTCGGCTTGTTCAACAGGACATATATCTTACGTTCGATGCTGACCGTCTGGTCGTGAAACTTCACTTCATCGCCACGCTTAATCTTAGTACCCAATTCCGTAACCACTTCTCCGTTTACAGACACTACGCCTGCCGTAATAAACTCATCCGCTTCACGACGCGAGCATACACCGGCATTAGCCAGAAACTTATTCAAACGAATCGGTTCGTTCGGATCGACAAACTGTTCTTTATACTCTATCTGTTTCTTCTTACTGTACTTGGCATTGGGATCGTAATCTCCCGTACGGCGAATCGGGCGACTGTAGCTGTCTCTGTTGCCATAAGGGCGTTGAGGACGGTCACCGTTCGAGTTATAGCGCGGACGGAAAGGGCGGTCACCACCAGCATTGTTACCATAAGGACGCTGAGGACGGTCGCCACCTTCACTATTATAACGGGGACGATAAGGACGATCACCGCCGGCATTGTTACCGTAAGGACGCTGAGGACGGTCGCCACCTTCACTGTTATAACGGGGACGATAAGGACGGTCACCGCCGGTATTGTTGCCGTAAGAGCGCTGAGGACGGTCGCCACCTTCACTGTTATAACGGGGACGGTAAGGACGGTCACCGCCGGCATTGTTACCGTAAGAGCGTTGAGGACGGTCACCACTTTCACCATTATAGCGAGGACGGTAAGAACGGTCGTTGTTATAGGAACGCTGAGGACGGTCGCCATTTTCCGCATTCGGATTAAAGCGCTGACGGTAAGGACGGTCACTGCTGTACGAACGTTGCGGACGGTCGCCATTTTCACTATTAAATCTCGGACGATAAGGGCGGTCACCATTTTCACGGTTATAAGACGGGCGACTATAGCTTCCCTCTCTGTTAAATTGGTTACCATCACGGCCGGCGCCTGAATTCTCCTCTGAAGAAGAAGCATCACGCCAAGTTTCATTTTCTGTACTCATTGTTTTATTCGAATAAAATTAAACCTACTGGCCTCACGGCCATTCTTTCTTTATCTCTAATTACCTTTATTTTAGCTTATAACAAATTCCGGATTAAAAAAGTTGAAATCTCCGGTTTCCCTTGTCGCTTCTTAAAGCCCCGTATATGTATGGGGAGTAATTGCACATAATTCTTTTTTTATATCTTCGCTTACATTCAATTCTTCTATGAATTCCTTGATAGAATTCTCTGTGATAGCCTGATTGGTACGTGTCAATGCTTTCAGCGCTTCGTAAGGATGCGGATATGCCTCACGGCGCAGGATTGTTTGAATGGCCTCGGCCACAACACTCCAGCAGTTATCCAAATCGCGATAGATAGCCGTTTCGTTCAACAGCAGCTTACGCAATCCTTTCAATGAACTCTGAATGGCTATTATGATATGTCCGAACGGAACGCCCACATTACGCAATACGGTAGAATCCGTCAGGTCGCGCTGCAAACGTGACACCGGCAACTTCACAGCCAGATGTTCAAGGATAGCGTTTGCTATACCCAGATTACCTTCGGCATTTTCAAAATCAATTGGATTCACCTTATGCGGCATTGCACTCGAACCAACCTCACCAGCCTTGATCTTCTGCTTGAAATATTCCATGGAGATATACTGCCAGAAGTCACGGTTCATATCAATCATCACCGTATTAATTCGCTTCATCGCATCGAAGATAGCAGATAGATTATCATAATTGGAAATCTGAGTCGTATATTCTTCGCGCTCCAACCCCAGTTTCTCTGCAACGAACTTAGTACCGAAAGCTTTCCAGTCATATTCCGGATAAGCCACATGATGTGCATTGTAATTTCCCGTAGCACCGCCAAACTTAGCAGTAACCGGACAAGCCTTCAATGCAACCAGTTGGCGTTCCAAACGATATACAAACACCATTATCTCTTTTCCCAGACGAGTAGGAGAAGCCGGCTGTCCGTGCGTTTTGGCGAGCATCGGAATATTCGCCCACTCTTCAGCATAAGCACGGAGTTGCACTATCAATTCCTCTATCTGCGGATAATATACCTGTTCCAATGCCTCTTTTACAGACAGAGGAATAGAAGTATTGTTAATATCTTGTGAAGTCAGCCCGAAGTGGATAAACTCTTTATAGTCATCCATTCCGCCTAACTTATCAAATTCTTCTTTCAAAAAATATTCAACAGCCTTCACATCATGGTTAGTCACGCTTTCAATATCCTTGATACGTCCGGCATCGGCTTCTGAAAAATTACGGTAAATATTTCTCAAAGTTTCGAATACATCCTTATTCACCCCTTTCAACTGAGGCAAAGGCAGTTCACATAAGGTTATAAAATATTCCACTTCAACCTGTACACGGTATTTTATCAGTGCGAATTCTGAGAAATAGGCAGCCAAAGCATCTGTCTTGCCCCTGTAGCGACCGTCAATCGGGGAGATTGCGGTAAGTAAATCAAGTTCCATACGTCGTATTTATGATAATTATCGGATTGCAAAATTACGGCTTTTTTCCGAGTAATCAGGTATAATGGGGAAATAAATTAAAAAAATGAAGTTTCAGAATAAAAAAATAGCCTTGTATACTATATACAAAGCTAAAATCCGCAACAATTGTGTGGGCGTTGACGGATTCGAACCGCCGACCCTCTGCTTGTAAGGCAGATGCTCTGAACCAGCTGAGCTAAACGCCCTTTTGATAAACGAAAGTGCTTGTTTTTTTTGTGTGGGCGTTGACGGATTCGAACCGCCGACCCTCTGCTTGTAAGGCAGATGCTCTGAACCAGCTGAGCTAAACGCCCATACACTTCCGTTTCAAAAGCGATGCAAAGGTACAGCTTATTTTGAAATTACCAAAACTTTCGCCATTTATTTTTCAAGTTTTTTTTCACACAACATTAATTATTATTGAATTTCAAGCAATTAGCCTCATCACTTTTTTATATCATTTTTGCGGATTACCTTTGCCGGATTCCCAACAGCCACACAATCGGACGGAATATCTTTGGTCACTACACTTCCCGCACCTATAATGCAACGGTCGCCAATAGTTACCCCGGGACAAATAACAGCGCCACCGCCAATCCAACAATCTTCACCTATCGTCACCGGATAGGCATACTCCTGCTCTACACGCCTCTCCAGATAATCAAACGGGTGTTGAGGGGTATAAATCTGCACACAAGGCCCTATCAGCGTATATGCCCCAACAGTGATATAGCCACCGTCCAGAAAAGTACAATTGGAGTTGATAAAGACATGTTCCCCAAGGCGGATACCATCACCATGATCGCAACAAAAAGGCGGGCAAATAGTGGCAGAAGCTGGAATACCGGGTATCAATTCTTCCAATACGCTCCGGCATTCTTCCTCATAACCGCTCATAGCGTTCAGCTTCAGCAACAGTTTTTTCGCACGTTTAAAACGCTCTTGAATTTCCGGGGAAGCCGTATTCGCCAATTGTGAACTCCGCATTTTATCTACCTCATCCATATTCTTATCCATTTTTATTGTACAATATACTACAAACCATTACATATATGCAGCAATGCCGTCAGTTTCTCCATCCAGTCTTCATCGGGAGCCACATGCAATCCGCGTATGCCAAGCGCTTCCGCCGCCTTGATATTCTTTAAACTGTCATCTACAAATATCGTTTCTTCAGCTTTCATACCGTCAGCAGCCAATGCTTTCAGGAAAATATCCGGTTCAGGCTTGTAAGCCTGCATTTCATAGCTGCAAAACAGCGTATCAAAATAATCGCTTATCGGTTTATGTTCGTCACTGAACTTATCACTGCGGGTAAAAGCCATAATAAACGGATTAGTATTGCTAAGCAGGCAAATGTGATACTCCTCTTTTAACTTCAATAAACTGTGAAGCCGGTTCAGAGGCACATCACGTATAAAGCCCAGCCAGCAATATTGCGCCTCATCCCAACTGACAGATTCGCGCCCGGCAGCCTCAGCCATTCTCCGGCAAAACTCACCGGCATCAATCTTTCCCGTCTCTACATCCAGGAAAAAGCCTTTTTGGCCGTATTCTCCCATATACTCATCCGTATTCACTCCCGCTTCACGAAAACGGCGGAAAGCCTCTTCCGAATTCTGGCGGAATATCACACCGCCCATATCAAATAATATATTCTTTATCATATGCCAATACTTATTTAAGGAAAACGGACACCCGTTGCCGGATGTCCGCTTTATTACAATAATATATCAACCGGCTTATTTATATTCCTGCCAGCTCTTGATTTGGATATCTTCCATCTTCATCTCACAGAAAGCTTCAATGAAAGCACCTGCCAGACGGGCATTCGTAATCAACGGAATATTATGGTCGATAGCACCGCGGCGAATCTTGTAACCGTTGGTCAGCTCGCGTTTAGAGTGGTTCTTCGGAATATTTACAATCAAGTCGAACTTATGTTCGGCAATCATTGTCATTACATTATTCTCCGCATCGGCACGTTCATCTGGCCAGAACACGGCTTCGGTGCTTACACCGTGCGCATTGAGAAATGCAGCGGTACCTGCCGTAGCGTAAATCTTATATCCCTTCGCAAAAAGCATGCGGCTGGCATCCAGCAAGTCCACTTTCGATTTCATTGCACCGGAAGAGAACATCACACCTTTTTCTGGACGCGGAATCTTGAAACCGGTAGCAATCATGGAGTTCAGCAATGCTTCGGAGAAGTCGTCGCCGATACAGCCTACCTCACCCGTAGAAGACATATCCACGCCCAATACCGGGTCTGCGTTATGCAGGCGGGAGAATGAGAACTGGGAAGCCTTCACGCCAATCCAGTCGATGTCAAACGCCGACTTGTCCGGACGAGAGTAAGGAGCATCCAGCATAATCTTCGTGGCCGTCTCGATAAAGTTACGTTTCAGCACTTTGGATACAAACGGGAAACTACGTGAAGCACGCAGGTTACATTCGATAACTTTCACCTCATTGTTACGTGCCAGGAACTGGATGTTGAAAGGACCGGAGATATTGAGTTCCTTTGCAATCTGACGGCTGATTTTCTTGATACGGCGTGCCGTAGCGAAGTAAATTTTCTGTGCCGGGAATACCAGCGTAGCGTCACCGGAGTGCACACCGGCAAACTCAACATGCTCGGAAATGGCATATTCCACCACCTCGCCGTTCTGTGCCACGGCATCGAACTCAATCTCTTTCGTATTCTGCAGGAACTGAGAAACCACTACCGGATATTCCTTGGAAACCTCGGCAGCCATTTTCAGGAAGTTCTCCAATTCTTCTTCATCGTAGCATACATTCATTGCAGCACCGGAAAGCACATACGACGGACGCACCAATACCGGATAGCCTACTTTCTCAACGAAGCCCTTCACATCTTCCAGACTGGTAAGTTCCTGCCAAGCCGGCTGGTCGATGCCGAGCTGGTCGAGCATGGCAGAGAATTTGTTACGGTTCTCTGCACGGTCGATAGATACAGGCGAAGTACCCAATACAGGAACAGACTGGCGATAGAGTTTCATTGCCAGGTTGTTAGGAATCTGACCGCCTACGGATACGATTACGCCGCGCGGCTGTTCGAGGTCGATAACATCGAGCACACGTTCAAAAGAAAGTTCGTCGAAGTACAGACGGTCGCACATATCGTAATCGGTAGATACAGTTTCGGGGTTATAGTTAATCATGATGGATTTGTACCCCAACTTGCGTGCAGTCTGGATAGCGTTCACCGAACACCAGTCGAACTCAACGGAAGAACCGATGCGGTAAGCTCCCGAACCCAATACAACTACCGATTTTTCATTCTTATAATAGTTCACATCATACCCTTGTACGGCATACGTCATATAAAGGTAGTTCGTCAGTTCCGGATGCTCGGAAGCGACGGTATTGATACGTTTCACAGCCGGAAGAATACCCAGTTCCTTACGACGGGCGCGTACCATAAGATTTTCCTTTTCCATATTACCTTCCGGATTCAGTACGAAACGTGCAATCTGGAAGTCGGAGAAACCAAGCACTTTCGCTTCACGCAGCACATCGGCAGGAATATCTTCCACCTTATTATATTGTGAGAGTTTATTCTTATAGTCTACGATGTTCTTCAGTTTGCCGAGGAACCAAGGGTCAATCTTCGTCAGCTCAAAGATACGGTCGATTGTATAGCCTTTTTCCAGAGCCTGGGCGATAGCGAACACACGCAGATCGGTGGGATGAGCCAATTCGTGATCCAAATCTTCGAATTCCACACTATCATTACCCACAAAGCCGTGCATGCCTTGACCTATCATACGCAAACCTTTCTGGATAATTTCCTCGAAAGAACGGCCGATAGACATGATTTCACCTACAGACTTCATGCTTGAACCGATTTCGCGAGACACACCTGCAAACTTCGTCAAGTCCCAACGGGGAATCTTACAAATCAGATAATCCAATTGCGGAGCTTCATAAGCAGAATTCGGAGTTCCCATTTCACCGATTTGGTCGAGCGTATAACCCAATGCAATCTTGGCGGCAACAAAAGCGAGCGGATAACCGGTAGCTTTGGATGCCAATGCAGAAGAACGGGACAAGCGGGCGTTCACCTCGATTACGCGATAGTCGTTGGTTTCGGCGTTGAATGCATACTGAATGTTACATTCACCCACGATGCCGAGGTGACGGATACACTTGGTAGAAAGTTCCTGCAACATCTTCACCTGGTCGTCGGTAAGCGAGCAGGTAGGAGCAACCACGATAGACTCACCGGTATGGATGCCCAGAGGGTCGAAGTTTTCCATACTTGCTACGGTGAAGCAGTGGTCGTTGGCGTCGCGGATTACCTCGAATTCGATTTCTTTCCAACCTTTCAGGGATTCTTCCACCAGGATTTGCTTGGAGAACGTGAAAGAACTTTCAGCCAGTTTGACAAACGCTTCCTCGTCCGGACAGATACCGCTGCCCAAACCACCCAAAGCATAAGCCGAGCGTACCATTACCGGATAGCCGATTTCGCGGGCAGCTTTCAAGGCATCTTCCATGCTTTCCACAGCGTGGCTCTTCGGAGTTTTCATAGGAATCTCATCCAGCTTCTTCACAAAGAGGTCGCGGTCTTCCGTGTACATGATAGCCTCTACCGAAGTACCCAACACACGCACGCCGTATTTCTGCAGAGTACCGTTCAGGTAAAGTTCCGTACCGCAGTTCAGCGCAGTCTGTCCGCCGAAAGCCAGCAGAATGCCGTCCGGCTGTTCTTTTTTGATGATTTCTTCTACGAAATAAGGAATTACCGGCAAGAAATAAACTTTATCGGCAATACCTTCTGATGTCTGAATTGTAGCAATATTCGGGTTTACCAATACCGAACCCACACCTTCTTCGCGCAAAGCCTTCAAAGCCTGCGAACCGGAATAATCAAACTCTCCGGCCTGACCGATCTTGAGCGCACCCGAGCCCAAGACAAGCACTTTCTTCAAATTCTTTTCCATATTCTCTTATTGTCTATTTAAGTTCATTCTTCACATTCCGGCACAAAAAAAATGCGTTACCCCGAATAAGGATTAACGCATTACCAAAGAACTAAAAATATCGTTTTCGGAAAAAGAGAAACCGACAGCCAGCGAATGAAATTCATTCGAACGTAGGTTATATGTACTTCTCTTTTCCTGCGATTGCATAGTTATCTCTAAAATTTCTGCAAAGTAACGACTTATTTACGATTTGAGCAAATTAATCAAAGGAATAAATTTCTTATCCGAAAAGAATAGTTACTTTTACCGCAATGCAATCTTTGAATATAGTAGGAAGGATACTTCTTGAAGAAAAATCAAACAGACACCAAAAGATATGGAGGATAAAACAGAAAAGCAAGCATCAGCCTTCCCGGATGTTATAACGAGGTTTGAACGACAGAGCGTACTTTCACTGTTTAATTTTTAAAGTAATACACTGCATTCGATAAAAATAATGGTATCTTTGCATTCCATTATAACAGACAGCGTTTTATGAAGAAAAAATAATCAATACAGATATGGCAAAAGAAAAAATCATCCTTACGGGCGACCGCCCCACGGGACGCCTGCATATCGGACATTATGTAGGCTCATTAAGACGCAGAGTGGAGTTGCAGAACTCCGGACTGTATGACAAAACGTTCGTGTTCATAGCCGATGCACAAGCATTGACAGATAACATGGAAAACCCGGAAAAGGTACGTCAGAACGTTATCGAAGTAGCTCTCGACTATCTGGCTTGCGGATTGGATCCTACGAAGAGTACCATCTTTATCCAGTCGCAGATTCCGGAATTGTGCGAACTGACATTCTATTATATGGACCTTGTCACCGTATCGCGCCTGCAACGTAACCCGACGGTAAAGACGGAAATCCAGATGCGCAACTTTGAAACAAGTATTCCGGTGGGGTTCTTCACCTACCCTATCAGCCAGGCTGCGGACATCACGGCGTTCCGCGCCACCACCGTTCCCGTTGGCGAAGATCAGGAACCGATGATTGAACAAGCCCGTGAAATCGTACGCCGCTTCAACTTTATCTACGGCGACACATTGGTAGAACCGGAAATCCTTCTGCCTGACAATGCAGCCTGTCTGCGTCTGCCGGGTACAGACGGAAAAGCCAAGATGAGTAAGTCTTTGGGCAACTGTATCTACCTTTCCGATACAGCCGACGAGATTCAGAAGAAAGTGAAGAGCATGTACACCGACCCCGATCATCTGCGCGTACAAGACCCGGGCAAGATTGAGGGGAATACCGTATTTACTTATTTGGACGCTTTCTGCCGCCCCGAACACTTCGAACGTTACCTGCCCGACTATCCTTCTCTGGAAGAACTGAAAGCCCACTATCAACGTGGTGGTTTAGGCGATATGAAAGTGAAAGGCTTCCTCAACAATATCATGCAGGAAACCTTGGAGCCGATTCGTAACCGCCGCAAGGAATTCGAAAAAGATATTCCAGCTATCTATGATATGCTGAAGAAAGGCTGTGAAGCGGCACGCGAAACAGCCGCAGCGACATTGGACGACGTGCGTCGTGCCATGAAGATTAACTATTTCGATGATGCGGAACTTATCGCAGAGCAGGTAAAGAAATTCAGCGCGGAATAATCTCCGCGCGGCAAGGCATAAAAGAAAGAGGTTGTGTCAAAACGTTGGCACAACCTCATTTATATTTTAAGTTCTGCTA
>OLNS01002722.1_pt1 | contig 11168 bp, 10 predicted proteins | sample 1673031 | NCBI WGS metagenome assembly OLNS01 (sample SAMEA3136748, study PRJEB25190) | human gut metagenome | biome: human gut; feature: human-associated habitat; material: faeces | place: Austria | collected 2013
TGCTGAGGCAGGGATATCCCCCGGAAGAACTTTTGTATATTGATGAAAAAAAGGACAAATTTCTGGTGCCCTGTACCGGGGTATTTCAAAGGGAAAAGGCCAGACTGGAACGATTTGTTTTTCTGGGAATCCGATGGAAAAAAGAGGCGGAAGATAAGTCCGGGAAGATAAAAGCAGAAAAAATCACAGGTCCCGACAGCATGATCGTGTATAAAGACAATCTGTTCTTAAGACATCTGTGGAAAAAACAGGATCCGGGAATGGAAATCTGGCAGAACTGCCTGAAAATAGCGGAGCAGATACCGGTCTTTTGGATAAGGAGACCGGCAGCAGGTGATTCCACTGCCGAGGTGGCAGCGGAAGTACACGCACTGCGAAACGTCGTGTCAGCTTAAGAACTCTTCCGGTTCCTCAGAAGGCTGCGGGGGCTGACAGTCGCCGCCACCGGGATGGTGTCCGGGATGATGTCCTCCTCCGCCGGGATGTCCGGGGTACCAGGGAAACCATCCACAGGCGGTCTCGGATACCTTCAGTTCCATCAGTTCAGGTTGTGTCCAATGCTTCATAAGAATTCTCCTTTCCGTCTGCCTTATGCAGAGATGTACACGGGGAAAGTCCCTGTGTGACTACAGCATAGGGAACACAGGGGCGGAAGTAAAGAAATGTATCATGATTGTAAGAATTTTGCAGGAAGTGTCACAGAAAAGATACTGCCTGCACCGGGGGCATTTTCGCAGGACACGGTTCCGCCGTGACGTTCTGTGATCGTCTTTACAATGGCCAGTCCCAGACCACTGCCGGTGGCAGAACCGGGAGTTCTGGCGGAGGAGACGGTGTAGGTGCGGTTAAAGATCCGCTCGAGGTCCTCCGGCGGAATGCCGGGCCCCTCATCGGTCACGGAGATCCGGAGAGAAGTAAGGTCAGCGGAAGGCGCGGCAGACAGAGTGATTTTCGTTCCGGCGGGAGCATATTTTGCGGCATTGCTGAGCAGATTGTCCAGAATCCGTATCAGTTTTCCGGGATCTGCAAAAAGGGTGGCATGGAGATCCTGCGATACAGATAAACAGAGAAGATGACCGGCATAGTGGCTGTCCGGAAGTGCGGTATAGAAATATTCTTCCAGAAAGGCCGGGGCATCCAGTTCCTGAAAGGAAAAGGCGTGGGAAGGATCCTCCAGAGTGAACAACTCGTACATATCCCGGATCAGATGTTCCAGTGTCCCAGTCCGGTGATCGATCAGGGTGAGGGCACCTTCGATATCCTGTGCAGACAGAGACTGTCCGGAAGTAAGATAATCCACGGCACTGCGGATGGCAGTGAGGGGAGCCCGCAGATCATGGGAGAGATTGGCCAGCATTTCCGTACGTTCCTGTTGCAGGTGTTGCAGGGAGCGATTGCTGGCATTTAACTGCGCGGTGATTTCCAGCAGCCTGCGGGACAGTTCTTCCACGGTCTCCTGTTCGAGAGAGGGAGAACGGAAAACGGGGCGGGAATTTTGTGCCATGGTCAGATACCTCCTTTCAGAAAACGATACCCTTTGGACCAGACGGTCTCGATGCGGTTCTCCAATTCGTAATTGCCCTCGAAACGTTTGCGGAGACGGCTGACATTGACCATAACGCTGCGTCTGTCACTTTCCCGGTAGACACCGAAGAGAGCCGTTCCCAGTTCCTCGAAGGTGATGTCCCGGTCCGGGTGTTCTGCCAGATACAGCAGGACTTCATATTCCCGGTTGGCGAGACACAGATCCTGTTCCCGGTAGAAGGCCTTGTGGGCTACCCTGTCGATGGAAAGATTTCCGATCGTCAGTACCAGATCGGAAGAAGCCTGCGCCAGTTGTCTGCGCCTGCGGATCAGGAGGTCCACCCGGGCTTTCAGCTCCCGGAGACTGTAGGGTTTGACCAGATAATCGTCCCCGCCGCAGGTAAGTCCCCGGATCACATCTTCCTCGGAACTTCTGGCAGTGAGAAACAGGATCGGCACAGAGGAAAAAGAGCGGATGTAACGGCACACCCGGTAACCGTCGGCTTCGGGCAGCATAACATCCAGTAAGATACAATCCGGAAGATTCTTTCGAATGGATAAGACGCCTTCCCGGGGGGAGATGGCAGTATACACGGTGAATCCCGCACCGGTGAGATATTTCTGATTGATCGCCAGCACTTCGGCATCATCATCGATCAGCACAAGCTTGAACATAGTATTATCTTACCTCCTTTGCTGGTGCTATTTTAGCATGGGGGAAAAACGATTGTCACCAAAGGAAGGTCGACAGAGAGAGACAAAGGACAGCGGAAAACGACAGACCGGATGAAAAAGTGACACGAGAAGGGGGAGAAAAATGAATCGGTCAAATACGAGTGCAAATAAGGATATCGGACACATAGTAAAGGATATGCTGCGGCTTCTGGTGGCTTATGGAGTGGCTGTGTTATTTATGGGAAGAGCATGGAGCCTTCGGACACTTGGGGGTATGACAGGGCTGGCAGCGATATTCGTGCTGCTTTATGTATTGGGAAAGGAAGAGCAATATCTGTATAATGTGACCCTGTTCGGTTATCCGGACAGGATACAGCGGCGCAGAACAGGATCGTTTCTGGTGGCAACAGCGGCAACCGTGGTCCTGCTGCCATATATTACAGAGGATCAGAGGGGATATTTTCTGTTTCTGATCCTGGCGTACAGTCTGGAAAGCGTACCGTTGCTGCGACACGGCAGATGCTGCAGAGACATGGAAAGAAATCGCGGGGAAGTGCCGCGTACCGCATTTGTGGGAAGAAGGGCGCAGTACAACAAGTTTCGGTATTTTTTGAAGAAGACCAGCATCCCCATGGAGCTTGTGGGGTATATTGCGGCATCGGCACAGGAACTGGCACAGATTTCAGAAGGAGATGCAGGAGAATATCTGGGAAGTCTGGAAGATCTGGAAATGCTGATCCGCCGGTACCATCTGGATCAGATCTATATTCTGCAAAAGCGCGAGGAACAGCTTTTTTCCATGCAGAAATATGTGGATCTGTGCATTGATATGGGGGTGACGGTACGGATGGTGGTGGATTTCTATAAGAGGCGCAGAGCCGACAGTTATGTAAGCTGTGTGGGAACCTATCCGGTCATCACCTACCATACGGTGACGTTGAATACCGGAGAACAGGTGATAAAACGGATCATGGATGTGGCAGGAGGCCTGGCAGGGATCGTTTTGTTTTCTCCGGTGATGTTATTGGCGGCGCTGGCCATTAAGCTGGATTCCCCCGGTCCTGTGATCTTCCGGCAGACCCGGGTCGGGAAAAACGGCAGGACATTTCAGATCTATAAATTCCGTAGCATGTATGTGGATGCGGAAGAGAGAAAGTCAGAGCTGCTGTCGCAAAATGAGATCGCGGGGGGCGTAATGTTCAAGATCCGGGAGGATCCCCGGATCACCCGGGTGGGCAGGATCCTGCGGAATTTAAGCATTGATGAGCTGCCACAGTTTTTTAATGTGTTGGGAGGTTCCATGAGTCTGGTGGGAACGAGACCGCCGACCCCGGACGAGGTGGAGAAATACGGCACAAGGCAGTGGCGGCGGATCAGTATCAAGCCGGGCTTGACGGGCATGTGGCAGGTGAACGGCAGGAGTCGGGTGACGGATTTCGAAAAGATTGTGGAGCTGGATGTGGAATATATTGATAACTGGTCACTGATGGAGGATATCCGGATTTTGTGCAAGACGGTGACAGTGTTGTTAAAGCATGCGGATGCGTATTAGAAAGAGAGGCAGAAGAGGTGGAATGAAGATGCATGGAACCCGGGTGAACTGGGTAGGAATGACCGGTGCCGTGGTATTGTTTGGATATGGATGGTGGAGAGAACCGTTGGCGGCGGTGCTGGGAGGGATGATCCTGCTTGCGGATCTGCTGGCCATGGAGGTGAGTGTAAGGAAAAGGGATGGGAAAAATGCTAAGAATACAATGTTTTGAAAAAAATGTAAAAAAAAAGAAAAATATTTCTGTTTTTCTGAACCTTTTTTCTGAGACGGAGAGTCTTAATAGATAAGACAGAATAAAAGGGGCGTTTTAACAGGCATCTCTGGAAGAAAGGAGCAAAAGGGGACATGGAAGAACGAAGACGGATCGACCGTGTGGGCTACCAGGCAAAGAGTGTTATCGTGGTATGTGATACCGGGGAAAGCATTTTTGTGGAGACCCGGAATGTCAGTCCGCTGGGCATAGCCTTTACGATGCCGGCAGGATCTCCTGACCTTAAGGGGAAAGACATCATAATCGTAGCGGATACGATGATCATGTATGCAGATGTCACCAGACAGGAGGAGCAAGAAGACGGAAATTTTAAAGTAGCTATTTCGGCAAAGAAGTTCACGCCGGAGGTACTGCAGTATTTATTTGAACATATTGTTGAAAAATAGAATGGAGAGGAAAAATCATATGAGAAAAAACAGTAAGAACGAAAAAGTGATTCGTGCTATGGCGATCGGCATTTCCGCAATGCTGATGGCATCTTCACCGTTGACTGCACTGGCAGCAGAAGGAGAGGGGAATTCTTCCGAAGGAAACGAGGATAAGAACATTACAGTGACACCGGAAGCCGGTGTATGCGATCAGGCGGAAGCAGCCGCAAAAGATGCTGACAAGGCTGTAGAGGGCGCCGAAAAGAGTGCCGCTGATGTGAAGGCGGAAGTGGTTGACAAGGTGGCAGCCGGAGATGTGAAGGATGCCGGGGGAAAGGATCTGTCTCAGGACATTCTGGATGCCAATGCCAAAGTAGAGGATAAGACTGTTGAAGACGGTTCATCCCTGAAGGATGCAGAGTCTGCCGTAGAGAATGCAGATACTGCGCTGGGGGTTGCGGAAGCCAATGACAAGCTGTCCGACGCAGAACTGAATAAGGCAGCTGATGCTGCGGCAAATGCAGGACAGACTGCGGCAGAAGCAAAGGATGCCATGCAGGCTTCCCAGGATAAGGTAAATGGACAGATCGAGAATATCAAGGATGCTGCTTCTATCACCGATGCCAATGCGGCATATGAAGAAGTAAAGACTACCGTAGATCAGGCACAGGCTGATTTCGATGCAAAGCTTGGGGAGTACAATACCGCCAAGACAGCTTATGAAGAGGCAGCACAGAAGGTGGCAGATTATGAAAAGGCTTATGAGGAGGCTGTAAACAGTGCAGATGCTAACGCTGCGGCAGCAGCTGAACTGGAAGCAGCGAAGACAAATGCAGAAGCACTGGCAAAGGCTCTGGAAGCTGCCAAGAGCGCAGTGGATACCTCCGCAGCAGGTGCCATGGATATTGCAGATAAGGAAGCTCTGACACAGGGAGATCAGGGACTTAACTGGAAAAATGAGGATAAGCTTTTTATTTCCATTATGCAGAATTATTATCTGCCCGAGGTACTGAAGATCACTGCCGATGATATTAAGGTTGTCCGCAGACAGGGTGAAGACAATAATACCAAGAATTATTTTGAAGTAACCTATACCGATGAGAATGGTAATAAGCAGACAAAGTATTACAACTATGTGATGGATGACAAACAGACTTCCAAGGACAATATCGTGATCTTTGAGAAGCGAATTGAGGAAGTAAACTGGAAGACGGCGCAGGAGACCAATCCGGATCAGTATGTGAAGGAAAACGGGGATACTATCACTGTTTCCGAAGTGGAAAAAGGTCTGAAAGACGGAACTATTATTGCAGTAGATGGAAAGAAAGTGATCAAGAACGACGGAACCGAGAGTATCATTATTTCTGACAATAACCAGAAGACCGAAAACGGCGAGGTTGATACTGATGTAAATGAGGTTACCGAGAAGGAATCCTGGAAACTGGATGAGAACGGCAACCTGGTCAAGACCGTGACCGCTGATGTGACCACCATCACCTATACCGATGCAAAATTCACTTCTTCCGAACAGTATCAGACAGTGGCAGAGAGAGATGCTGCAGCTGCTGAAAAGGAAAAGGAATTGGAAAATGCCAATAACGGTAAGGAAGCAACCGTTACAGGAACAGAAAAAACGGATTATACTTATACCGGTAACGGAACCTACATTCCTACCTTTACGAAGACTGTGAATGTGAAGGATGAAGAGGTTGAATGGAAGCATACAGATAAAAAGACGGATTATGGTGTAAGAACAGAGGAAGAAGCAGTAGCAAAGGTTACGAAAGAGCAGGAGAAGGCGTTAAGCAATAAGATTAACGATGATGACGACTTATACCTGATCGGTGTAAGCAGTGATCTTAAGGTAACCGGCTATACAGAAGATCACTGGTATGATGATTCCGACTTCCTCGTATCCGGCACTGTATCCGCAACCTACGCAAAGGTTACCAAGAAAACTGTCGATCAGAGTACCTTCGGTTCTCTTTGGAATGATATCAAAGCCCTGTTTGGTAATGGAGAAGCTACGAACAAGAAGCTGGAAGATGCAGCCAGAAAGGCAGTCGAGGCAGAAGGCGGTATTTTCGTAAGTGCCAACTGGGATGACTGGAAGTTCGGCAAGGCAACCATCCGCTATGTGGCAGGTGTCAGCGTTAAGACCGATGAGAAGACCTCTGCTGAGGAGGCACAGAATGCGGTACAGGATGCAGCACTGGCACAGGCAAAAGCAAGTGGCGCAACCGGTGTGTACAATGTGAAGACTACAGATACCGATACCATTGCTCATACCAGCTATTCCTATGAGATTGATTATCTGGAGAAAACCGGAGAGACCACAACCAATACTGCTGTCAGAACTGAGACTTATGAAAATGCAGAAGTGCTGACCGGCCAGATCATCCAGAACCTGAATTACATTCAGGGCAACATTAAGCTCACCCAAAAGGATGAAGCCTATCGTAAATTCGTAGATGATGCCAAGGCTCTGACCCAAAAGTATCAGAAGCTGTTACAGGATGCACAGGACGCACAGGGTAAGGTGGAAGATGCACAGGGCAAGGTAGAAGAGCTGAAGGCAGAGATCGAAGCTCTGAAGAGTAACAGAACCAGTAACCTTGGAGCTCTGGAGGAACTGGAAGGAAAGCTGACCGTGGCTGAACAGAACAAAAAGGATGCAGAAGATACTCTGAAGGAGATTCTGGACAGCCTGGATGAGGCAGGCGGAGAGTTGGATAAGGCGATCGAGCGTCTGACTCCCGCACCTACACCCGGAACACCTGCAGGTGGAGAAGGTGAGACCGGGGGTGCTGGTGATACAGAGGAAGGCGGCGCCGGAGAGGCAGCAACAGTTGTTACACCTGTTGCACTGGCAGCAGCACCCGCAGCACAGGCAACCGTAGTGGCACAGAACCAGGCAGCAGCACCCGTTGTACAGATCGCTGACGAAGCAGCACCTCTTGCAGAAGCAGCTCCTGCAAATACACAGGAAACCGTTCAGGCAGGTTCCGATAAGGAAGAGACCAAGGAAGCCGTAAATATCGAAGAAGAGGCTGTTCCCCTGGCAGATGTTGCCGTAGAGAGCGAACAGGCAAAGATGTCCTGGTGGTGGTGGCTGATCATTCTGATCCTCGGTGCAACCGGATATGAAATGTACAAGAAGCACAATGAGAAGAAGCTGAAGGCTCAGGCAGAAAATGCAGGAGATATCGAAGAATAAAAGATAACAAAAAAGACATCCATTGGGATTTTCCCGGTGGATGTCGTTTTTTAGACCTTGGAAAGCGGATTACTCGAAGAGCTCTTCAACTTTTTCCAGATTACCGTCTCCGGTCAGAAGAAGAGTCACTGTGGCCTGGGCACTGCTGATATCGGTTGTCCCCTCAACGCATAATTCACCGTCAGTATTGTAGAGAGCCCATTGGAACTCATTGACAGAGGAGGGCCAGTCTGCTTCCATAGAGATCGATTCCTGATCCGACAGGGAATCCATATTTACCTGTTCCCCGGTCACGGGATCAATGACCGCTACCATACCGATTTCGATGCCGCACATATTGACTACTGACAGAGTGAGTGCCCTGGTATCCTCCGAAGTGGATTCTATGGCAGACGAATCGGAATCCGGGGAAACATCGGCAGGCTGGGCGGCAACAGTCTCAGACGGGGAGGTGGAAGCAGTCGTGGCGGAGGATGTATCCTCTCTGTCAGAATTCTGACTGCATCCTCCGAATAACAGACAACAGGACAATATACTTACAGCAAAAATATGTCGTATGAAACTTTTTTTCATAATAATCTCCATTCTGCAGACGATTCCTTCCGTCGGAGAAATCGCGAATCAAATTTCAAATTTGATTCTGCGATAAGGGCTGCTTTGTGACGCCTGCGGCACAAATAGCCGTGTGAAAATCTATATCACCATTATATCGGATTTCCCATAAAAAGTAAATTTATGCGATAAAAATTTCCGGAAGCAGACCGGTAGGAATTCCTGAAAAAAATATCGAAAAATGTGAGCCATTTTTCATGGATAAGTAGTCTTTATAGATAGAGACTAAGAAATAACGGAGGCGGTCGAGATGAGCGGCATGCTATATTCCATACCTGTGATTTTGACAGGTTATCGAATCGTACAAATTGAAGATGAAGCGACACCGCTTGCACAGGCAGCAAAGAGTGGATATTACGGTGACACAGTAGCCGGAATGCTGGGCATTGGTGTTTTATTACTCTTGGTGATTTATTTTATATTATGCAGAAAATACCAGAAAAGAATCATAGAATTGCAGGAAAATGCACATCCCGGCTGGAACTGGTGGAAGCTTAGAAAGCAGGTAACCGAACTGGAGGATAAAAAGGCAGAAGGAATTGTCGAGGATATCCGGCGGGCAGCGCAAAGCTATATGACTGTTTAAATTTAATCAGAAAGATCCGGGGATCATCCCCGGATTTTTTACACCAGATTTATAAAAGTGAAGTATTTCGTTGCTGATGTCTGCCGGGAATGTTATAATCATGTATGTGGCCGGTTCAGAGACCTGTGCCACAAGCATAGGAAAGAAAAGGAAGGCAATCTATGAAAGTCTTGGTAACAGGCGTAAAAGGCCAGTTGGGATATGATGTGGTAAATGAGTTGACAAAGTGCGGAATTGAGGCTGTCGGCGTGGATATTCAGGAGATGGATATCACAGATGCGGCCAGCGTGGAAAAGGTGATCGGAGAGGCGGCACCGGACGCTGTGGTACACTGTGCAGCCTATACCGCAGTGGATGCAGCGGAGGATAACGTGGAAATCTGCCGTAAGGTCAATGCGGACGGCACACAGAACATTGCGAATGTCTGCAAGAAGCTGGACTGCAAGATGGTCTATATCAGTACCGATTATGTGTTTGACGGCGAGGGCACCAGACCCTGGGAGCCAGAGGACGAGCGTCATCCGCTGAATGTATACGGACAGACCAAATACGAAGGAGAACTGGCAGTACAGAAGACACTGGAGAAATATTTTATCGTAAGAATCTCCTGGGTATTCGGAGTCAACGGCAAGAACTTCATCAAGACCATGCTGAATCTGGGCAAGACCCATGATCATCTCACAGTGGTGAATGACCAGTTCGGATCTCCTACCTATACTTATGATCTGGCAAGGCTTCTGGTGGACATGGTGCTGACCGACAAATACGGCATTTATCATGCGACCAATGAAGGTATCTGTAACTGGTATGAATTTGCCTGCGAGATATTCCGCCAGGCTGGCATGAAAGTGGATGTGGCTCCTGTACCGGCTTCCGAGTATCCGACGAAAGCCAAGCGACCGGAGAACAGCCGCATGAGCAAAGCCAAGCTGACAGAGAACGGATTCGTAAGGCTTCCCTCCTGGCAGGATGCGTTAGAGAGATATCTGAAAGAAATCCTGTAAACAGACTTTGTGTAAGCAGGAAAATAACGGGAAATACTTCAGGGAGCGGTATCGGAAACGGTACGGCTCCCATTTTGGCGAATGTACATCATCGAGCTTTTAAGCGAGATGGTGTACAAAGTATACAAATCAAGCCGGAGCCAGCCTACTCGATTTCAGGCATGAAAATAATATCCGTCTCCATCATTTTTTAATTTTCCGTCTGCCACATTTTCCAGAAAGCCAGTGTAGGGAATGATCTCCTGCCCTTCTTTCCGGGAATAATCATAGACAGCTACCAGTACATGATAATGTGCTCCTTCCCGTATGGCTTTCTTCATCTGTTCGTTGCTCAGTCGGATCTGTTTTCGTACATAGCTTTTCCGGGTATGCGTCTTGATCTCGATATATTCCTGCGTCGTCACATTTATCGTGCTGTCTGTCACCCGGATATCCCATCCAGCCTGATGATACGTGGCATTGTCCGGGTATTCCAGCCGCACGGTTCTTGCCTCACTGCCATTTCCACCCTGCAACAGGATCCTGCTGTCCGTATCCTCGCTGACGGTCAGCCCCTGCTTTCTATAATAATTTTTTACGCAGGTCAGGACATATTTTTCTCCCAGTATACCGATCTCTCTGCATTTCTGTCGAAGTGTATCTTCTTCCAGATTCAGCCAGCCCATTTCCTTCAAAAAGGCTTCCTCCAGTGTAACTCCACTTTCTTCTTCCACAAAATCTTTTGACTGTCCTGTCTCAAAATTTGTTTCCTTCAGGGTACGCTCCAGCATTTCCTGTCGTTCCAGAAGCTTCTGTATCAATTCCTCCGGATCCTCTTCCCTGCCACAATCCAGTAAATTCATGATTTTCTCCAGCCGGTTGGCCTTTTGCTGGATCCGTACTGCCGCCCGGGGTGTCAGAAGTTTCATCTGGTCCTCTTCCTTGCTGAATGCAGGAAAATATTCCCTCGCCTCCGCAGGGTGTTCCTGGATCCATGTAAGCAGCATGGAACACGCCTCCTGATACTCCATTTCCGCATCGGAAAGGTTCTGCCTCGCCAGAAGCTGCGTTACCACGTTATTGATCTCCATTGCCACTTCCCGGTCACTGCATACCACAGCAGTAACCGTTTCATCGCAGATCTCTTTGTGCAGAAGTTTCCGGTAAAAATTACACTGTTCCGATAATCCTCTTAAGGCATATGCGATTTCTTTTAACGTTTTCTCTTTGATGCCATCCTGTTTCAGGCTGTATAAGGGTACAAATTTTCCTTCCTGATCTGGGTAAATGGCAAGGCCGTTATTTTCATTCCGGTACTGGTAGCGAAGCCATTTTTTGTAAAACAGATTCAGCCATTCATACACATCCGTCTCACTACCC